>JAEEGH010012721.1_pt1 | contig 18800 bp, 16 predicted proteins | sample 9134181 | NCBI WGS metagenome assembly JAEEGH01 (sample SAMN16246544, study PRJNA631951) | gut metagenome | biome: gut microbiome; feature: rumen; material: DP-attached | host: Bos | place: Iran: Karaj | collected 2018-10 | reverse complement strand
CAACATATTTGAGTAATGATTTTAGTTTTCTTAAACAAAAGTACTAAAAAGATAATCGCGAGCGCTGCCAGAATTATAATAATCGGCAGGAAAAACTTCAACGGCAAAATCGGCAGCTTAATGAGAACAATAGAAAGCACCACCGCCGACGCGGTGTAAATGAAAAAGCAAATGCAATTAAGCACCGTAAAGAAAGTGTGCGCTTTTTTGGAATCAGTCTCTGGCATAAAGGTCGCGGGTGTAAACTTTCTTTAATACGTCAGTGATCTTGTCATCAATCCGGTTGGCGAGGATAATGTCGCTCTTTTTCTTGAATTCATCAAGATTGCTTTCCACAGGGTACTTCTTGAAAAATGGCTCAGAAATAGTTGGCTCGTAAATCACGATATTAATGCCTTCTTTGTCGAGCAATTTCATGATGTATTTAATGGCGCTAAAACGGAAATTATCCGAACCGGCTTTCATCGTTAAACGGTAAATGCCAACCGTCTTCGGGTGCTTGTCTAGAATCATGTCGGCAATATGCTCTTTTCTTAAGACATTAGCTTCCACCACTGCCGAAATCAATGTTTGCGGAATGCCGTGGTAGTTGGCACGCAGTTGCTTGGTGTCTTTTGGCAAACAGTAACCACCGTAACCAAACGAAGGGTTATTATAATGGTCACCAATGCGCGGATCAAGACAAACGCCGTCGATGATATCCTTTGCATTCAAGTGTTGCAACTCAGCGTAAGTATCAAGTTCGTTGAAATAAGCCACGCGAAGAGCCAAATAGGTGTTAGCAAATAACTTAACTGCCTCAGCCTCGGTGGAGTACATAAATTTGACAGGCACGTTTTCGGTAATTGCGCCCTCAACCAAAAGTCCGGCAAATTTTTTAGCCTCTTCAGTCTTGTCGCCAATAATGATGCGTGACGGGTATAGGTTGTCATACAACGCATGTCCCTCGCGCAAAAATTCCGGTGAGAAAATCACGTTGTTGATATTGTATTTAGCTTTAATCTTTTCGGTATAACCGACCGGCACAGTAGACTTAATCACGATAGTAGTCGGACATTCACCATCTGGAGTCTTGGTGTTGAGCTCGAGCACCTTTTCAATAATATCTTCAATGCTTGAAGTGTCAAAATAATTTTTTTCTGAGTCATAGTTCGTTGGAGTGGCAATAATTACAAAATCCGCGCCTTTTAAAGCTCGACGCCAGCTGGTGGTAGCGTTAAGATAAAGAGTTTCGTTTTTAAAACAATCCTCAATCTCTTTATCAGAAATAGGTGATTTACGCTCATTAATCATGTCAACTTTTTCTTGAATGATATCAAGCAGGGTAACATGGTGTTTTCTAGCGATTAATGTGGCGAGACTCAAACCAACATAACCGGCACCAGCAACGGTAATTTTCATTTTATTTTCACTCCATTAGTTATAGTGTATATTGTATCATACTTTTTGTCTTAAAATACAAAAATGGTGCGAGCAAAGAGACTTTTGACTCTCGATTCGCAAGAACGAGAGTTAGCCAGCTAAATGAAGTTTTCTGGAGCACAAAAATGGTGCGAGCAAAGAGACTCTAACTCTCGACCTCTTCCTTGGCAAGGAAGCGCTCTAAACAACTGAGCTATGCTCGCACGTTGTGCATTAATTGTATCACAGGTTTTGATTTTATGCAACGAAACTATGCTATAATAGATACATAAAAAGTAAAAGGAGAATAAAATGCCTACATGGTTAATAGTAATTATTGTGATTGTGGCGGTGATTTTCGCGATTGTCGGCCTGATTGCAGGAATTTATAACAGCTTGGTCAAGCTCGATGAAAGAGTGAACGAAGCTTGGTCAGACATTACGGTACAACTAAAATACCGTGCTGATTTAATTCCAAACGTGGTGGAAACCGTGAAAGGTTATGCTAAGCATGAAAAAGAAACCTTCCAAATGGTCACCGAAGCTCGCTCAGCTGTGATGGGTGCCAAAACCGTCAAACAAGCTGCCGAAGCCGAGAAGGAAATGCAAGGTGCCCTTGGTAAAATCTTTGCCATTGCCGAAGCTTATCCAGAGCTCAAAGCTAATTCCAACTTCGTCAAATTACAAGAGCAGTTGCAGGATGTGGAGGACAAGATCCAAGCAGCACGCAGATTCTATAACGCAGGTGCCAAAGAACTTAACACCAAGATTAAGACTTTCCCAACCAATTTAGTAAACAGCATTATTGGTCATTTCAAGAAGCGTGATTACTTTGAGGTAGCCGATTCCGAAAAGGCCAGAATTGCAGAAGCCCCAGAAGTAAAATTCTAAAAAAATGTATAAGCAAATCGCTCAAAACAAACGACGCACCATATTTATTATAATAGGGTTCGTGGTTTTGATTGGGTTGATTGCGACAGCCTTTGCTATTTATTATGGCGACGCATGGATTGCGGTATGGACGATAATCATCGCCGCAATCTATGCAGCCATTCAATATTTTGCGGCTGGCTCGGTAGCAGTATTAATGACCGGTGCGGAGCCAATTGCAAAAAAGGATAATCCGAGACTATATAATATAGTTGAGAATCTTTCGATTACGACAGGTTTGCCAATGCCAAAAGTTTACATCGTCAACGACCAAGCACCAAACGCTTTTGCGACTGGTCGAGATCCAGAACATGCCATCGTGGCTGCTACGACTGGTCTCATGGATATTATGGACGATAAAGAGCTCACTGCCGTGATGGCTCACGAAATGTCGCACGTCAAAAACTACGACATTCGCGTATCGATGATTGTGTTTGGCCTCGTATGTATGGTAGGTCTCATTTCAGACATCGCTTATCGGATGATGTTTTATGGCAACAGAAGGCGCGATAATGAAGGCAGCCCGATGGGATACCTTTTAGTTTTAATTGCAGCAATTTTGTCACCAATTCTAGCCGCCATAGCGCAAATGGCAGTTTCTCGTCAGCGTGAATATCTCGCCGATGCCTCAGCGGTCAATATTACTCGTTATCCAGAAGGCATGATTGATGCTTTGAAAAAACTGCAAGCGCATTCGCAGCCAATGAAGAGTCAAAACACTGCCGCAGCGCCGATGTATATTAATAATCCTTTAAGAAAAGGTTTCTTTACTGATTTATTCAGTACTCACCCAGCAATTGAAAAACGCATCGAAAGGCTCGAAAATGGTAAAACGAATTTCTAAGAAAAAGAAGGACAAAAAAGTCAAAAAGACTGGTAAAATCAGAACTTTTTTTAAGAAAATCAAGCAGAAACGTCAAGAAAAAAGAGCCGGGCGCGTTATTCTACACAAATCATTCAAACGATCATATCGCGAGGATTACAAACGCGATTTAGAAATTCCCGGCATTATGCATCACATTTTTGCAAGCTTCAAAGTCATTTTCAAAAACTGGAAATTGTTCTTACCACTACTTATTATTTCAGTGATTCTATCAATCATTTTTGTAGGTTTAATGAGTGAATCAACTTATCAACAATTCCAAGAAGTGTTAGACCAAACTACCGAAAATATGGGCACGGGTGATATCGGCGAAATTGCCAAAGCCTCGCTTCTTCTGATTTCCACGGTAACTACTGGTGGCTTGTCGGGCAGTTCCAGTGAAGCCGCCATGGTGTTTTTCGCAATCATCTTCTTGATTGTTTGGCTTTCCACGATTTTTATTTTGCGGCATCGTTTTGCGGGGCATAAAATTAAACTCCGCGATGCTCTATATAATGCCATGACACCATTAGTATCGACTTTTCTAGTACTTGTCGTAGCATTAGTCCAATGCATCCCGTTGTTTATATTAATTATTGTATATTCTGCAGCCGTACAAACAGAATTTTTGTCTACGCCATTTTATGCATTAATCTTTTTCATTTTTGCGGCAGTCATGATAATTCTGTCAGGCTATTTGCTGTCAAGCTCTTTAATCGCTTTAGTCGCAGTCAGCGCGCCGGGGCTTTATCCAATGCGCGCCTTAAATACCGCTTCAGACTTAATGGCAGGGCGACGTATTAAATTTATTCTAAGAATCGTGGCGCTGATTTTTACCTTGGCCATCATGTGGGTGATAGTGATGTTGCCACTAATTCTGTTTGATCTCTTTATGAAAAGGTTTGAATGGACCAGCGAAATACCATTTGTGCCAGTATGTTTGCTCACTATGACATGCTTTACGGGTATTTATCTAACAACATATCTTTATTTGTATTATCGTTATGTATTGGGTTATGACACCAAGAAGGCTGAAAATGAAAAAAAGTGAAGCAGAAGAAAGAATACTAAAACTTCGCGAGTTGATTAATGATTATCGCTATCATTACCATGTGCTAGACGAATCAATCATGAGTGAAGCTGCGGCCGATTCATTAAAACATGAACTCTCGGAGCTCGAAGCGGAATTCCCAGAACTTATCACTCCAGATTCACCAACTCAACGCGTCGCCGGAAAACCACTAGACAAGTTCACTAAAGTCAAGCACGAGAAACGCATGATTAGTCTCGCTGATGTTTTTTCACGCGAAGAAGTATTAGATTGGATTTCTCGAAATGAAAAACTAATCCCTGGCGGTACAATAGAAGAGTTCTTCACCGATATTAAAATGGATGGTTTGGCCTGCGCTCTTAAATATAAAAACGGAATTTTAACGCAGGCAGTGACTCGTGGCGATGGCCTAGTCGGCGAAGATGTCACCTTAAATGTGCGAACGATTGAAAACATTCCACTCCGCATCGATATTGACGAAGCGGAAGTGCGTGGCGAAATCATCATCTTCAAAAAAGATTTTGAAAAGCTACAAGAAGCGCAAAGGAAAAAAGGCGAACCAGAATTTGCTAATCCACGAAATTTGGCGGCGGGTTCCATTCGCCAACTAGATCCAAAAGTCGCTTCCTCAAGACCTTTAAGATTCATTGCCTACGATTTAGTTAAACCGAATTTAAAAACGCATCACGATGCTTACGAAATGCTTAGAAAACTAGGTTTTCAAACTTCAAACGAAGATAAAGTTTTTGAAAAAGCCAAGCAGAAAGAATTATTTGAATACATTGATAAATTAGACGATTATCGCAAAGGCTTGCCGTTTAACACTGATGGCATGGTCATCAAAATTAACGACCGCAAAATCTATGACGATTTAGGAATCGTTGGCAAAACCCCTCGCGCGGCAGTCGCTTTTAAATTCCCGGCGGAAGAAACCACCACGGTGGTAAAAGACATTGTCATTTCCATTGGCCGAACTGGTGCGGCAACGCCAGTAGCGATTTTTGACCCGGTGGTAGTAGCTGGCACCACGGTGCGGCACGCATCTTTACATAATGCAGACGAAATTGCTCGGCTTGATGTGCGAATTGGCGATACAGTGATTATTTACAAAGCTGGCGACATCATTCCGCAAGTTAAAGAAGTTTTAACTACACTCCGACCAGAAGGGGCCAAACCATTTAACTATGAAGAAGCCTTACAAAAACAATATCCAGAATTAAAATTTGTAAGACCGGCAGGTGAAGTAGTTTACCGCGTAGCGGGCGAATCTTCAGATTTGATTTTAAAACGTGCCATTGAATACTATGCTTCAAAACCTGCACTAAACATCGAAGGCCTAGGTGAGAAAAACGTCATCGCCTTGGTAGATGCCGGAATGATTAAATCGATTGCGGACCTTTATCGTCTAAATGAGACAAATGTTGCAAAACTTGAGAGGTTTGGTGAATTATCGGCCCATAATTTAATCACCGCAATTGAAGCCTCAAAAAATGCACCGCTAAATAAGTTTATTACGGCTCTCGGCATTCGTCACGTCGGCGGTCAAACTGCAACGGCTCTCGCCAGAAAATTTGGTTCGCTAGACAAATTAATGATTGCTACCAAAGAAGAGTTGCTTGAAATTCCTGATATTGGTGAAGTCGTAGCCGAATCAATTCTGGCTTATTTTGCTGACGAAGAAAACCTCAAACTACTCGATGAATTAAAGAATCTCGGCGCTTGGCCAGCAGAAGAAAAAGGTGGCGACCTGCCACTTTCCGGCAAATCTTATATCGTTACTGGTACATTGGCCGCAATGGGACGCGAAGAAGCAGAAGACAAACTTCGTGCTCTTGGCGCCACCGTCACATCCTCAGTCACTAAAACCACCACTGCTCTCATTGTCGGTGAGAAACCTGGCAAGGGAAAGACCGACAAAGCTGATAAACTCGGCATTCCACGCATCAACGAAGTTGAATTTTTGCGGTTGATTTCTCAGCAATAATTTGCTATAATATACTTGCGGTCTCTTAGTATAACGGTTAGTACAACGGGTTTTCATCCCGTCAACGCGGGTTCGACTCCCGCAGAGATCACCAATTAATAAAGAAGCCACTTGTGGCTTATTTTTTATGATTTTTATGCATATTTTTTTATTACGTTTATGTTATAATTGAATATGAAAAAACAGAGAAAAGAGAGTGACTATTAAAACAACTACAAAGATTGTTTTGTTGGGGGTACTAGTTTTGCTAGGCTCGATTGTTTCAAGCCAGGATGTTTTTGCTGAATCTAATATTTCGATTTCGATTTCTTCAAATAGTATGGCGTTTAGCCTTTTACCTGGGGAGTTTGGTTCTGATTCCCAAACAATTACCGCTTCCACCACGGACAGTGAAGGTTATACCATCAAAATATCTACAACTGGGGGCTCTTCAAGTCTTATAAATATTGCCGACAGCTCTAAAACTATTCCAACTTTTTCGTTGCCATCTGGACAAGATAGTATCCCGTTTAATTCTCTTAGTGACGGGTATGGCTACAGTATTGACAGTGGCGCCAATTATTTGCCAGTACCAAGTCCTTCTGACGCAGCGAAAGTATTGTTTCGCACTAACGCTGCAGGACAAAATACACATACCTTGACTTTCGGCGTAAAAGTACCACTTGGCACAGTTGCGGGTACATATGAAAATACATTCGAAATACAGATTGTAGCTAATTTACCGCCTTGTCCCAATGGCAGCATTTGTTACTATGGAAATGGAGATGACAGCACTGGAACTATGTCAAATCAAACTGCCAGTTCTAATTCCGAAACGACATTAATCCCTTCAAATTTTTCGCGTAGTGGATATGGGTTTGCCGGATGGAATACCGCAATAGACGGTAGCGGGACCAACTATGGTCCAAACGAAACGATTACCACCGGCGATTTATCCACACAGGGTCTGCAACTATACGCTAAATGGGTAGCCTCAGCTGGGAATTTCCAAGACTGGAATGGTTGCGATAATCTGAGCGCAGGGGACATCACCGCCCTTACTGATACTCGTGACGGCAACACTTATGCCGTCGCTAAATACGCGGATGGTAACTGCTGGATGATGGAAAATCTTCGCCTGGATCTTTCGGACAAAAATCTAGTCATTAGCACGCAAAACACCAATAAACCAACTCAAGCATTTATGGAGAATATCAATCAAAATCACCCAAGTTCAACGAATAGTTTTTGCGCTTCGTCCACTGCTGCATGTGTGAACACGATAAAACATAATACCGATAACACCAATCGCGGATTAACTGCTTCCTATAACACTAACGACACGGCTACGTCATGGTATTCCTACGGTCATTATTATAACTGGCACACTATCACCGCTGGTAACGGCACCCTTGCAGACTCTACGGCTGGTGCAACCGTCAGCGGTGACATCTGCCCATCCGGCTGGAGACTGCCAACTGGCTACGGCATCACTGGTAACTTCGCAGAATTAGACATCGCTATGAACGGAAGTGGTATAAACCAAGCATCGGGTTCCACAGCAGGACTTGCGGGTAGCAAACGTTGGCGTAAATATCCATTAAATTATATATATAGTGGTGAATATAAAACTACTGTATCGAACCGTGCTATATCAGCTAGTAGCGCCACCCGAAACATAGCTAACACCGAGCGTACCGATAATCTTTGGCTAAAAACAGACGGAGTTTATATGAATTCCAACGTCACCTTTAAATATCGTGGGCAAACTGCACGTTGTATTTTCCATGGTACCCAAAGCATAATAGGAAATATTCATTACGACCCAAACGGCGGAACTGGCACCATGGCAGACCAAACAAACGTTGATTTTTATTCAGCAACGGCCGCGAACAATGGGTTCACCAAACAGCATGCCAGATTTAGTGGCTGGAACACTCAAGCAAATGGTAGAGGTGTAGCAGTATCCGAAGGCGGCTCAGTACAAGATGCTTCTGATCAATTGTCGCTCACGGATGGAGACACCTTAAATCTTTACGCTATTTGGACCCCAATCTATAGTTTGATTTACAATGGTAACGGAGCCGATGCTGGTTCCATGAGCTCCGTTGACGTGGTTGATTCGTTGACAGCCGGCAAGCATCGTCTAGTTGCCTCAAATTTCTCCAGAACTGGCTATGGCTTTGCTGGTTGGAGTTTGGATAATGACGCCGCTACCAAGCTTTTGAGTGGCACCCAGGTGAAAGTTTACGGACCAAACGAAGTAGCTGTAGTTGACAATGCATTTCTTGCCTATGCCGACGCCAATAACGAAATTAACTTATACGCTGTTTGGATACCTGCGGATACTAATTATACCTTACAAACATTTACTTCCACCGAGTGTGGCGCCATGAACATCGGCGACGTTACCGCACTAACTGACACACGCGATAGTAACACTTATGCCGTCGCCAAACTAGAAGATGATAAATGTTGGATAATTGAAAACCTTCGCCTCGATCCGTCCACTACTACATTTGACAGTAATAATACCAATCTACCCACTCAAGACTTTATCGATGCGGCCTTAGTTTCCTCGACCAATAATACTCTCTGCAACCAATATACAACTGCTTGTGTAGACTCGGTTCGCTTCAATACGAACAATATCAACCGTAACAATACCGCATCACACGATTCCAATACAGTTAATAAATCATGGTATAGTTACGGCGTAATGTACAACTGGTATACAGCGTCAGCTGGCAACGGTGATCTTGCGATGGATAATGGTAATGTAACTGGGGATATTTGTCCTAAAGGTTGGCGTCTACCAACCGGCGGAAGTAACGGCGAATACACCAATCTAAATAGATTAGCAAACAATAATTCTTCGATTGATACCGCAGGACTACTTAAGTTCCCCGATAATTTCATTCTTTCCGGCGACTATAATTACAATGCTCCGGGCGGGCGCAACTCCTTCAGCCGCTTCTGGAGTGCCACACCCGATGGTACCCAAAAAGCTTTCCGGCTCGGTATTAATTATGGTGCTTCTAATAATGCAGTTACCCCAGCGGGTTCCTGGGGTAAATGGGATGCCTTTGCAGTACGATGCATTGTGAAATAAAAATCCCCCTTCAAGTAGTTTTTGATTATTCATTATAATATATGGTATAATGGTTATGTGAAAGGTCATACATGAAAAAACACAAAATATCACTAAGTATTGCTACCGCATCAGTTATACTTTTTTCTTTTGTAGGTTTTGTTGCCCATGCAGAAGAGTCTACAGTTACTACCACTACCGTGAGGGTGAGTCAATCATGTTCGATGGTCGGCACTACGAACACTGCGCATACAGCCACCCTTGCTAATGGTACTTATTCTGGCACCAACTACCCTAACGGTATCGGCCAAACTACCTTGAAAGCTTTTTGTAATGATAATCTTGGTTTTGCTATTTATGCCATCGGGTATACCAACGACGAATACGGAAATACCAAATTGCACAATAATACATTAGGCTCTACTTATGATATCAATACCGGTATATATACTTCAAGCACCACCGTAAACTCAACTTGGTCTATGAAACTTACTGGCGTGTCAGGTCTTTATGCTCCTACCGTTTCTGATGGCACAAGTGGCACCGAAAACTTCACCACTTGGCACGTTATTCCGAACGACTACACTAAAGTCGCCTATAGAAATTCTGGCACCGACGTAGACAATAGTGGTTCCGGTGTTGGTTCATCCATTACCGCCACCTACGATGCCTATGTCTCTGCCACTCAACCTGCCGGCACCTATATCGGGCAAGTAAAATATACGCTAGTTCACCCATCAACTATGCCTACACCAAACAGCACAATGCTAGACACTGGACAAGTAGTTAGTGCAAAAATGAAGAGTCTCGCAGCTGGCACCGAAAAAGCCTACAACGCCAAGACCAGCGACATCAAAGCAATTCGTATGGCGTCTGCTCTGCCAAACAATTTCGTAGCTACCGAAGCTAACACAGTATCTACTAACACATCAAGACACCCGATTTACATCTTCTTTGATAATACCAATAATGCCGGTATTATGTATTTCTATTCCGGAGATTATCAAGTTGTGATGAATCCAGATTCCTCACACCTATTTAGATCCAATCTCGCCCTGGCTGATATCTCTGGGCTTTCCACTTGGGACTCGTCCAAAGTCACTAGCATGTATGCTATGTTCGTAGATAGCACTATATCATTAACCAATGTTAATGCCCTGTCTAGATGGGACACTTCAAATGTTGAAAATATGAGAGCATTGTTTTCAATGAACTCAAGTACTTATAATGACGACGGTTATAGTTCTGGCTTAACTGATATTTCTGGACTTTCAAATTGGGACACTTCAAATGTTGAAATCATGAGAGCACTATTCCAGTATAATACCAATTTAACCTCGCTCCATGGGCTAGAACTATGGGACGTCTCTAATGTAGAAAATATGGACTACATGTTCACTAATACTCGCAGTTTAACATCACTCCGTAACCTAGGTAGCTGGGACGTTTCTAATGTGAAAAGCATGATTAATATGTTTTGGAACACTTTCTCACTAACTTCATTCCAAGGGTTAGAGAATTGGGAAGTACTTAATGTAGAAAATATGGCCGGAATGTTTGGGATTACAATCGGACAATCCAGGATTAATAATACAGTGATGGATTTAACACCTTTATCACGATGGAATGTATCTAATGTAGAAAAAATGGAAGTCATGTTCCAAAATAACAACATTGCCTCCTTCCTTCCACTTAGCAATTGGCAAGTAGGTAATGTAAAAAACTTTAGTAATATGTTCAATCAAACCAGTGCATCTACCACCACATCATTAGCTGGACTAGAAAACTGGGATGTGTCTAGCGCTACCAATGTAAGCTCAATGTTCGCTGACTCGGTGTCACTAACTGATGCTTCTGCCATCAATGGTTGGGACATTAGAGGCGTTGTTTTAGGAACTGGTGACGAAAGTATTAATGAGGGCTTTAATAAGATGTTCTCTGGAACCCCTACTCGTCCAACCTTCACCCTTCGACCCGGCACCTGGAACAGCAACGGCACCTTCATCCCATCATCATAAAACAAACCCTAAAAAATATATGCTATAATAATATTATGGTTAAGGTTAAACGCATACTTGGGCTAATTGCATTTATCTTAGTGACCATCGGGATGGGCGTAAGCGTCTGGTGGTCTATTCGTGGCGAAAAAGAAGCCGACTACGTAGTAGAAACTAACGCGTTCTTTGCCCCATTTGAATTCTATGAAAACCGGCAAATCGTAGGTGTAGATGTCGAAATCGTCAACCGCGTCGCCGAAAAAATGGGCAAAACCATCCAGCTAAAAAACGTCGAATTTGATGTTATTATTGACAACGTCGAAGCTGGCAAAATCGCCGATGCCGGCGCTGCAGGGCTCACCATTACACCAGCCCGCGCCGAAAAAGTTAACTTTACTATTCCCTACTATTCCTCAGTGCAGTATGTAATTTTCAATCGTGAAATGCCACCTTCTCTTCGCGACGATCATATCGTGTGGGAAGCCTTGGCCGGCCATAAACTCGGCTCACAAATTGGCAGCACCGGTTATATCTTCGTAGACGATGAAACTGAAAACGGCGTGCTTTCCGGCACTGGCACCACAATTAAAGGTATCGACTCACACCAACTTGCCGCCGATGCCATCCTTGCTCATATTATTGATTATGCAATTGCCGATGAACTAGCCGCCAAATTCATCGTGGAGAAAAATCCAGATCTTGATGCTTTGCCACTTTATTATTCTGGCGCCACGCGCGAAGAAGACTATCCAGTCGAAGAATCGTATGCTATCGCCGTAAATAAAGAGAGAAGTGAATTATTAGAGGCTTTCAACGAAGTCCTCGCTGAAATGCTAGAAAAAGACGACGAAGGCATGTCAGAAATTGACCACCTCGTCTTAAAATATATGGGGTTAACCGATGAATGATTTCTTTTCTAAAATAGCCGAACTCTTTAGTACGCCAGAGTATATTGATTCTTTGCTTCATGGTTTCCTTCTCACGATGCAAATCGCCTATTTTGCAATTTTAATCGGCGTAGCACTCGGCACTATCATCGCCTTAATTGACACTGCTAAACCTTCAAAATGGCTCACTATTCCAAAATTTATCTGCACAGTCTACACTACAGTCATTCGCGGCACACCAATGGCGCTCCAACTCTTTATCATGTTCTTCGTCATCTTCGCCGTTAAAGGCTTCCCGAGCATCATCACCGCTATTATCGCCTTTGGCTTAAATTCCGCTGCTTACACCGCCGAAGTAATTAGAAGCGGCATCCAATCAGTAGATATTGGACAAAAAGAAGCCGGCATGGCTCTCGGCCTCTCTAATTTCACCATCTTCACTAAAATCATCGCTCCGCAAGCTATTAAAAACATCATCCCCGCCTTTGGTAACGAAATCATCACCGTAATTAAGGAGACCGCTATCGTCAGCATGGTCGGGATGTACGACCTCAACATGGCCGCCAAAGACATCGGTTCCGGTCAAAACATGGCCAGCTACATTGTGCCAATGTTTGTCGCTGCGCTATTCTATCTCGCCACAATTTATCTAATCACCTTCATTGTCCGTCGCATTGAAAAATCTTTAAGAAAAAGTGACTTAAGGACGGAGGAATAAATGGACAAGAATACCGAACTAGTTATCAAAGACCTTAGAAAGTCTTTTGGCAAGAATAAAGTTTTAAATGGCATTGATTTTAAACTCACTGAAGGTGAGCGAGTAGTGGTACTTGGGCCATCAGGTTCCGGCAAATCCACCTTTCTCCGCTGTATTAATTGGATGGAGGAGCCAACTTCAGGTGAAATGCGTTTTGATGGGGAGTTAGTGAATGCAAAAAATATTCGTCGGATGCGTCGTGATATTGGCATGGTATTCCAACATTTCAACTTAATTTTCAACATGACAGTGATGGAAAACTTAACTCTCGCGCCACTAAAGCTCAAAGTGATGAAAAAAGCCGATGCAGAAAAGCGTGCGAGAGAATTGCTAAAACACATTGGTCTATCCGAAAAAGAAAACGCCTATCCTGCTTCCCTGTCCGGTGGTCAAAAACAACGCATCGCTATCATTCGGGCTATGATGATGTCGCCAGAAGTTTTACTATTTGACGAACCGACTTCGGCGCTCGATCCAGAATCAATCGGCGATGTCTTGTCGCTCATTCGCGAACTCGCTGACCGTGGTATGACCATCATAATTGTGACCCACGAAATGAGCTTCGCCAAAGAAATTGCTACTCGCATCGTCTTTATTGATAAAGGTAAAATCATTGAAGAAGGAAAACCAGACGAATTCTTCGCTCATCCAAAAACTCCCAGGGTGCGGGAGTTTCTAGAAAAAGTTCTATAGGTTTTACCGAGTATATTTTTCGTTTAAATCAGAATAGTCGTAAAGCTCGTTAGCATTGAACCAAAGATCGATTTCTTTTTTAGCTTCCTCGATAGAACCAGAAGCGTGGACAAGATTTGGCACGCCGGTACCCTTAGCATCAGAATAACCAAAGCTCATGTGGGAGAAATCACCACGGATGGTGCCCATTTCAGCGGATTTTGGCTCAGTTGGGCCAACAATTTTACGCACAAGTGGCTGAGCTTCGACGCCCTCTAGCACCATCGCAATCACCGGACCACTCATCATATACTCAACATTGTAACGGAAGGCAGTTTCACCACGACGTGTAATCATTTGACCAATGTCCTCATAGTGCTGACGATAAAGATGCTCATCTGGCATGACCATCTTCATACCCACAATTTTAAGACCAACTCGTTCAAAACGTTGAATCACTTCGCCTATGATACCGCGTTGCACTGTATCAGGCTTTAAAACTACCAACGTACGTTGAATATAATCTTCTGTTTTTGCCATAAAAAACTCCTTTTTGCTATTATATCATATTATAATAGAAGCATGGACATTGCGGAACTGATTGATGACTTTTTAGAACATCTGGAAATTGAAAGCGGACGCAGCAAAAAAACCATTGAGAATTACCGCCTGTATCTCGAACGCTTTTTGATGATTGTGCAAGAAATCTTAAGCAAAGACGATGTCAAAGCTTCCGACATCAACCGCGAAGTCTTGAGAAAATACCGCATCAGACTCAACCGTTATGGCTCAGAAAATGGTAGCGACGACTTAAAAACCATCACTCAAGCCTATCACCTAATTGCCTTAAGAGGCTTTCTCAAATACCTCGCTAGGCGCGAAATCAAGTCTCTCGACCCCTCACTCGTCGAACTCCCTCACGTCGTGCGAAAACAAGTTACCTTCCTCCATTTTGACGAAGTCGAAGACATGCTTGAGCAAATCGACCTCTCCACCGAATCCGGTCTCCGCGACCGTGCCATCATCGAACTATTATATTCCGGTGGTCTCCGTGTTTCAGAGCTAGTCGGGTTAAACCGCGATTCCGTCAATCTAGAAAGACGCGAATTCATGGTTCGTGGTAAAGGCAGCAAAGACCGCCCAATTTTCATTTCCGAAGCCTGCGCCGATAGAGTACGCGATTATCTAGACGCCCGTACCGATTCCCTGCCCGCTCTCTTCTTAAACAATTCCAAAAACCTTCAAGCCGTTGACACTTCCGGCAACTATCGCCGCATTACTCCGCGTTCCGTCGAACGTATTGTCGAAAAATATGCCCGCCTCGCCGGCATCACCAAGCACGTTTCACCACACACCTTAAGGCATTCCTTTGCCACTGATCTTCTCATGAACGGCGCCGATATTCGCGCTGTGCAAACCATGCTCGGCCACGCTGATATTTCCACCACTCAAATTTACACCCACGTCACCGACGCGCACTTAAAAGAAATTCACGAAAAGTTTCATTCCGAAACTAAATAATTAATTCACTGAGTTAACTTTAACCACGTCAGGGTTATGCAAACGAATCACCGTAGAAATTGTTGATGGTGTATTAGCTCCCGGAGCATACCAACAAGAACGAATATAAAAATCAAAATAAGCCGAAGCTGTCTTCGCTGCTGTATTACCACCTTCTGGCACTACCATAGTCTCCGGGCCTTTCACTGCCATAATATATAAACCCTCAATTCGCGTAATAATATTATTTCCTTCACTCAGCAAATCACCGGTTGTACTACCTTCGTAAATTATTCGTGGATAAGTTGAAGCTATATTGAATAATGCCGAGTTCGCAATGGCCGGAAGTACAATGCTGTCTACATCATCAGAACCTAATTTCCTTGGGTTAATAATAAACGTGCTATTTTGCTTAAGAATGCTTGCCGACGACACGTCATAAAGTTCTTGGCAAGAACTCGGGTTATAATCTAATCGAGCAGTTGGCTCAGCCGCTCTACTTGTAATGTTCTGCCAAAGCGTTTTGTACTTATTGGTAGCGGTAGCCTTATTGGCCGTACCGCTATTCACATATGAAGCCTGAATGAAACGAAGCGCTTCCGCTTGAGAATCAATTTCTGCGCGTGCCAAAGTAGTTTCAAGAGATGATTGCGCCCCAGAAGTGCTACTATTTACTACTGCTACCACAGCAATCGCCACGAGTGAAAAAATGCCCACCGCCAACGTTACTTCAATTAAGGTATCACCTTTCTTTACCATAAGCTTATTATAGCATAAAAATATTCAGAAAAACTATATACAATTACAAATGCTACCACCAAAAACGGTCCAAAATAGATTTTATGATTTTTTAAACGCTTAATCACTGGTAACATCGTAAGACATGCTATGAAATTAGCTAGAAAGAGCGTAACTAAAGCTAGCCACGGCGTGCCAAGCACCAAAGCTAGCGCTGAACCTAGGATCCAGTCACCGTCACCTACCCACTTACCTTTACTGATAATATATAGTAGCAAATACACCCCACCAAGTACCGCTACAGAAAGCACTAAATCACCAAGCTTCGCGCCACCAATCAAGCTTAAGACCGCAATTATCAAAGCACATCCTATGGCTATCATTAAATATAGTGTCGGAAGTTGCCCATAAAGACCATCATAAATTGAAAGAAATGCTAGTATCAGAACAAATATAAACATCATCGCCAAATTAATGTTAGTTAAAAGCGGCTGAGATAAGAACGTGTTAATAGTAATTCCGCTAAAATGCATCCCAATTCCAAGTATCAGAAAAGCCAGCCCCACTCCTAGCTCCGCCAGAATCTCCGCTCCCCCAATTTTTTTGTGGCACTTCCGGCATTTGCCCTTCAAAAAGAGCCAAGAAATAATTGGTAAGTTATCATACCACTTTAGCTGGTAACCACAATGGAGACAAACCGAACGGCAGTTTAGTTTCGTTTTCGGTTTCTCTTCTCTTAGATGAAGTCGTCTAGCCTGGCAACACAAAAACGAGCCAAAACAAGTCCCGATAATAAATAGTGTAATTAAGAACACAACCTGCCACATATTATTATTGTAGCACACAGACTTGTATTTTTACTGGAACCATCTTATAATAAGCATAAGGAGAAATATGAAAAAGGGTGCAAAAAAACAAGGCTTTACAATCATTGAAGTAGTGTTAGTACTTGCTGTCGCAGGTTTGATTTTTACGATGGTATTCATTGCTCTGCCGGCCCTGCAAAGGTCGCAAAGAGACAATACCAGACGTGATGATTTAATGAAATTCATCTCAGAAGTCAAAAGATACCAGACCAACAACCGTGGTTCCCTTCCAGGTATTAGCGAAACAAATTATGACCACGTGGATGTAGTCTGGAGTGAAAGCATGGTCGGAGATCCGAACACTTGGGCTGGTTTCTATCGCGATTATCTAGGAGACAGATTTATCGATCCATACGGCGAACATTACAAAATGACTGTCTTTAAATGTGGTGGCGGTCTAGACGTCAGCTGTGGTGACGGCTATGGTAGCTATCTCGCCAACCTCAAAACTACCGCCTTTGGCACCAGCACCCCACCTAACGATTTCCGTATTTTAGTAGTGCTCCAAGCCAAGTGTAATGGTATCGACGTAGTAGGTTCCTCAAACACCCGAAATCTCGCCGTGCTCTACCGTCTAGAAGGTTCCGAAGCTTACTGTTTCAATACCTAAAGATTCAAAACGAATAAAAAATACTCCCTCGCGGGAGTATTTTTAAAGTCAGCTAATTCTACTGATCGTCGATGCAGTAAGTACCAGCGCCTTCCAAACGATAAAGAATCGCGAAGTGGCGAGAAGTATCATGGATGGCTTCCTCACCATCACACTTAGCACCGGTGAGCACATAGATGATGTGGTTCATTGCATTGGTGCCAGCTACGGTTTGATAGTTAAATCTACCAGTAGCAGTGTAGGTGGTATCGAAGTCTTGAATCGTCATACCATACCAGGTACCATCTGGATCTTGGAATTCGTTTACGTCAATGTTATCAGCTGTACCAGAGTTCATGTAATTGCGCACGAATGAACATGCGGTATCACAAGAAGCAGGAAATGCTGATGTAGTTTGTGGAGCCATCGAGCCTGCATCTGGCAAGTTCTTCACCTTGGTGCTGTTGTTGGTTTGATATTGAACCAACGAAGTATCCACGCGTGACAAGTCATTACGACGAGCAGTATCACGTTGTGAACGTTGCAGTGCTGGTAACGCTACGAACACCATAAGGAAGATAAGACCCGCGATAGCAAGCACGAGCACGACTTCGATAATGGTGAAGCCTTCTTTAGAGTTGATATTTTGTGTTGCCATAAATAAATCCTTTCTAGACTTTATGCTTAAGCTTATCATAACTTAAAGTTTAAAAAAAATCAAGACTTTTATGGTTATTTAGCGACTCTGTTAACGAGTGAGTAGATTGGGAGCAGAGTACCACCGACTACCACGCCAATGAGACCCGCCATAATCACCATCAAGATTGGTTCAATCATCGTCGAAATACTATTAATCTGTTCATCTAGCTCATTCTCATACACACTAGCGGCTTTGCCAAGCATTTCATCAATTTTACCAGATTCCTCACCGATAGATGCCATCTGCGGCACTAGTGGCAACATATATTCCCTGTCCTTCAAAGATTCAGAAAGAGCTTTACCGCCTTTAATGATTTCAAGCGCCTTAGAGTATTCTTCCTCAACCACCACGTTGCCTGTCGCATTAATCGCAATCTTAACGGAATCCAGCATCGGCACACCAGTAGCGAGCAACATTTCAGCTGTACGTGCGAAACGTGAAACATAAAGCTTGCGGAACAGTGCCCCAAAGAGCGGCACGTGAATCTTCACGCTGTCCATCGCCTTCCGGCCAGCTGGAGTAGTCTTAATCAAGAAGTAAATACTGCCCACAATTGAGCCCACTACAATGAGGACCAACCACCAGAAACTTGCAAAAAAGTCCGAAATATCTACAAGTGCCTGAGTAAGACCTGGCAGTTCCTCTCCCATATCTTCATAAAGATTTTTCACCTGTGGCACCACCATGATCATCATGAAAGCGAGCACCGCGATAATCACCACGAGAATAATACCTGGATAGACTAATGCACCTTTAATCTTCGACAGCATCGCCGCGTCTTTTTCTTCCTGTTCCG
>JAEEGH010012718.1_pt1 | contig 18801 bp, 16 predicted proteins | sample 9134181 | NCBI WGS metagenome assembly JAEEGH01 (sample SAMN16246544, study PRJNA631951) | gut metagenome | biome: gut microbiome; feature: rumen; material: DP-attached | host: Bos | place: Iran: Karaj | collected 2018-10 | reverse complement strand
CTTACATAGACGTGATCGGCACTCTGTACCCTGGCGAATTCATGACAACGACAGGCGGGCAGTCTCGCATCGATTTCATCTATTGCACAAAGCCGCTGTTCGATTCGATCAAGGAAGCGCGGGTGGTTTCGGATTCATATACGACTCCGGTGAGGGATCCGCAGAACCTGTCCAATTTCTGGCATCCGTCCGACCACCGGCCGTTCATAGTGGACTTCGATATGCGTTAGCAACGTCATTGACCGATTCATGGAAATAGAACCAATCGCGTATTTCAGGTCCCCATTCCCGGAAAAGTTCGGGATACCGAGGCAGGCCGGCCTGTCTCCTTCGGTGCGGGGACAGATAGTCTTTGAACCAGGATTCCGCAATGCTGATGCCGTCAGGGGACTGGAGGGCTTCGATTACATCTGGCTGATATGGGGCTTCTCTGCCAATCCGGCTGCGGCCACGGCCGGCAAGACAAACTTCCAGCCGACGGTCAGGCCTCCAAGGCTGGGAGGCAACGAAAGGGTCGGGGTATTCGCAAGCCGGTCTCCGTTCAGGCCGAATTCCCTGGGCCTGTCGGCCGTGAAACTGGAATCCATTGGAGACGGACCGGTGATAAACGTGCAGGGAGCCGACCTTATGGACGGAACTCCGATTTACGACATCAAGCCCTACGTGGCTTATGCCGATTCCCATCCCGACGCCCGCTCGGGTTTCGTTGACGAGCGAGTATGGGAGCCTCTGGAGGTGTCTTTCCCCGACTGTCCCGTCCCCGATGGATTGGACCTGGATGCCCTGCGCGAGGTGCTTTCACAGGACCCGCGCCCGCGTTATCATTCAGACTCACAGAAGGTTTACGGAATGTCCTTCAATGGCTGTGAGGTCCGTTTCAGAGTGGAAGAAGGGATTGTGCAAGTCGTTTCAATCGAAAGTATTCATTAGAAAATAGTAACGATTTTTTCGTTAAAACGATTGAAATATTGAAAAATGTAACTATATTTATGGTCTGAAAAGTCTAAGGAAACGAATGGATACAAATTCTACTAACGCTGGAGCCCCTCAGAAGGGGAATATCCTGATCATCAACACAGGATCCACTACTACCAAGCTAGGCTATTTCTCGGATGGAGAAAGGGTCTTTGACACGAAACTCGAGCATACTGCCGAAGAGGTTGCAAAGTACCCTTCCGTCATGGACCAGTCAGACATGCGCCGCCAGGCCATCAAGGATTTCATGTCTTCCAGGGGAATTCCTCTCGAGGATGTGGACATAGTGATGGCAAGGGGAGGACTGTTCACGCCGGTCATCACCGGTGTCTATAACGTCAACCCTGACATGAGGGAAGTGCTTGCCACCTGCAGGGACGGAAACCATGCCTGCAACCTCAGTGCGATACTGGCCGATGATATAGCCAAGGAAATCAATGAAATCCGTGAAAAGAAAGGTTTGACTCCGCGATTCGGGGTCACCACAGCATATGTTGCCGATCCTCCGATGGCGGACGAGATGCTCCCTGAATGCAAGATGGGCGGTCTTCCTGAATTCAGGAGGAAGACCCTGTTCCATGCCCTCAATTCCAGGGCCATCGTGCGCCGCTACCTGAGGGAGCACGGCCATACGACTAATGACGTGACGGTGATCGTCGCCCATATGGGAGGCGGCGCCACCATTTCCCTGCACCGTAACGGACGCGTCCTGGACACCAACCACGGTCTCGGAGGAGACGGCCCGATCACTCCTGAGAGGGCTGGATGCTGCCCTCCGTTCGACTTGATCGATATGTGCTTCAGTGGGAAGTATACCGAGGAAGAGGTCAAGAAGAAACTTGTCGGAAGGGGAGGAGCCGTGGCATATTTCGGTACGAACAGCATGCTTGACGTGGAGAACCTCGCCAAGTCCGGAAACGAACTTGCCCAGACTTTCCTCAAGGCATATGTACTGAATATCTGCAAGTACATAGCCGCCATGGCGGCGACGGCCGACGGCAAGGTGGATGCTATCCTTCTGACCGGAGGTATCGCCAGGAGCAAGGACCTTATGGATGCGATAACCAATAAGATCGGGTTCATCGCTCCGGTGGAGGTCTATCCGGGCGAGGATGAGATCAACAGCCTGGCCGAGAATGGATATCTGATCCTTTCCGGAAAGACCAAGATACATACGTATGACAAGGACAGACTTATCGAAGACTGATAATATTTCAAAATAAGAAGATATGGTTAACATAGATTGGAGCAAACTATCTTTCAGCTACACACAGACCAGGGCCCTGGTATTCAGCCGTTGCATCGACGGAGCCTGGGAGAAACCGGTGGTGACTGAAGACTTCAACATTCCTCTCAGCAGTTTCGCAGGGATTTTCCATTATGCACCTTCCTGTTTCGAGGGACTCAAGGCATTCCGTGGCGTGGACAACAAGATCCGTCTCTTCCGTCCTGAGCGTAACGCTAGGCGCATGAAGGACAGCGCCATCTACCTTGATATGAACTATCCTTCAGAGGAGATGTTCATCGAGATGTGCGTGACCTGCGTGAAGGAGAACCTGGATTTCCTGCCTCCATACGAGGCAACGGGTGCATCCCTCTACCTCAGGCCTATCCTGATCGGAATCAATCCTCAGCTCGGAATCCACTCGGCCCGCGACGTCATGTTCGCCGTGATGTGTTCTCCTGTCGGTACTTATTCAGGAGCGAAGAGCCTCGCTCCGGGCACCGCCGTCATTTCGAGGAATTATGACAGGGCTGCTACAAATGGTTCCGGAGGCTACAAGCTCGGCGCCAATTACGCTCAGTCCCTGCATGCTTACAACATCGCCCACAACACGGGTTACCGTGAGCTGCTGTTCCTGGATTCTGCCACGAAGACTACGATCGAGGAGTTCGGTTCATCCAACTTCTTCGCCATCAAGGGCAACACCTACGTTACCCCTCGTTCCACAAGCGTCCTTCCTTCCATCACCAACAACAGTCTCCGCAAGGTGGCTGCCGACCTTGGAATGGATGTCGAGGTCCGTCCGATCAAGGTTGAGGAACTCGCCGAGTTCGACGAGGTCAACTCCTGCGGCACGGCGGTCGTGATCACTCCTATCTGCTCGATCGACGACAAGCCTACCCTCGAGTCCGAGGAGCCTTCCCGCCACTATTCCTATGGAAAGGAATGCGGACCTAAGAGCCGTATGCTCTACGAGAAGATCATCGGCATCCAGAAGGGTCTGGAGGAAGATCCTCGCGGATGGTGCCTCTTCATCGACGAATAGGAGATGCCGGGCCTGGATGAGATAGAGCGTCTGCTGCAGGAGGGCGGGACCGACGAGGCGATCCGTTCGCTGGAGGAATATATTTCCTCCTCCGGAAATGCCTCTGACAGGGCCTATTACCTCCTTGGAAACGCTTATCGCAAGAAAGGCGACTGGCAGGGTGCCATCAACAACTACCTGGAAGCGATGGAGCTCAACCCGGACAGTCCGGCGCGCAACGCCTACCGGATGGCCAACGAGATCCTGGACTTCTACAACAAGGATATGTACAACCAGTAACAATAACACAAATCAAGGTATTATGGCTAAAATGAAAGGAGCTACCGTCGTGGATACCGAAAGGTGCAAGGGCTGCAACCTTTGCGTCGTTGCGTGTCCTCTGGACGTTCTGGCTCTGACCACGAAGGAAGTGAACCGCAAGGGCTACAATTTCGCCCACGAGGTTCTTGCTGACACCTGTACGGGCTGCGCATCCTGTGCCACCGTATGCCCTGACGGGTGCATTACCGTTTACCGTCTAAAAACCGAGTAGAGCTATGGCAGATCAGGAAATCACTTTGATGAAAGGCAATGAAGCCATTGCCCATGCCGCGATCCGCTGTGGATGCGACGGCTATTTCGGATACCCTATCACTCCTCAGTCCGAGGTCCTCGAGACCCTGGCTGCCGAGAAACCTTGGGAAACCACCGGCATGGTGGTCCTCCAGGCCGAGAGCGAGGTCTCTTCCATCAACATGGTTTATGGTGGAGCATGCACCGGCAAGAAGGTCATGACTTCTTCTTCCAGCCCTGGCGTCAGCCTCATGCAGGAAGGAATCTCTTACATGGCAGGTGCCGAGCTTCCTGCTCTCATCGTGAACGTAATGCGCGGCGGCCCTGGCCTCGGTACCATCCAGCCTAGCCAGTCCGACTATTTCCAGGCTTGCAAGGGTGGCGGCCACGGTGACTATCACCTCATCGTCCTCGCTCCTGCTTCCGTTCAGGAAATGGCTGATTTCGTGGATCTTGCGTTCACTCTCGCATTCCGTTACAGGAACCCGGCCATGATCCTCGCCGACGGTGCCATCGGCCAGATGATGGAGAAGGTCGTCCTTCCTCCGTTCAAGCCTCGCCGTACCGAAGAGGAGATCATCAAGGAGTGCCCTTGGGCTACCACCGGCCGCGTCGGAATGAGGCAGCCTAACATCATCACCTCCCTCGAGCTTCGTTCCGAGGAGATGGAGATCATCAACAACAGGATCCAGGCCAAGTACCGCAAGATCGAAGAGACCGAGGTCCGTTACGAGGAGTTCATGCTCGACGATGCTGAATATGCAATCGTAGCCTTCGGTTCCGCAGCCCGTATCGCCAAGAAGAGCATAGAGGTCGCACGTGCCCAGGGCATCAAGGTCGGCCTCCTGCGTCCGATCACCCTCTGGCCGTTCCCTACCAAGGAAGTCTGCAAGCTCGCAGGCCAGGTCAAGGGCATCCTCTCTCTCGAAATCAATGCCGGCCAGATGGTAGAGGACATCCGCCTCGCCGTCGAGGGCAGGATCCCGGTCCAGCACTTCGGACGTCTCGGTGGAATCATCCCTGATCCTGACGAAGTCGTAGATGCACTCAAACGTCTGTTCTAATCCGAAAAGCCATGACAAGAGAAGAAATAATTGAGAAAGGCCAGGTTGTCTATAAGAAGCCTACCTTGCTGAACGACACTCCGATGCATTACTGCCCTGGCTGCAGCCACGGTGTAGTGCACAAGCTTGTCTCCGAGGTGATCGAGGAGATGGGGATGACGGACAAGACGATTGCCATCTCTCCTGTGGGATGCGCAGTGTTCGCCTACAAGTACATCGATGTTGACTGGCAGGAAGCTGCCCACGGAAGGGCCCCTGCACTTGCCAGTGCCACAAAGCGTCTCTGGCCGGACAGACTGGTCTTCACCTACCAGGGTGACGGCGACCTTGCCTGCATCGGTACCGCCGAGACGATCCACGCTCTGAACAGGGCCGAGAACATCACCATCATATTCATTAACAATGCTATTTATGGAATGACCGGTGGCCAGATGGCTCCTACCACCCTGCTGGGCATGAAGACCGCTACCTGCCCTTACGGTAGGGAAGTGAGCCTCCACGGCTATCCTCTCAAGATTACGGAGCTTGCCGCCAGCCTCGACGGAACCTGCTATGTGACCCGCCAGTCGGTCCACACCGTGGCTGCCATCAACAGGGCAAAGAGGGCTATCCGCAAGGCTTTCGAATATTCAATGCAGGGCAAGGGATCCAATCTCGTCGAGATCGTTTCCACTTGCAATTCTGGTTGGAAGATGTCTCCTGAAAAGGCCAACAAGTGGATGGAAGAGAACATGTTCGATTTCTACCACCTTGGCGACCTCAAGGACAAAGGTGCTGAAAAATAAAAAAGACAAGGCTATGACAGAAGAAATTATCATTGCAGGATTCGGAGGACAGGGTGTCCTCTCGATGGGAAAGATTCTGGCTTATGCCGGTCTTATGGAAGGCAAGGAAGTTACCTGGATGCCGGCTTACGGTCCGGAGCAGCGCGGTGGTACCGCCAACGTAACCGTGATCGTCAGCGACGACCCGGTCTCTTCTCCTATCCTTTCCAGCTACGATACTGCCATCGTGCTGAACCAGCCTTCGCTGGAGAAGTTCGAGCCTAAGGTAAAGCCGGGCGGAACTATCATCTATGACGGATACGGAATCAATGAACCTCCTACCAGGAAGGACATCGAGATCTACCGCATCGACGCCATGGATGCAGCTGCCGAGATGAACCTCATCAAGACTTTCAACATGATCGTGCTCGGTGGCCTCCTTAAGATCCACCCTGTAGTCAAGATCGAAAGCGTGCTCGCAGCGCTCCGCAAGACTCTCCCTGAGCGTCACCACCACCTCATCCCTAAGAATGAGGAGGCAATCCGCAAGGGAATGGAAATTATTGTAAAGCAATAGGTCCACATACCTTATCTGAAGCGGGGGAAGAGCTGAGGCACTTCTCCCGCTTCTGTATTCAATATTTGCATATAAGGAATATAATCCTTATATTGACAAAAATAACCAATCCTGACCTTCAATGTCTTTTTTCAGCAGAATGGCAACATGGCAAAAGGTACTCCTTCTGGTGCTTGCCGGATTCATCGTCGGAGGGGGGCTGCTTTTCCTGTATATGCTGCGTTTCACGACGTACCTTGGAGACGACCCTTCAGCCTGCGTGAACTGCCACATAATGCAGCCGTATTACGCGACTTGGGAGCATTCCTCCCACGGTCGCGGGGAGACCGTCACCTGCAATGACTGCCATGTTCCACATGAGAACGTTGCCAGGAAGTATGCATTCAAGGGAACGGATGGGCTGAAGCATACGACCGCCTTCCTGACGTTTAGTGAGCCGCAGGTTCCGGCGGCCAAGGATCCGAGCGCCCAGGTGATCATGAACAACTGCATCCGGTGCCACACTGAGCTCACTACCGAACTGGTCAAGGCTGGCAAGATTGATTTCAGGATGACGATGGAGGGTGAAGGCAAAGCTTGCTGGGACTGCCATCGGGATGTCCCTCACGGGGGAAAGAACAGCCTGTCGGCCACAGTCAATGCCAAAGTGCCTTTCCCTGATTCTCCAGTTCCGGGATGGCTGCAGAAAGCTATCGGCCATCATTCCCCTCACGGTCATATCCATGGAAAATAAGAAATAAAGATACGCTATATGAGTGAAAAGAAACTGAAACCGTTGCACAGCTGGCTGATCTTCGGCATCGCCATGGTCGCCGTGTTCCTCCTCGGCCTGCTGGTGTCAGCGCTTATGGAGCGCCGCTCCGAGGTGGCGAGCATATTCAACAACCGCAAGAATCCGATGGAGGGCATCGTGGCGCAGAACCAGAAGTTCAAGAGCGACTTCCCTCGTGAATATGAGACCTGGAAGGCCACGGAGGAGACTGATTTCCGTTCCAAGTACATGTCTAGCGACATCCAGGATGTGATGGATGAACATCCGGCCATGGTCGTTTTCTGGGCAGGATATGCATTCTCTTGGGATTACAATTCTCCTCGCGGACATTTCCACGCGATCGAAGACCATAGGGAGATTCTCCGTACTGGATGGCCGGACACGGTGACCGATGGATCCAATCAGCCGGGTACCTGCTGGACCTGCAAGGGCCCTGACGTGCCGAGGCTTATGGAGGAATATGGCCCTGCGGAGTTCTACAAGTCCAACTGGGCCCGCTGGGGATCCGAGGTGGTGAATCCTATCGGCTGCTCCGACTGCCATGACAGCGAGAGCATGGACCTTCACATCAGCCGGCCTGCTCTACGCGAAGCATTTGCCAGCATGGGAAAGGATGTGGACAAGGCAACACACAATGAAATGCGCTCCCTGGTATGCGCACAGTGCCATGTGGAGTACTATTTCCACGATTATCCTGAGACTCCGGAGAAGGACCAGTATCTGACCTTCCCTTGGAAATACGGCCTCACGCTTGAAGATGCCGAGAAGTACTATGACGAGATGGGATATGCAGACTATATCCACGCCTTGTCCAAGGCTCCGATCCTCAAGGCCCAGCATCCTGGCTATGAAACCTCCCTTCAGGGCATCCATGGCCAGAGGGGAGTCACCTGCGCAGACTGCCATATGCCTTATGTGGCCGATGGTGGAGTCAAGTACTCAGACCACCATATCCAGAGTCCGTTGGCCAAGATGGACCGTACCTGCCTGAACTGCCACCGCGAAAGCGAAGAAACACTCCGGAAGAACGTCGAGGAACGTCAGGACAAGTGCAACGAGGTCCGTCTCCGTCTTGAAGACGTCTTGGTAAAGGCTCACATTGAGGCCAAGGCCGCCTGGGATAACGGTGCTACAGAGGAAGAGATGCGTGACGCCCTTCAGGATATCCGCAAGAGCCAGTGGCGTTGGGATTATTCAGTCGCATCCCACGGTGCTTCCTTCCACGCACCTCAGGAGGTCATCCGCCTTATGAGCGCCGGTATCGACTACGCAGGTCAAGCCCGCGTGAAGATTGCCAAGGTCCTTGCAAAGCACGGCTATATGGGTGAAGTCCCTATGCCTGATCTTTCCACCAAGGCGAGGGCCCAGGCCTACATTGGCCTAGATATGGAGGGAATGCGCGCTAAGAAGGCAGCCTTCATGGAGAATATCGTCCCACAGTGGATAGAAAGTGCGAAGCAACAGGGTAAACTTCTTGATTATTAGTGGCTTATGTGGGAGAAACCCTGGAAAATGGCTGAAGGCTTCCTCATCGGGGGAGGCCTTCTTGTAATAGGGATATTGCTTCAGATTGCGGTAGGCCCCATCAATTGGAGCCTGTTCGCCTGGCCGGTGAATCTTGCAGCCCTGATATTCCTACTGGCTCTCATAGTGGTGATGTATTCATTTCGCAGGAAGGTATATGCCTTCGAGTGGATGATGCATTACGGTGCGGCCGTACCTTGCCTGGTCTATGCCCTTACTCTTACGATTGTGATGGGGCTGACCTTCCAGACAGATCACGGCGGCATCCCTTGGTTGAGCCGGATGCTGAGTTTCTGGCCGTTCGTCCTGATATGGACCTGGATGATGCTCATAAGCGGCTTGGCTACCCTGAACCACCTGATGCATTTCAAGCCGAAGGAGATTCCTTTCCTTCTCAACCACGCCGGAGTATTCCTGGCTATAACCCTGGCTACTCTGGGCAATCCGGACAAGAAGGAAGTTACCATGGTCTGCTTCAATGACCGGCCTGAGTGGCGGGCAAAGGACGAAAAGGGTTCAACCGAAGAACTGGATGTAGCCATAGAACTCCAAAAGTTCATCATGGACACCTATCCCGACGGCACTCCGAAGCGCTTCGCCTCAGACATTTCTGTCTATACCAAAGACGGGAGGAATGTCTCCGGGACGGTTGATGTCAACAAGCCGCTGAAGGTGAACGGGTGGAAGATCTACCAATATGGCTACGATGCCAAAGCTGGGACAGAGAGTGCCTACAGCGAGTTCCTGCTTGTGCGGGACCCTTGGATCGTAGGAATATATACCGGTATATTCATGATGCTGGCTGGTGCCTTGTGCCTTATGTTATTCATGGCTCCGAAGCCGGTAAAGGAAGAGAGGAGGGAAAAAGAATGAGTTGGGATCTGTTCATATGGTTCGCCCTGGCAGCGCTGATACTATGGGCCTTGGGTTCTTTCTTCGCATGGAAGGACAAGAAGACGATGGCGTTTATATTCACCTTCGCCGGGATCGCCGTATTCTTTGCATTTATCCTCAGCATGTGGATCTCCTTAGAGCGGCCGCCAATGCGCACGATGGGGGAGACGCGGCTATGGTATTCATTCTTCATGCCTGTGGCGGGCATCATAGTTTACAGCCGCTGGCGCTACAAATGGATCCTCACTTTCAGCACCATAATGGCGGCAGTGTTCATCCTTGTCAATCTGCTGAAGCCCGAGATACATTCCAAGGCCATCATGCCGGCGCTCCAAAGCGGATGGTTCGCCCCTCACGTGATAGTCTACATGTTCTCATACGCCATCTTCGGCGCCGCGACCCTGATGGCCATCTATATGATGTGCTTCAAACGTGACCGGACCAGCGCCAAGGACTTGAATATCACCGACAACCTCGTGTATGTAGGAACGGCCTTCCTGACTTTCGGAATGTTGTTCGGAGCCCTCTGGGCCAAGCAGGCTTGGGGAACATACTGGGCTTGGGATCCGAAGGAGACCTGGGCTGCCATCACGTGGCTCTGCTACCTGCTGTGCATCCATTTCCGGAAAGCCAGGCCTCAGGACTGGCGCACTGCCTGCATTATCCTGTTCATCGCTTTCGTCTGCCTGCAGATGTGCTGGTGGGGCATCAATTATCTCCCATCCGCCCACATGAGCATCCACACATACTGATCCGGTACTTCCCGTCATCCCCGGCCTGTTCGGGGATCTCCGACATTTATTCGTCATTGCCGGCTGCGATCGGCAATCCAGATCCCCGGTCAAGCCGGGGATGACAGGTCATCGTGAGTAGTGGCAGATTAAAGATATTCTTATTAAATTTGTAGATTAGACTATATCGGTAGGATAAGTAATACAAATTTAACGAGATATGAAATCCAGACACATCATTATCGCAGCGGCCTGCTCCCTCACGCTGGCATGCCTGCTGGCAGTTTCGGGATGCTCACGCAAGAATCCATCCGGCGGACCCGCCATCACAAGGGACGCGGCAATCGAAAGGAAAGTGGACAGCGTCCTCAAGAAGCTGACCCTGGAACAGAAAGCCGGACAGATGATGCAGATGACCACATCCACCATCACGAAATGGACTGAGCAAGGACTCGTCCTGGACCCAGACAAGCTTCAGACGGTCATCGGCAAGTACAAGGTCGGATCGATCCTGAATACCTTCGGAGATGTGGCCACACCGGCTGCCTACACCGCGATGATGGTGTCCCAGATCCAGCAGAAATCCTTGGAAGAGATCGGAGTACCTTGCATATTCGGACTCGATATGATCCACGGAGCATCATATCTGACTGACGGTACCTTCTTCCCTCAGGAGATCAACCTTGCCGCCACCTTCAACCGGGAATATGCCCGTGCGATGGGTGAGGCAATGGCATATGAGACCAGGGCCGCGATGGTTCCATGGGTGTTCTCCCCGGTTATGGACCTCGGAAGGAACGCTGTCTGGCCAAGGCAGTGGGAGAGCTTCGGAGAGGATCCGTTCCTGAACGCCGAGATGGCAACCGTTGAAACGAAGGCACTCCAGGGAGACGACCCTAACCATATCGACCTAGAGCACGTAGCCGTGAGCATCAAGCACTACATGGCATACGGAGTGCCTGTCTCCGGAAAGGACAGGACCCCAGCCATAGTTCCTTACAATGAGCTGAGGGAGAAGTATTTCCGTCCTTTCAAGGAATGCCTTCAGGCAGGCGCCCTGACGATAATGGTGAATTCGGCATCCATCAACGGCATCCCTACGCACGCCAACGGTGAACTCCTGAACGGATGGGTGAAAGAGCAACTTGGTTGGGACGGATTGATCGTGACCGACTGGGCGGACATCGATAATCTCTATATGCGTGACCACGTAGCCAAGGACGTCAAGGAAGCCCTTGCCCTCGGTATCAATGCCGGAATAGACATGGTTATGGATCCGAACGATCCTGCCAACTGCGAACAGCTGGTGGCAGCCGTCAAGGAAGGCCTTATCCCGATGTCACGGGTGGATGACGCCGTCCGCAGGGTCCTGCGCCTGAAGTTCCGCCTGGGCCTCTTCGAAAAGCCGCTCTGGGACGTTTCCGGCTATGACCGTTTCGCTTGCGAAGAGTTCCAGCAGGCCTCCTATGCCGCCGCGGTTGAATCCGAGGTGCTTCTCAAGAACGAAGACAACATCCTTCCTCTTGAATATGGTACCCGCATCCTGGTGACCGGCCCTAACGGAAACTCGATGCGCACGCTCAACGGTGGCTGGTCCTATACCTGGCAGGGAGATGCCGACAGGTTTGCCGGAGATCACAATACCATATTCGAAGCCCTTGCTGAGAAATTCGGGGAGGGCAACGTAACATATGAGCCTGGCGTTACCTATGACGAGCGTGACCGCTGGTCGCCGGGAGCCTGGCAGAAGGAAAATGAGCCTCAGATCGCCAGAGCAGTCGCAGCGGCATTCCGGGCTAACGTGATCGTGGCCTGCATCGGAGAGAACAGCTATTGCGAGACCCCGGGCAACATCGACGACCTGAACCTGTCCAAGAACCAGAAGGACCTGGTCGAGGCTCTGGCCAAGACCGGCAAGCCGATCATCCTCGTCCTGAACGAGGGACGCCCGAGGATCATCCGTGAGATCGAACCTCTTGCCAAGGCTGTCATCGACGTGATGCTTCCGGGCAACAGGGGAGGAGACGCACTTGCTGCCCTGATGTGCGGCGAAGAGAACTTCAGCGGAAAGCTGCCATTCACTTACCCGAAGTATGTCAACTCCCTTCACACTTACGACTACAAGGTTTCGGAGCATAGGGAGACGATGGCCGGTGAATACAACTACGATGCGGTGATGGATGTGCAGTGGCCTTTCGGAGCCGGTCTGAGCTACACGGAGTTCGGGTATTCGGATTTCAAGTGCCTGGTGGACACAGCATTCACTGCAGATGACGTACTTGAGTTCGAAGTGACTGTTACTAACAAGGGCATGCATGCCGGGAAGGAGTCCGTACTCCTCTTCTCCAGTGACCTTGTCGCAAGCCTCATTCCTGACGTAAGGAGGCTTCGTGGATTCGAGAAGATAGAACTGGCAGCCGGCGAGTCGAAGACGGTCTCTTTCAAGATTCCAGCCTATGAACTTGCTTTTGTCGGAGCAGACGGCAAATGGCGCCTGGAGGAAGGCGATTTCAGGATGAGCTGCGGCGGAGAGTCCCTGAAACTTTTCTGCAAGGAGACAAAGGTCTGGGACCGGCCGAATATTGATTGATGGCAACGGAAATGAACAGATTCTGGAAATGGATATTGACGGGGCTGCTTTCCTTGATGGCGGCCACTCCGTCGTGGGCTGTATTCAATGAGCGCGACCTGGCGCAGACGCTCCAGGTGCTTCGCTATGAGCTATGCAAGGCCTACAATGAAATGGAGCGGAACCAGCTCCGGTTCGAAAAACAGGATGAGAAACAGCATGAGAAGCTTGTGGGGCTGATCCGGAGCTGCAATGAGCTCTCCCTGATGCTGTATTCCCAGAAGCAGGACTTCACCTTCGACCTGACATATGCGCTCCGCCAGGTCACAGACCAGTATTATGGCTTTACCCAGAACAAGATGCCTTTCGACAACATCATCTCGTATTTCAATATCGAGATCGAAAGGTATGACCGCCTGGTGAAGACCCTCAAGAGCCTGCCGCCCGAACTTATCGACATACCGGACAGCCTGGGACCGGGAATGCTGGATTCGCTTGCCATGAATCTCTCAAGGCATGTCCTTCCGAACCAGTCCTTCGCCCGCGAGCATGCAGACGATCCTGACCATGCCGGTCATCATCACGATATCGGGATGGACGCAGAGGGATTCGAGGCCGGTGTAGTGGACGATGAGGATGGGCACCATCATGTCAGCTTCGAACTTGACAGCCTTTCCATCCAGGACCGTGACAGCTGCCTATTCTATGCTACCAAGCTCCTCAAGATGTATACGGACGTGCGGGACCATATGGTGGAGGACAGCACCCATTACGAGAACACCAACAAACGGCTCAAGGAGGCTTACGACTATGCCCAGGAGCGGTACAAGATTGTCCAGAAGAAGATATTCGTGGACGGGCAGAGGGATTACTGGCATGTCCTGACACATATCGGGCAGTTCTCCCGCAGCGCCTTCTCGGATTTCAACGACAAGTACGGCAGGGATTATTTCAACGACAAGGTCCGCAGCGAATGGAGGGGCCCTATCGTCGTCGCTTTCTCCTTCATCGTCCTGCTGATCCTTGCATGCGCGGTTGCATTGAGCTTCCTGGTCATCAAGCTGCTGAAGAAGAGTGTCAAGTTGTTCCAGTCGCAGAGTTTCGAGAAGAGGGAGTTCGCCATCCTGATGCTCGCGGCAGTCGTCCTGTTCGTTGTCGCCACTCTGGTGGCGCGCCAGACAGGCCATATCGGGACCAACTTCTTCAAGATGGCTTCGAGCCTGCTGGTTGAGTTCTCCGTTTTGCTGATAGCCATCCTGGCGTCGATCCTGATCCGCTTTACCGGATCCCAGGTCAACAAAGGACTCAGGCTCTATGCTCCGGTAATGCTGCTTGGCCTGATGATCATAACGTTCAGGATCATATTCATACCGAACAGCCTGATCACGCTCCTGTTCCCTCCGCTCCTGCTGGTCTTCGGGTTATGGCAGGCTCTGGCATTCAGGAACAATGCGAGGAAAGTCCCGAAGATCGACAAGTATTTCGCGGTCGCATCCCTTGCGGTCACCATCGTGACATTTGCCCTTTCCTTATTCGGTTATGTCCTGATGGCGCTTCAGGTCTATATCTGGTGGATTTTCCAGCTGACCATCCTTCAGTTGATCATAGCCGTGAAGGACCTTCTTGTCAAGTACCGTCACCGGAGGATCGACAAGCTTGTGCGGGCATACAAGATGAAGCATTTCACCGACGTGGGCAAGGAGAAGGGCGCGTATATCCTGGTGACATGGTTCTACGACCTTGTGGATATGGTCCTGATACCGCTGCTGTTCCTGCTGTCGATTCCGTTGTGCCTGTACATGGCATCCAAGGTGTTCGACCTTACGGAGATATGCATGAACGCATTCTATGCTCCGTTCCTGGACACCCAGTGGATCAAGCTGTCGCTGTACATGGTGATCGTTGCGGTCGCCCTGTTCTTCATATTCCGCTACCTGATCTATGTCGCTAAGTCGCTGTACCGGATATTCAAGATCCGTTCGATGGTCAGCAAGTCCATTACAGGACTTATCCGCGAGAACGAAGTCAACCTGACCCTGGCCAACAACGTCATCGGACTCCTTGGATGGGGCTTGTACGTGGTTGTGACGATAGTCTTGCTGAAGATACCGACTTCTTCGCTGTCAGTGGTCACCGCAGGTCTTGCCGCCGGTCTTGGATTCGCCATGAAGGATGTCCTCAACAACTTCTTCTACGGTGTCCAGCTGATGTCCGGAAGGATGCGCGTCGGCGATACGGTCGAGTGTGACGGGATAAGGGGTACCGTGGACAGCATCAACTACCAGACTACGACCATCAAAGCCATAGACGGCAGCTTGATCGCATTCCCTAACACGACCCTATTCTCGAAGACATTCAAGAACCTGACGAAGAGTGATTCCTACGAATATATCACCATCCCTGTCGGGGTGGCGTACGGGACGGATGTGGACAAGGCCAGGAAGGTGATCACGAAGGCCCTCCAGCCTCTTTGCAAGGAAGACAAGTTCGGCCGGGAGATGGTGAAACCGAGTTACGGCATCCAGGTTGCGCTCACCGGCTTCGGAGACAACAGCGTCAACCTGAGCGTTAAGCAGTACGTGCTCGTGGAACAGCGCTACGCTTATGTCGCCAAGGCCAATGAAAGCATATACAAGGCACTTAATGACAATGGAATAGAGATTCCTTTCCCTCAGCAGGACGTTTACGTCAAGCAGCTGCCTGAGGAGAGGGAGAAAGATTGAAGCGATATGGTCAACATTGCGATTTTCGTTTCCGGAGGAGGAACCAACTGCGAGAATATCATAAAGTATTTCGAGGGCTCGGAAAAGGTCCGTATAGTCCTGGTGGTCAGCAACAAGGCAAATGCCGGTGCCATTGCCAGGGCGCAGCGGCTAGGGGTGCCTTCCGTGGTGGTGCCGAAGGCCAGGTTCAACGACAGGGAAGTGATCCTTCCCCTGCTGGAGGAATATTCAGTCGATTTCATAGTGCTTGCGGGCTTCCTGCTGGTCGTCCCTGGTTTCCTTATCGATGAATATGACCACAGGATGATCAACCTGCATCCGGCCCTGTTGCCGAAATACGGAGGCATGGGTATGTACGGACACCATGTCCACGAAGCCGTCAAGGCGGCGGGGGAGAAAGAAACCGGGATGACGGTGCACTGGGTAAGCCGTGACGTGGACGGGGGAGAGATCATCGCCCAGTTCAGCACACCGATCGGCCCCGAGGACACCCCTGACGACATAGCCGCGAAGGAACATGTACTCGAGATGGAGCATTTCCCTCAGGTCATCGAAGGGTTGGTTGACAGTTTATCATCCCATTGATGACGTATTCCGCGGTTTCCCGTGTTTTATCAACGATTGATGCGGTGATATGAAGAGTTTATTCCATTTGTCGTTACTGGCATTGTCCCTGCTGGTTGCGTCCTGCATGGAGACCATCGATTTAGACCCGATCGATGACATGCCGCTTGTCGTGCAATGCGTCCTGACCCGGGATGTCGACAAGTATCTCTATCCTGATGCTTACGTCGACCCCTATGGTGGTACTTTCCCTAACTTGTCTGATAAATACGATCCACCGAAACAGTATCTGGACCTCTATTACTGCCGCAGGCCTTCTGAGGGTGGTTATGAGAAGGTTTCCGATGCCGATGTAAGGATTATCTGCAAGGGAAGGAATGAGGATAAGGAATATGTTCTCACCTGGAATGGAGAACGTTGGGAATGTGACCTCCTGCCGGAGTGCAACACGTATTACCAGCTGGAAGTGAAGACTGCGAGGGGAGAAACCCTGAGCGCTCGCACTTGTGTACCTGCCAGTCTGTACCTGTTCGGACTCAAGCCTACTGTTTATAATGAATATTATCCATTCTCAGGGAGTATTGGGCCGGGTTCTGTACCATGGCCAGCTACAAATGAGTATTGTGCATATTCAGTATCCAGATTCACATATTGGTGGGAGCAAACGGAACCTCATCATCATTACCTTAATTTTGGCTACGAATCAGTGCCCCTGGATGCTGTGTTCTGGATTACTGGGGAAGTTGGTGGAAAGAGGGTAGCCAGATTGAGTACAGACCACCCCGGAGCTGATGGTTTCAATATCACAGGTGGCCGCTGGAATGAGATGGAATACCTTGAAGGCTTCAAGGACAGGCTTGTTTCCTCTGCGCAGCACAAGGACGCCGCTCAGCTTTGGTGGAAGTCATATTCGGCTTATGGAGCTTCCATGCCGGTTTTCAAGGATTTTATCAGGATCCATCAGACGCATGGATCGGAGACTTCGATCCCGGAGACTCTCATTGACACGGCTTTCGCCGGAGGAATGTTCTGCCCTCCACGGAACCAGATAGAAGCATCGAGGTCTTTCCTCCTTACACCTGACGCTCAGTGGAATCCAGATACGCCGGACGACAGAGAGGTCGTATATACCGTGCGTAACGTGTCTTATGACTATGACAGGTATCTGCGCGACTTGGCAGACAGGAACCTGATCCACGGGGACGAACTGGTGAGTATCTATAATCTCGACAGGACTTATACCAACGTCAAGGGGGGAATGGGAATATTCGGAGCACAGTGTGTCCAAACACTTGCTTGCAGAGGCTCGGCTTTCTATTATTATTAATCGGACATGAAATATTCATACGTCATCATATATGCGCTTGCCTTCCTGGCTTTATCTTTACGGAGCCATGCCCAGGACAACTCTGTGATCAGGGATACCTTGCCTCCTGCCATAAAGGAAGATATCAGGGGAGGACAGAAGAACCTGAGTGAAAGATTGATACTCTTGAAAGACTTCTCAGTCATGGCCTCACCTACGGGAGAAGCCGACTTCGTAAAATTCGTCCAGACCCTTCCGGGCGTATCCACTGGCTCTGACGGATCATCTTCATTCTATGTCAGGGGAGGAAACCTGGGAGGGAACCTTCAGACCCTGGACGGAGTTCCGATCTATGGTACCTCTCACCTTATCGGCCTGACGACTCCATATCCATCCGAGATAATCTCATCAGCTGAGTTCCAGGTCGGAGGTTTCACTTCAGAAGAAGGCAACCTGTCTTCTTCCCACATCAGACTGCATACGAAGGATGGCGCTTTCGACACTTTTTCGGCAAGGGCCGAGGCCAGCAATTTCCTGATCGGAGGTTTTGTCAGCGCACCGGTAATCAAGGACAGACTCTCCCTGCTTGCATCCGTACGAGTGTCGCCGCTCCAGTATGAGTATGCGGCTGTTTCCGGTATGCTGGACAAGGATGCGGTGAGTTTCTCCAATGCAAAGGCTGCAGTAGGGGATGTATTCGCTAAGCTCAAATATCGTTTCGATCCGGAGCATTCATTGTCACTGTCTGTGCTGCACAGCATTGACAGCTACGGTTTTGTGTTGGATGACTCTTCGGAGGACAGTATGTCCTGGAACAATCTGCTCGCTGTACTCAAGTATGACCGGAGACTAAGGGGAAGGAGTTCCCTGACCGTTTCCGGATCATTCAACCATTACGGGAGCGACCAGGGAATGGTGAAGCAGATTCAGACGACTTCTAACAACCTCTTGATAAGGAGCATTTTAAATGAGGGGATATTCCAAGGAATGGTCAAGTCTGAATTCGGCAGGAGTTGGAAGGCACAGTATGGCCTGAAAGGGCGATATGCCAGGTTCAATCCAGGGTCGGCCCGCCTGCTTGAGTCTTCGGGACCGTTCTCCAAGTCCAGCTCGCCGTTGACTGACAATGAGGTCATCAATATGACAGGGACCTTGCACGGGCAGCTGGAAGTGGGAGATTATTCCCGCAGCATGGCCAGGCTGGCCGCCCGGTTCAATTACAATGATGCCACAGGCTTCCTCCCTGAAGTGAGTTTCCTCTTGCGCGTGAGGCTTTTCAAGTTCCTGGGAGTGGAGTTCACTGCCGACAAGCTCGGACAGTATTACCATACGCTCGAGGGCATTCCTCTGGGGTGGTCGCTTGAAATGATAGTCCCGCCTTCCGAAAAGTTCAAGCCTGAGAAGACAGACCAGCTTTACGCCGGAATATACACTGATTTCGGGAGCCATCACGTCTCTCTCGGAGCATATTCCAAGAAGATGAAGAACCTGGTGTATTTCTCTGATGCGACCAAAC
>JAEEGH010012716.1_pt1 | contig 18806 bp, 13 predicted proteins | sample 9134181 | NCBI WGS metagenome assembly JAEEGH01 (sample SAMN16246544, study PRJNA631951) | gut metagenome | biome: gut microbiome; feature: rumen; material: DP-attached | host: Bos | place: Iran: Karaj | collected 2018-10 | reverse complement strand
GGCAGAGGCGAAGCATTTCAGTTATGCCCCTGTCCCCACGGATTCGCAGCGCTACCGTTTCGTAGCCCTGAACGAGATGGGCCGCATGATGGTGACATGCGGAGAATGAAACGAATCACGATATGGCCTGTTCTATTTCAAAAAAAACAGCAAACAGGTCTCTGTTTGCAGTTTTTTTTCTAAATTTACAGCCGCTGGCAGATGCCGGCAAGACGGATGCGACAACCATCAAGGCACAGAGAGATCGGATACAGAGCGCTATAGACCGCGTGAACGCTCTCACCACCAAGGAGGAAGCGGAAAACGTGGCCGACCTCGGAGGATTCTTCTTAGCTTACGACAGCTACATAAAGCATCTGAAGAAACAAGGATTCTGGAGCGGACAGCTTCGCCTATGGCAACGAGTCGAAAGCCGTCGCAAAAGACAATCACTCTATGTTCCGCGAGCGCGTCAACGGTATCGTGGCAAACACCGACGACTGGTACGACATCTTTGGTGTGAAGGAAGGCGACAAACTCTACCTTGCACAAGAGAACAGAATCAGAATCTGGTAATCTCAGTCTCTGGCCGTTTCGTAACCTATCAGGGGCAAACGAAAAAAATCGTTCATTGCAAAGAATAAAGGTTGCAATGAACGATTTTTCTTAGTATTTGTATCATTATTTATACAAGCACAAAGGTAAAATCGCTACTTTTGCGAAAAATTACAGCTAAAAACCTAATTAAAAACATGAAGAAGCTATTTGCATTGATGGTCATGATGATGACTTTCGCTGGCATGAAGGCCCAGATGATTCTGAGCGACACGCATGCTATGCTCAAACTGGAACAGGGCAAGAAGTATCTGCTGCTGCCGGTACAGGAGAAAGAAGAAGTGGCTGCCATAGCCGTGGTGGATGCACGCAACGAAATGGTGATGCGCCTGAACGTGAAACTGGCAGTCGATAAGGTGGACTACTACGTGCCACTGGAACTGAAGAACGCTTGTCTGCTCGACATCTTCTTTCATGGCGACCGCCGCACCACGGGTGCCATCAAGGACTTTGCCTGCTGGAAGGAGATGAAGTATAGCAACACATTCGACACAACCAATCGCGAACACTTCCGCCCAGCCTATCACCATACGCCCGAGTATGGATGGATGAACGACCCGAACGGAATGTTCTATAAGGACGGCGTGTGGCACTTATACTACCAGTGGAACCCCTACGGATCGCAGTGGGAGAACATGACGTGGGGCCACTCTACCAGCCGCGACCTCATTCACTGGCAGGCTGAGCCTACGGCCATCGAAGCCGACTGGCTGGGCGCTATCTTCTCAGGCAGTGCCGTGGTAGATAAAGAGAATACGGCAGGATTTGGCAAGGGTGCCGTCATTGCCATGTACACCTCGGCTGGCACATCGCAGACGCAGAGCATCGCCTACTCTACCGACGGCGGTCGCACGTTTACAAAGTATGCTGGCAACCCCGTCATCACCTTCAATGCCCCCGACTTCCGCGACCCTAAGGTGTTCTGGCACGAGCAGACGAAGCGCTGGATGGTGGTGCTGGCTGCCGGACAGGAGGTGCAGTTCTATAGCTCAACCAACCTGAAGGAATGGAAATATGAGAGCTCGTTCGGTCGCGAATACGGTAATCACGACGGTGTGTGGGAATGCCCCGACATGCTCTGCTTCGGCGAGAAGTGGGTGCTGCTGCTCAACATCAACCCTGGCGGCCCGTTCGGAGGAAGTGCTACTCAGTATTTCGTGGGACAGTTCGACGGTCACAAGTTCACCTGTGAGGATGAGCCTAAAGAGACGAAGTGGATGGACTACGGCAAGGACCACTATGCCACTGTCACCTTCCACAACGCTCCCGAAGGCCGCATCGTGGCTCTGCCCTGGATGAGCAACTGGCAGTATGCCACCGTAGTACCCACCAAGCAGTTCCGTTCAGCCAACGGTCTGCCTCGCGATCTCGGTCTGGCAAACGCCAATGGCGAGACCATCCTGACGAGCACACCCTCAAAGGAAGTGACAGCCCTGCGCGGACAGAAGGTGAAGACTCCCACAGAGGCCTGCGAGATTGTAGTGGATGTGAAGGGTACGATGGAACTAACGCTGAGCAATGCCAAGGGCGAGCAGGTGGTGATGAACTACGATGCCAAGAAACAGACCTTCGCCATGGACCGCACGAAGAGCGGCAACGTAAGCTTCAGCGAAGCCTTCCCCTGCACTACCGAAGCACCTACCTACGGACAGATGAAGAAGCTGCACATCTTTATTGACCGCAGCTCAATCGAGGCATTCGACGGCGAAGGCCGCATGGCCATGACCAACATCGTGTTCCCCTCAGAGCCCTACAACACCATCAAGGTGAAGGGCGGCAAGGCAACCATTTATGAAATTAAGTACTAAAAACAGATAACTATGAGCCAAAACAAAAAACTCGCACTTGTCCCACTGATGCTCTGCTTCTTCTGCATGGGCTTCGTTGACCTGGTGGGCATTGCCTCAAACTATGTGAAAGAAGATCTGAACCTGTCTGACACCGTGGCCAATGTACTGCCTTCACTGGTATTCTTCTGGTTCCTCATCTTCTCAGTGCCTACGGGCATGCTGATGAACATGATAGGCCGCAAGAAGACGGTGCTGCTGTCGCTCGTCGTCACGGTGCTGTCGCTGATGCTGCCGCTCTTCGCCAACAACTTCTACGTGATGCTGGTGGCCTTCTCGCTGCTCGGAATCGGTAACGCACTGATGCAGACCTCGCTGAACCCGCTGGTGAGCGGCGTGATTGGCGGCGAGAACCTGGCCTCGACACTCACCTTCGGACAGTTCGTGAAGGCCATCGCCTCGTTCTCGGCTCCTTATCTGGCCATGTGGGGCGCTACACAGGTCATCCCTTCGTTCGGGCTCGACTGGCGCGTGCTGTTTGCCATCTTCTTCGTAGTGGGAACGCTCTCTACCCTCTGGCTGGCCGTAACGCCTATTGAGGAACAGCCCATCGAGGGCAAGCCCTCAACCTTCGTAGAGTGCATCAAGCTCTTGGGCACGCCCATCGTGCTGCTGTCGTTCTTCGGCATCATGTGCCATGTGGGCATCGACGTAGGTACGAACACAACGGCTCCGAAGATTCTGATGGAGCGCTTGGGCATGACACTCAATGAGGCTGCCTTTGCCACTTCGCTCTACTTCATCTTCCGTACCATCGGCTGTCTGACCGGCTCGTTCTTCCTGCGCGTGATGAACAACCGCACGTTCTTCATCGCCTCTGTCGTAATGATGGCACTCTCCATGCTGCTGCTCTTCATCGGACACGAAGCATGGCAGCTCTATGTGGCCATCGCACTCGTAGGCTACGGCAACTCTAACATCTTCTCAATCGTATTCGCACAGGCGCTGACAGCCATGCCGCAGAAGCAGAACGAGGTGAGCGGTCTGATGATCATGGGCCTCTTCGGCGGCACCATCTTCCCGCTCTTCATGGGCTTTGCCAGCGATGCCTTTGGTCAGGCTGGTGCCGTACTGGTGATGGCAGTAGGCGTGCTCTATCTGTTTACGTATATCAAACAACTAAAAACCGCATAAAACAATGGAACAGAAACGTTATGTAGTAGGACTCGGAGAAGTGCTGTGGGACGTACTTCCCGAAGGTAAGAAACTGGGTGGCGCACCCGCAAACTTCGCTTATCATGCCGGACAATTCCTGGGCATGGACAACACGATTGCAGTGAGTGCACTGGGTGAGGACAAACTGGCCGACGAGACGGTGACCGCTCTGCGCGAACACAATCTGAACGACCTGCTGCCCCGCGTACCCTACCCCACAGGAACAGTACAGGTGCAGCTCGACGAACAGGGCATACCCACATACGACATCAAGGAGAACGTGGCATGGGATAACATCCCCTTTGACGAGGACATTCAGCAAATTGCCCGCAACTGCCGTGCCGTTTGCTTCGGCTCACTGGCACAGCGCAATGTGGTAAGCCGCGAAACCATCCACAAGTTCCTCGATGCCACACCTCACGACTGCGTGAAGATATTCGACATCAACCTGCGCCAGCAGTTCTATACGAAGGAAGTGATCAAGGAATCGCTTCAGCGCTGCAACATTCTGAAAATCAACGACGAAGAGTTGGTACTGATTGGTCGTATGTTCGGCTATCCCGGCCTTGACATTGAGAACAAGTGCTGGCTCATTCTGGGCAAGTACAACCTCGACATGCTGGTGCTCACCTGCGGCACCAACGGCAGCTATGTGTTTACACCTGGACAGATGTCGTTCCAGGAGACACCAAAAGTAAAAGTCGCCGACACCGTAGGTGCAGGCGACTCATTCACAGGTTCCTTCTGTGCTGCTATTCTTAGTGGCAAGTCAGTATCTGAGGCTCACAAGCGCGCAGTAGAGGTGAGCGCCTATGTCTGCACGCAGAACGGAGCCATGCCCACACTGCCCGAACATCTGCTGAAGTAACACAGAGAACTTTATCATTCACCATTGGGTCGTCGCGAAGCGGATTTTCTCAAGTTCCGCATCGCGACGACTTTTTTGCTATGAGCGGCAATGGTCTATCCTTTCAGTTCCTTATATTTCTCCATCACCTTGAATCCGTAGTCGAACAATATCTTCGACTCATTGAAGCGTGACGAGCGACTGCGGCTCTTGAGCATCACGAGATAGAGCGTAACACCATTACGAGTGGCTGCCGTAGCCAGACATCCGCCTGCCTGTCGGGTATAGCCTGTCTTCACGCCGAAACAGCCTTCATAGCTTGTCAGCAGCAGGTTGGTATTCTCTATATCGAGATAACGGCCATCCACCATTGGAATACGCTTCTTAGGCGTTCCCACAATCGAAGCAAAAGTAGAATCACGCATGCAGTAGCGGGCCAGCACCAGCAGGTCGCGTGCCGATGAATAGGTGCTGTCGTTAGGCATGCCGTTAGGATTGGCGAAATGAGTGCTGTCCATCCCCAGATAGGCGGCTCGGTCATTCATCATCTTGCAGAAAGCCAACGTGTCGCCTCCCACATGCTTGGCCACCGCATAGGCTGCATCGTTATCGCTTTGCAGCACCATCTCGTTGATGAGATTGCCTAACAGGAAACAATCTCCCAACCGTACACGGGCATCTTTCACAATGAATACGTCATTGGTAATGGTGACCGTATCATCAGCGTGGCCATGCTCAAGTGCCAGCATTGTGGTCATCATCTTCGCAAGACTGGCAGGGAACATACGTTTCGTGGCATTCTTTGAATTGATCAGCATACCCGTTGAGTCTTCAATCAGTATCCAAGCCTCAGCCGACACTTTTTCAAGTGCTTCAACACCCTCAATGGAATCGGGATTCAGTACCGAGCGAAGTGACACCGTATCAATGGCAGTACTTTGCTTTACACGTATCTCCTCTGCGCTGAGTTCTGCACTTTCTTGCCCTTCATCCTTACAGCTCCCAAGCAACGGTAGCATCATGATGGCAACACTACCCAACAAGAAGGACTTCATACTATTCTTAAAATGAGTCATGATGATAAATATTAATGAAAAAGGTATCTTTACCATCTGCTCCCATCTGCTTCCTCATAACATATTGATTATGAAGGGAATGCAAATGGGAGCAGATGAAACAGATGAAAATAAAACTTTTCTCAGTTACGATTAAGCATCGATATTAGCATAGGTGGCGTTCTTCTCAATGAATTCTCGGCGAGGCTCTACGTCGTCGCCCATCAACATGGAGAATATCTCGTCGGCCTCAGCAGCATTCTCGATGGTCACCTGCTTCAGCAAGCGGTTCTCGGGATTCATGGTTGTCTCCCACAGCTGCTCGGGGTTCATCTCACCCAGACCTTTGTAGCGCTGCGTGTGTACTGATTTCTCGTCACCTGAGGCGTTCTTGTCGATGAACATCTGTCGCTGCTGATCGGTATAGCAGTATTCCGAAATCTTCTTATAGGTGCATTTATACAGAGGTGGCGTAGCGATGTAGAGGTGGCCTCCCTGAATAACCTGCGGCATGAAGCGATAGAAGAGTGTCATGATGAGTGTGTCGATGTGAGAACCATCGACGTCGGCATCGGTCATGATGATAATCTTATCGTAACGCAGCTTGTCAATGTTTGCCTCGCGGTCGCCTTCGCCATCGACACCGAAACGAACGCCAATCGACTGGATGATGTTCATAACTGACTCAGCCTCGAACACACGATGCCACTGTACCTTCTCCACATTCAGGATCTTACCGCGGAGGGGTAAAATGGCCTGGAAGTGACGGTCGCGTCCTTGTTTGGCCGAACCACCTGCCGAGTCACCCTCGACGAGGAATATCTCACACGTCTTCGGATCACGGTTCGAACAGTCGGCCAGCTTGCCAGGCAGTCCGCCACCCGTCATGGGGTTCTTGCGCTGCACACTCTCACGCGCCTTGCGAGCTGCGATACGAGCCGTGGCAGCCAGCACCACCTTGTCGCAAATGAGCTTAGCCTCCTTCGGATGCTCCTCCAGATAGTTGCTGAGAGCCTCACCTACAGCCTGCTGCACGGCTCCTGCCACCTCGCTGTTGCCCAGCTTGGTCTTCGTCTGTCCCTCGAACTGAGGCTCGGCCACCTTGATGGAGATGACTGCCGTCAGACCTTCGCGGAAGTCCTCGCCAGCAATCTCAATCTTGGCCTTCTCTATCTGCTTCGAAATCTGCGGATCAGCATCGGCATAAGCTTTCAGTGTGCGCGTCAGCGCCATACGGAAGCCCGTGAGGTGCGTACCGCCTTCGATTGTATTGATATTATTCACGTAGGAGTGAATGTTCTCGGAGTAGTCGGTGTTGTACATCACAGCCACCTCAATGGGCACACCCTGCTTCTCAGTCTTCAGATAGATGACATCGTCAAATAGGTGAGTGCGGTGACGATCCACGTAGCGCACAAATTCCTTCAGACCTTCCTTGGCATGGAATACCTCCGGTGCTCTCATGTTGCCCTCTTCATCGGGACGCAAATCGGTGAGCGTAATGGTGATGCCAGCATTCAGATAAGCCAGCTCGCGCATACGCTTGGCAATGATGTCGTATTTATACTCGGTAGTGGTGAAGATAGAGCCGTCGGGCCAGAACTGCTGACGCGTACCCGTAATATCTGTGTCGCCTACTATCTTTACGTCGTAGAGAGGCTTGCCCTTCTCGTACTCCTGCTGATAGATATGCCCATTGCGGAACACCTGCGACATCATGTGGGTTGACAGTGCATTCACGCAACTCACGCCCACGCCGTGCAGACCGCCTGACACTTTATAGCTACCTTTGTCGAACTTACCACCAGCATGGAGCACGGTCATGACCACCTCGAGTGCCGACTTGTGCATCTTCTCATGCTCATCGACGGGGATGCCTCGACCATTGTCCTGTACGGTGATAGAGTTATCTTCATTGATTGTCACCTCAATATGCGTGCAATAGCCCGCCATAGCTTCGTCAATAGAGTTATCTACTGTTTCGTTTACGAGGTGATGGAGTCCTTTCTCACTAATATCGCCGATATACATAGCAGGGCGCTTGCGCACGGCCTCTAATCCTTCGAGTACCTGAATATTACTCGCCGAATAGTTTTGCTGTTCTTGCTGAATATCTTCCATTTTTTATTTAATAGTCCTTATTAGGCTGCAAAGGTACATAAAATAAGGTAGAAACGCGAATGCTTCTACCTAAAAAGATGTTAACAAAAACACTCTAATCACATGTTTCTGACAGCTATTCGTCTGTACGTTTGCAGCCCCATGCCACACGGTGATACCAGATGTGCCCTTCTATATGTCCGAAACGTGAGTCATAGTAGTATTCATGCCAATTCTTTGGCCATCCTTCCGGCTGCTCTTCGTGTTCGCATCGAAACGTCGGATAGCGGTATTCCGGCCCATTCTGTTCGCTCAGATGGCCTGTCACCTTAGTGACCGTTTTGGGGATGAACACTTCATCGAGGTTCTCGCAGTAGTCGAAGCATCCGTCGTTGAGCTCGCTGACGCCGTCGGTAAGATAGACCTTAGTCATCTGCTTACAGCCCCAGAATGCCTCTCGCTCTATGGCGGCGGGGCCGAGCACACGCACTTCCTTCAGGTTCTTGCATCCGTAGAATGCTCCTTCACCTATGCGTGTGACGCTTTCTTGTATGACTACCGTCTTCAGGTTCTCCAACTCCTTAAATGTTCTGCTGCCTATCGAGCTGACGTTTTGCACCACGAGATTCTCTATCTTCAGCACGTCGATACCGTCCACGATGAAGCTCTTGCATTGCCCTTCCATTGCACCCACGCCGCTTTCTATCCATTGCTTCCATGTGCCGCGATATTCGCAGTCTATGTCGGGACGGTGGTTCTCGTAGCGGTAGTGGCTGACGGCTCCCTCCGCGTCTTTTATCGATGCCGGCAGTGAGATGCGGTGCATGCGTGTGGCAGTGAGCAAAGCTTGGTAGTGGATTTTTTCTACACCGTCGGGCACCACCACCGTCTCGTCGTTGGCAGCCGATGTCATCACACCGTCTTCCACGACGGTCTTCAGTGGCTCACCCTGCACGCAGCTGACCCTTACTATGCATCGTTTCTTCTTCTCGTCGGGCATCTCATCGTCCCAGGTGCTTTCCATTATCTCTACGTCCAAGGTCTCTCCGGGTTTGATCATGCCGATGTACTGACGACTGTATCGGGACTGATGGCGTGACAAGTCGCCAATGAGCAGCTTTCCCTCCAGACATCCGCAGATGCTCAGTTTCTCCCAGCGTGTTCCGTCGGCCGACTCCTCAAACTCGAATCTTGTCTCTGTCTCCATCATTCGCTTGGTGATGGTTGCCTCGGGCTTTAGCGTTGAAAGGTCGGTGCCAAGCGGTGTGTTGGGATACCACTCCGTGGTGACTTCCCATTCCGTGGGCATAGGGTCGCTGTTCACGTCGATGCTCTTCTTTATCGGCATTTCTTGTGTGGTCAGCATTACCGACAACTTTTTCGTCAGTTCCACCTCTTCTTCCATCCAGACCTCATGTTCCTCTTTATGGTTCACTATCTGCACGGCGATGTGGTCATCGGCCGTCTTTGTCACCTTTACTTGGGGCAGCCAGCTGAAGTTCAGGATAACCCTACCTGCCTCGATTTCGTTGTGACTGGTATAATAGTTTCTCTTGCTTCCGTCTTTTTGGATTTCGTAGAAATAGAGTCCTTGCCATGTGGGCTGCCATTCCTCCTTGTCGAAGAAGACACCGGCATAGAACGCCGTGTAGCCGCTCGTGATGCTCTGTTGCAGACTTTTGCATGCTTCCTTATGGCTGAAAATTTTATTCAATCTGGGCTGATAGATGTTTAGATACACGCTGTCACCGTCCCATCGTGCCAGTTGTGGTGACTCAAGATCGGTCACGATGATGCGCCCCAGCGGGCTTTCCTCTTCATTGAGAATAGTCTGTCCTATGTGTAGGTTGCAGCGCTTCAGTATGGCTTCCCTTTTCACGCTCGTGCCTGTCTTCACCTGGAAGCGCAGTTCTTGCCATCTGGGTGCAACGTCGGCTTTATAGACAATATATGTTGACCAGTCTAAGCTGATGGTCTCCCCGTCCTCGGTTTCTGCTTTCGGGTATATTATTATGCTCGACAACAGTAGCTGACGCTCATGGGTGTCTATCCGGCTTTTAATCCATGGGATTATTTCCTTGGGTTGCAAATCGGCATTCTCCTTGGGAAAAGAATGCCACTCAAAAGATAACTCGACATCGAAACAACTCTGTTTCACTGACTTGCCTTCTGTCTCAGCATGATGACAGGCATAGTCGAGGAGTGACTGGAAGTCAGAGCGTTCCAGCTCTTCCATCACGCGTTTCAGTTCTTTCTTAATCATTCGGTTTAGTAGTATTGGTTAAAATAGTATCTGTCGTTATAATTGTCGCTGCCTCACTGCCTCGAAGAGCAGTATGGCGGCTGATACCGATACGTTCAGCGAGTCGAGCCGTCCCAGCATCGGTATGCGTATGTGTGCATCGGCAGCCTGTCGCCACTGGTCAGTCAAGCCAGTAGATTCCGTCCCCATCACAATGGCGGTTCCACCCGTCATATCAGTATCGTAATAGAGACGTGAGTCCTGTAATTGGGCGGTGAGTATCTGTATGCCGTGCTGTTTCAGGAAGGCTATACACTCCTCGCTTGTGCAAGCCACAATAGGCACAGTAAAGACAGCTCCTATGCTGGAGCGTATGAGATTGGGATTATAGAGGTCTGTAAGCGGGTCGCACACAATGACAGCATCGGCCTGAGCCGCATCGGCGGAGCGAAGCACAGCCCCCAGGTTGCCTGGTTTCTCCACGCTCTCTAATACCACGATGAGCGGATTCTCAGGCAGCTGCAAATCTTCCAGCCGCAGGTACTTCGCTTTTACTATTGCAACAATCCCTTCAGTAGAGCCACGATAGGCCATTTTCTCATAGACCTTCGGAGTAACCGTGTAGCAACTCCCCTCCCAACCTGGGTAGGGGTTGGGGGAGAGGCTGAAAATACTCTCTACCTCATATCCTGCTTCTACACAATGCTCCAACTCGCGGCGACCTTCCACTACGAACACGCCTTCCTTCTTGCGCTGCTGCGACTTCTGCTGGAGCAGTAGCAGTCGCTTGACCTTCGGATTCTGCAGACTCGAAATAACCAGTTCGTCTCTCATCTTAGAACAGCACCTCATAAAGCCATTTTTTCTCGTCCATGTGTCTCTCGCGACTATGCCACTCGCCGGTTGCGTCTTCACCATGGGCACGAGCCGCATCGATATAGTCGTCGCTATGACTGTGTATCTCCATCGTGTAGTACCAATGGCTCAGCTCGATGAAGCCCACGCCGTCGAAGGTCTTGCCATCCTTGACCACATCAGCCAGAAAAGCTTGTGGGAACTGCGCTATGGGATACTTGTTGTAATGTTCCTCTTTATGATAGCCGTAAGCAATAGACACCCACACCTCGTCGCTCTCCTGATTGAACTTGCGCCAAGCAGGCTCATTCTCAATCATGCCAAGCACCTCGGCCAGTGAACGGGCGTTGGGCCGCTCAAACTTAGGCCAGGCCACATGCAGCCGCATCACGTACTTCCTCTTGGCATTTTCTTCTTCCACTTCGAGGGGCACGTCGATAGTCACCTCATGCTGAGGCAGAAGCGGTTGAGTGCGCACCTCTTGATGATTGACAGTGCTACTGATGACAAAAGCTTGCCCGTCCCAGTAATAGTCAAAGGAATGTCCAAGAAGGAAGAAACTGATGAGATGATCATACCCACCCCATTTCTGGGGAATATGCACCGTCCAAGGTAGATCCCACTCGATTGTTGAGCTTTCAAATTTTTTGACAACTGCAAGGGCACGCTGTTTTTGCTCTTCAGTGGCTTCACGATAGTTTACCAAGCAGCTTATACGCAATACTAGGTCGGTCTCTGGGGTTCTCATAATTGGTATAATGTTGTTTTGGGTTAGTGAAAAAAATAAAAAAATGACCACACACCCATTTTATTTAGAGTGTGCGGCCATTATGATTTTTGCCGATGAGCCGCTCTGTTTAGCCCAGCTTATTAATCTGCTTACAGAGGCTCGACTTCAGGTTGGCTGCCTTGTTCTTGTGAATGATGTTGGTCTTTGCGAGCTTGTCCAGCATCTTCTGAACCTTGGGATAGAGAGCAGAAGCCTCGTCCTTGTTAGTCATAGCACGGAGCTTGCGAACTGCGTTACGCATGGTCTTGGCATAGTACTTGTTGTGCAGAGCCTTTTTCTTGTCCTGGCGAATTCTCTTCACCGATGATTTGTGGTTTGCCATTTTGAATTTTGTTGTTTTGAATGTGAATAATTAAAGCTTATGGGTCTTATGCACTAACGCAGCCCTGGGCGGTTTCAATAAAAGCGGCATCGCCGCTCCTTCTTTCAACCTCTGCCACCGTTCCCAGTTTCCCAGTAGCGCACCACAGCGCAGATGACAGATTTAACCTTTGTAGTCCCTAGGAGAGTCGAACTCCTCTTTAGAGAATGAAAATCTCTCGTCCTAACCGATAGACGAAGGGACCAACGCCTAAAGCGGGTGCAAAAGTAGCACATTTTTCTTGTCCTACCAAATTTTTCTTAACAAAAATATCATTTCACCAGCTGATTTAATAAATTTTTCGAAAATAAGTCGTAACTTTGCCATCGATGTTAAGCAAGACCGAAGCCATTGTGCTCCACTCCATCAAATACGGTGAACGGAAAATCATCGTTGACATGTTTACCCGCCAGCAAGGCAGGCTCTCGTTCATCGTGCCGCTGCCCAAGTCGGTTCACGGCAAACTGAAGAAGCAGTACTTCCAGCCTTTGTCACTGCTCACGATTGAGTGCGACATTAAACCTCAGGCCCAACTTCAGAAATTGCACGATGCAGCCATCCTCACACCACTGTCCTCGCTTCTTTGCGACCCCACAAAACTCTCCATCAGCCTATTCCTCTCCGAGTTTCTATATCACGCGCTGAAGGGAGAGCAACAGAATACAGCCTTGTTCGACTATGTGCTGTCCAGCATTCTCTGGTTAGACAATCGTGAGCGCGACTATGTCAATTTCCACCTTGTGTTTCTCATGCGCCTGTCGCGCTTCCTTGGCTTCTATCCGAATCTTGAGGAGAGAGGAAACACCTCACTCGGGAATGAAGGGAGAGAGGATACTGTCTATTTCGACTTGCGTGCTGCTTCGTTCTGTGCGGCTCCCCCACTCCATCGAGATTTCCTCATGCCTGAGGAAGCCAGCATGCTGAAGTTGATGATGCGTATGGACTACCCCAACCTGCATCTCTTTCGCATGAACCGCCTGCAACGCAACCGGTGTATCGAGGTTGCCTTGCAGTTCTATCGTTTACACTTGCCCGACTTTCCCGACTTACGTTCCTTAGAGGTCTTGCGCGAGTTGTGGGGATGACCGTTCTGCTGCTGCCTCTTTTCTTTCGCCATTTCCTTTTCTCCCTCCCATTTCTCTAAAGCCATCTGGAACTCGCGCAGCTGCTGTTTCATTTGCTCTACCTCTATCTCAATACTGCTGCTGCGGGCTTCCAGCTCGCGACGGCGGCGCACCTGTTGCAGCGAATCGACAATGACACCTACTATCAGGTTCAACAACACGTAGGAGGCTATCAGGATGAAGGAGAAGAAGTAGAGCCATGCCCAAGGGTCTTCATCCATGATGACGTACATCACCTCGCTCCAGTCGTCGAGCGTCATGATTTGGAACAGCGTGAGGAACGACCGTCCCACATTGCCGAAGTACCGGGGATGGATATTCGCATAAAGATTAGTGCCGGCAATAGCATAGACACTGTAGAGCATGGAGAAATAGATGCCTGTCCCGACAATGGCAGGAATCGACTTGACGATGGCCTCCGACACGCTCTGCAACCGCTGATAGCGAGAAAACAGGCGCATGGTGTTCAGCAGTCGAAGCATCCTGAGCGTGCGGGCTCCCACAAACACGCCCAGTCCTGAGGACAGACTCACGGCAGCCAATAGCGTCACGGTGAAATCGAAGCAGTTCCAGTGGTGCCACTTGCCATTCGAACGGAAAAAGTACCACATGCTGCCTCCCCTGCTACACATCCACATGCGTACAGCAATCTCAACGACAAAGAAAAGGATGCTGATATCACTAAAGAGATAGAGCGCAGATCCATATTGTGCGGATATGTCCTGATCCGTCATCAGAAATGCTGCTATCAGGTTCAGTATCAGCAGCACATTGATGAATCCGTCAAGTATCCTTTTGTTTAAATTCCCCATTTTCTTCTATATAACTAACGTTATTTAGGCGTTTGAGTAGAGAAGTCACATTGCGGTGTCTCTACTGATGACTGCAAATTTATATAAAAAGCGCGATTCGGCCATCTACCAAAGACATAAATTAAGTTTTCTTTAGAGGAAAGAGCAAGCGGAAAAGGCCTTCTGATGCGATTCAGTATAGATCACATCGTGACCAAGTATTGGTCATGTCGTGACCACGCATCGGTCACCTCATGACCGCACATCGGTCATCATACGACCAAAGAGGGGTCATCGTCTGACCTCAAAAAGGTCAAGAAATGGTCAATCTTTTCTGATAGACAATCGTTTGAACCACTCCGCGCAGCAGCAGGTAAACATTAAGAGCGAGCCACAGGGCGTGATTACCCAGCGCATTGCGCCCCAGGAACCAGATGGCAAAAAACGCGAGGGCAGCCACAAAGCAGGCTTCCAGCATGCCGCGAGTGGCGGTAATGCCAATGAAGACACCGTCCCACACAAATGCTGCCATGCCACACACTGGGATGAGCAGTGCCCACACGAAATATTCGCTGGATGCCGAAATCACTTCATGGTCGCTGGTGAGCAGGGAGAGAAATGTCTCACCCCCCACTCCATAGAGCAGCGTGAAGAGCACCACCATCGCTGTTCCCCACCCAAAGAGACAGCGCACCACACTCTGCAACATCTTCCGATTGCCTGCCCCATAGTAGCGGCCCGACAGCGCCTCACCGGCATAAGCGAAGCCGTCCATGAAATAGCTGAAGATGGTAAACAGTTGCATGAGCAGGGTGTTGACTGCCAAGACGAGCGTGCCTTGCTGTGCTCCGGCTGACGTAAAATAAAGGTTGACAGCCACCAGGCAGAGCGTGCGGAGGAAAATGTCGCGATTGACGGTGGAGAGCGTTGAGTGGAAAGCTTTAAGTGGAGAGTGGAGAGATTTAAATGTGGAGTGGAAAGTGTAGAGTGTAGAGTTTGCTACCGCGCCAGTTTTTTCATTCAAAGGATCCTGCCGTGCGGTAGCAAACTCTACACTCTGCACTCTCAACTTTCCACTCTGCACTCTCAACTTTAAACTAAGAGCAAATCCCGCCCACTGCGCCACAAGCGTGCCGAGAGCTACGCCCTCTGCCTGCATGTGCAGCGCGAAGACGAAGAAGAGCGAAGCCAGAATATTGACAACGTTCTGAATGATAGCTACCATCATGGGGATGCGTGTGTTCTGCATGCCCACATACCATCCAGTCATGGCATAGAGGCCCAACACGGCAGGTGCTCCCCACACGCATATATTATAATAAGGTGTAACGATCTGTGCCACTTCTTCTGAAGGCTGCATCAGCCACAGTGCCAACACACGTAGCGGCCATTGCAGCAGAATGATGAGCATGCCAATGCCGAGTGCCACCATCAGGCTCTGCCTAAGGATGAGAGCCATCTCTGCTCGATCCTCCCTACCGTAGGCCTGTGCAGTGAGTCCGCTGGTACCCATGCGGAGGAAGCCGAACAACCAGTACATCACATTGAAAATCATGGAACCCACAGCGATAGCCCCGATGAAACGGGCATCGCCTATATGTCCCATGATGGCCACATCGACCAGTCCCAAGAGCGGTACAGTGATGTTCGACACGATGCTGGGAATGGCCAGCCACAGAATGTCACGATGTAGGTTCATGCTACAAAAGTAGGCAAAAAAAACGATTTTCGGCTCATGAAAGTTTAAAAAAGGACAATTGTAACGCGTTCGTAACCCATTTCCTTTCGTGATTCGGCAAATTGTTCTTACCTTTGCATCCGTTTATTAAAAAAACAAGCATTATGACAACACTTCCCCTTTGGGCTTGGATCGTATTCTATATTTTGGTGCTCATCATGCTCATCATCGACTTGAAGATGTTCAGCAAGAAAGGTGAACATGAGGTGAACGTGAGTGAAGCGCTGAAGATGACGGGCATCTGGATTGGTGTCTCGCTCCTGTTCTGTGCAGGCATCGAACTGTTCTATCCTGTTGACGCACATGAAAAGGCAATGGAGTTCATGGCAGGCTACCTGATAGAGAAATCGCTGTCGATGGACAATCTGTTTGTCTTCCTCATGCTGTTCTCGTTCTTTGGCGTAGAGCGCAAGTATCAGCATGAAGTGCTGTTCTGGGGCATCTTCGGTGCATTAGTACTGCGCAGCATCTTCATCTTCGCCGGTGCTGCTATGGTGGAGCATTTCGAATGGGTGCTGGGTCTCTTCGGGCTGTTCCTGCTCTACACGGGCGGAAAGATGTTCTCCAATAGTGACGACCAGCAGACTGACCCATCAAAGAACATCATCGTGCGATGGTTCAAGAAGCTCTTTCCCGTCACTGACAAGATGCATGAGGATCATTTCTTCATCAAGGAAGAGAGCAAGGGGAAGGTGCGCTGGATGGCAACACCTCTTTTTATCACGCTGTTGGTCATTGAGACTACCGACGTGGCTTTTGCAGTAGATAGCATTCCCGCTGTATTCTCCGTAAGCCGCGACCCGTTTATCGTGCTCACCAGCAACATCTTCGCCATTCTGGGACTGCGTGCCCTCTACTTTGCCCTGGCTGCCGTAGCCAAATACTTTAAGTATCTGAAATACGGACTGGGCATCATCCTCATTTTCGTGGGTGTGAAGATGCTGCTTGCCATGAACGAATATATCAATGCACTTGGCTCACTCGTGGGACTGAACCTGAACATGCCTCACATCGAGGTACCCACACCACTCAGCCTTATTATCATCTTCGGTGTGCTGGTGCTCTCAATGGGCCTGTCAGTACTGGTGACAAGAAAGACAGAATAACGGAAATTCAAAGACAGAAGAACAAATGTTTTTTCTAAGACATAGTAACAAAAGAACAGATGTTTTCTTCTAAGACATAGTAACAGAAGAACAGATGTTTCTTCTAAGACATAGTAACAGAAGAACATATATTTTTCTAAGACATAATAACAGAAGAACAGATATTCTTCGGAAACATTATAACATAGATTTAAAAACGGAAGAACATAAGAGATTTGCGTCCCTTATGTTCTTCTGTTATTATGTCTTAAACAGACGTATTATTATGTCTTAAAACAAACGTGTTACTATGTCTCACTCCTGGAAATACACGCGCTTCACGCGATTTGACACGCCGGTGAGCACTTCGTATGGAATGGTCTCGAGCACGTCGCTAAGCGTTGTAACGGGCAGGTTCTGTCCGAAGATTTCCACCTGATCGCCTTCGTTGCAGGCGATGTCGGTCACATCAATCATGGCCACGTCCATACAGATGTTGCCCACATAGTCAGCTTTCTGTCCGTTCACCAGACAATAGCCATGACGGTTGCCCAGTCGGCGATTCAGTCCGTCGGCATAGCCAATGGGGATGGCGGCTATCACACTGTCGCGTTCCAGCACGGTGCGACGGCTGTAGCCCACTGACTCGCCAGCCTTCACATGGTGCATTTGCAGAATGGTGGTCTTGAGGGTGCTGACCGTTTTGAGTTGAGATTTTACGCTACTGTAGGGTTCTACACCGTAGAGACCGATGCCCAGTCGGCACATGTCCATCTGTCGCTCGGGGAAATGCTCAATGCCTGCCGAGTTGTCCATGTGACGCAGAATCTTATGACGGAAACCGGCCTGCAGTTTGCGACTACCAGCTTCGAAGAAAGCAAACTGACGGGCGGAGAAGTCATCGAACTCATTGCTGTCGGACCCCACGAAATGGGAGAACACCGAGCGGGGGATGATGGCTGTCTGATGGCGCAGGCGTTCTATGACCTCGTCGATCTCGTCGAATTCAAAGCCCAGACGGTGCATACCCGTGTCGAGCTTGATATGTACAGGCCAGCCCGTGATGCCTTCTTTCCGAGCTGCCCGAATCAGGGCATCCATCAGGCGGAAAGAGTAGACCTCGGGCTCCAAGTCGTAATCGAAGAGGGTCTTGAAGGAGGTCATCTCGGGATTCATCACCATGATATTGGCAGAGATGCCGGCCTTGCGCAGGGCAGCGCCCTCATCAGCTACAGCCACAGCCAGATAGTCTACGCGATGGTCCTGCAGTGTCTTGGCTATCTCAATGGCTCCTGCACCGTAGGCATCGGCTTTAATCATGCACACCATCTTGGTGTCGGGGCTCAAGAAAGAGCGGAAGTAGTTCAGGTTATCGACCACAGCCTGAAGGTTCACTTCAAGGATGGTCTCATGCACCTTCTGTTCCAGTAGTTCCGAAATGCGTTCGAAGCCAAAACGACGCGAGCCTTTGAGCAAGAGCACTTCGTCGTGCAACTGGCGGAACACGTCACTCTGCACAAACTGCTCTACATCACGGAAGAAATGCTTGTCGGGCACGGCTATCTGCATGGCCTGCTGAGCCACCTCATCGCCAATGCCGATGAACCTGTTGATGCCACGCTCCATGCAGAGGCTTGACACCTGACGGTAGAGTGATGAGGGTGTCTCACCGCTTTGGTAGATGTCGCTCAGCACAAGTGTCTTGCGCCCACCGCGCCGACTCATGAAGTCGAGGGCTATGTCGAGCGAGTTCACATCGGAGTTGTAGGAGTCGTTGATCAAGGTCAGCCCACGCTGTCCCTCCTTCACTTCCAGTCGCATGGCAATAGGATCCAAGTGCGGCATTCGATCAGCTATATCCTCAGGTGTAAGACCCAAGTAGAGAGCCGTGGCGGCACAGGTGACGCTGTTCTCAATAGAAGCCTCGTCAATGAAAGGAATGGTGTATTGACCACGCGTACCTTTATATATATAGGTGATGGTAGTACCAAGGGGAGTGCCAGACTGAACGTTCACGGAGCCTTCAGCATTCTCGAAACATTCAGCGCGATTCTCGATATACATCTCGGCACGTTCGTCATTCATAGACCATCCGATGCGCTGACCACGGTAGCCTGAGCGACGAATGCAACGGCTCACTGTATCGTCATCACTGGGATAGACAATGGCCTCGGTGCCATGGAAAAGCTGCAGTTTCTCCATGCACTTCTCCTCCATAGAAC
>JAEEGH010012715.1_pt1 | contig 18807 bp, 17 predicted proteins | sample 9134181 | NCBI WGS metagenome assembly JAEEGH01 (sample SAMN16246544, study PRJNA631951) | gut metagenome | biome: gut microbiome; feature: rumen; material: DP-attached | host: Bos | place: Iran: Karaj | collected 2018-10 | reverse complement strand
AATGGATCCAAAGTTTGAGCGCTTTTACAGGAAGCTTTCTAACATAGTCTTTACCTTTATTTTTGATAGCTTCCATTACACCGTATCCCGAGTAAAACAGAAACATTGTAACAATAGTCTGTTTAATATTTCCGTGATACCAATTGGCAAACGAATCAAACTCTCCCGTCAATTTATGATAGCTGATAAAATGTGTAAAGAAAACAAGCATTACAAAGATTCCTTTAACGGAGAGCGTCGATTTCGGCGATAAATAATCCTTGTTAAATTCACCTGGATTATAAATCTTAACCCCGACAAAACATATTATGGCAAAAATAATAAAATAGACGTCCATTTAGTTCCGACCTCAAAAAGACCAAATTTTACAGGATTATCGCCACTGAGATAAAAGTGCGACATGATTCTACACCATGCCGCACTTTTTGACAACACTTAATGTAAGTTTTCAATTTCCGGCGCAACCGTGTTCACCGCAATGATCGTGACCACACTCTCCGTCGTGGTGCTCATGATGATCGCACCTTGCTTCGGGATCAAACGTGAGATTTCCTTCGGCAAGCGCCTTTGTCGCAGAATCGGCCGAACCCTGAACCCCGGCATAGAGCTTTATTCCCACATCAGCAAGTGCGGTCTGCGCTCCCATTCCGATACCTCCGCATATAAGCGCATCCGAGATCGTAACAAGTGACGTTACCTGCACTGCCAAAGATCTGACGGCAGACTACGCAAATGCAACCACTTATGTCATCTCCGATTCGAACGCCCAGATCAAGATCAGCGAATCCGGAACTTACATCATAACAGGTACATGTTCCGACGGTAACATAACGGTTAAAAAAGGTACAACCGGTGTTGTACTGGTACTCAAAGACCTTGATCTTACAAGCACAACAGGTGCTACCGTTTCAATAAACAAGGGATCTGAAGCCAAGATCATCATCGAAGGAACAGTAACCCTTACTGATGCCGAAAACCCCGAAGATGAAGAATCTACAGATACGGAAGTGGCGGATGCTTTTGACGGAGCGGCCCTTAAGGTAAACTTTCAGAGTGCCTGTCACCAATGTTCGTCCTCGCTCATCTGTGGAAGCTTCTTTGAGAGTTCACATTCTCAGCAGCTTTCCCTCCGCCCTAAGCTTTTTCCTGCGTTCATTGTAGTCCGGCAGAACCCTTCCGACTTCTTTCCAAAAAGCTTTCGAATGATTCATCTGTTTACGGTGACAGAGCTCATGTACCACCACATAGTCGATCACATCCTCCGGTGTCAGCATCAGAAGGCAGTTGAAATTCAGATTTCCTTTTGCACTGCAGCTTCCCCACAACGTTTTCTGCTTCCTGATAGTGATCCGTCCGTAGCTGACGCCCATGATCCCCGCATAATACCTGACCCGTTCCGGAATGTACTCCTTCGCCCGCATAACAAGCTCACGAATCTGTTCGGCACTCAGCGGCATCTCCCCGGATTCTTCAAGCTGCTCCTTCTTAATCCGCATCTTTTCGAGATGCTTATGTATCCACGCTTCTTTCCCGGCAACGATCCTTTCGATCTCCCTCTCAGGTGCCCTCCGCGGTGCTCTCACAACAACAGTCAAATCCGGCTTTATCTCTATGGAGATCGTTCTTCTGCTCGAGCGGATCAGTTTGTATTCCACGACTTTTTATCCTTTCGCTATGCCTTCCCTGATTTTATCTACCAATTCTAAATCTGCCGGGTGGTCCCCCGGGGACGGGGGTTATGGACCATCGTCATCAACAACCCCGTGGTATGAACTCTGTGGGACGATGGTCCACATCCCCCGTCCCCAAGGGACCACCCACAAGTTCTACCAGTTCTTCCTTAAGGGTCTCGAGATATTCTGCGTAGGTTTCACGCTCGTATTCGAGCCAATATGCAGAATCCGGTGGTTCTGTATTGTCGGTGACGTAATAATCGGGGACATTCGCTTCCGAGGCCGGCGTTTCCTGCTCGCGCTCTCGCTCGCAGTACAGTTTCATCTCCATATCGATGTCTTCCGCCATCTGCGCCTCCTCAATCGGAAGCCCCCTGCTCTTCCTTCGTCGGCAGTAGCTGAGCATCTTTCGTGTACGGATGCACTCCGTTTCGAGGGCTCGGGTGGAGGCTAGGAGGGCGGAGAGGTCATAAGCGTTATTGGGTGCTTCCATCGGTCTCACAGGCATTCTCCTTTGTTTCAGCAAGTTCACATTACCTCACATCGAGACAGTTTTTCCGGCGAGCGTTTCTTCTTTTGCTTTTCCGAAGCAACTTCGTCGAGCAGTTTTATGACATAACGTATGCTTCGCCTTCTCCTTGCTGCCTTTTCCCTCTTTAAAAGTTTCCTCCATGCCTTCGTGCCGGGCTTCGGTTTCTTATCCGGAACTCCGTACAAGGGATGGTCAATTCGGTAAATATCGTGTCCTATGATGTATTTCATATAATCACAAATCGTATCCCGGCGAACCTTTTGGCTATGAAATCCCGGGAACGGACCTTCTGTTTTTCTGCCGCTTTCATTTTTATGGTAAAGCCATAAGTGATGCTTTTTTCCACTTACGACAATCTTCCACTCGCCCGATGGCGAGAGTACGTCAAGAGCACCATCCGACGGATTGAACTGATAAACGATTCCATTCTTCCTGCAAAATGAAGAGAGGTCTTTTTTCTCCCTGCGGATGTCCAGCGCAATACGTGCACACCGGCGGCAATACACATAGCCGTTGTCGGTGGCATCCTTTAATTCTTCAAAATACTTCCTGTTCTTTTTCGGGATCTGCTGCACATACCCGCATGCCGGAAAATGTATAATCTTATTGGATGACTTTCCGCAAATATAACACATGATACGACCTCCATTCTGAATTAGGATTGATCAGGTTGAATCGTAAGCCGGTGGGCTGTGGTTGTCTATTCACACCTTACACTACCTATTATGCGCACCCACCCTGTCCGATAATCTCCTCTTTGAACAAACTTTTTGAGAGTTTTCATGTTTTTTCTTTAGTAATGATTCCTCATCCGTTGAAAGAGTTTACAGTTTGCGGTATTATAATAGTGTTGGATAATGACATTGCATCCCAAAACAAGGAGCTCACAGATGATAAAAATGATCATACAAATGAATAATGAGAAATTGCTCCGGGATCTCGAATTCACGGAAGTTCAGATTGATACGGCTCTTAATAAGATCTTTACTCAAATGGGAATGACAAGAGTTGATACAGATCGTGGTACCGAGTATTGCGGACATAATCATCCGTCTGACTTCGCCCGTTTTGGCAAAATAATGCTTGGCTTAAAGAATCAGAAATGGTTTATGAACAATGCCAAAGAATGGATACTCTGTAACAGTGACGATTCAGATGACCCGGAAGATTTTGATGAAGAAGATCTTCTTGCCCACTACGCTCGTAACGTCGTTGCATGAGGTGAACTGTGATATCAAGTTATAAATAACACGTATCCTTTTCCTGCCTTTGTTATCCTCACAAAGGAACCGACAGAGGAACTTTCCCGGATCCACGACAGAATGCCACTCATACTTCCTGAGATCAAGATCAATGAATGGATCAATCCCGAAACAAATCCCGAAAAAATTGCGATGGAAGCTGTCCCTGTACTTCGGTCAGCGGGGTTTTAGATGTAGTACAACCCCCATTACTACCCCCATCACTACCCCCATTGTCATAAAAATCTTCATGAATAAAGATTCTTGTAACAAAGTAATCATGGGCCTCATCGGTCTCAAACTCCGGCAAGCATTGTAACGATCCTTACAATTCATCCTATAATTATCCATTCACCAGTCTTATTGGATCCTATCCTACGAAGTAAACCCTTTTGGATCATAGTCTGTATTGTTCTTTTCACGGTAGCCTCAGAGCAGCCGATATTTTCAGCAATATCACCTCTGGTCAAGCCCTTATTCGAACGCAATAAGTCGATGATCCGCTGCTCTCTCTCGGTCAGAACAACCTTTTTTATCGGGTCATTTATCGGGTCATTTATCGGGTCAGCCTTGTGTTCTTGGATCAGTAGGCCGCTAATATGCATATCGCGGTTATGAAGCTCGTTCTTTTCATTCATGAGCAGATTGCGCAGGAAACGCTCAAGGTATTCCGTCGTCTCATAAACACCCTTTTGCAAGTTGTTGTAATTAGCCCGAACCAAAGCATTTCTGAAATACCACGAATGATCGGCGAACATGTCGTTATCTACGTCAAAGCCCAATTGGCGCAAATACTTTATAAAATAAACCGCTGTTGTTCGAGTATTACCTTCGCCGAACACATGGATTTGCCATAAGCGGGATATAAAATCTGCAAGATGATGAATAGTCTCTGTCATGGTCAATCCATTATATCGGAACTGACGCTCCTGCGAGAAATCATAATCCAGCGTTTCACGAAGATCATAAGCACTGCCATAAGAAACAGTATCTCCGTCCAGTACCCACTCTCTTTTTGTGATATTATAATCTCTCAACTGTCCCGCATGAGAGAAAATCCCCTGAAACAGCTCTCGGTGAATAGAAATATACTGTGCCGGAGAGAATACAAAAGCTTTCTCAGACAGAAGCTTTGCAATCCTCTGAGATACTTTATCGGCCTCTTCAGAATCGGGTTCTTTCCTGCCTTCTTTGCTCTCATAGTACGATTTTATTAGCTTTCCGGCTTCATCAATGGTTATCTCGCCCTCGATATTTTTCTTTGCCGTTTCGTAAAGGTATTTTGACGGCTTTAATCCGTCTACATCCTGCAACCCGATCGCAGCAGACCAAGCCTGCCCCATTTCTTTTCTGGTAGGGGGTAGGTTCTTTATGTATTCTTCAAAGGGGTCTTTTTTTATGTCATCCATTATTTCACCTATACCTCGCAACTTTTCTTCCGTTCTCAGTTTGAACCATTCGGAATTTCCGAACAGTTTAAACTCCAGTTTAGTATCATGAATCAAACGGGCGGCAGGATTTGAACCCGCATACATGCTGTTTAGCGAGCATCCCTTTCGGGCCGATCTCTACCAATTGAGCTACGTCCGGATATTTAAACCAACATATAAATTTTATCAAAACAGGCGTGGTTTTTAAAGCCCCATTATTCCGCTTCCCGATTGCTATCCCCAGCATTTCCAAGGGTCCTAACCATTATCCAAGACATAGAAAAACGTCGTTCTAACCATTACGGTCAGAACGACGTTTGTTGTTTTTCTATACAAGAGCAACCATTATCCTAACGATAGCCTTACTTTGCGTTGATAATACAAGGTACGAATCGTTGCGCGATTCCGTCCAAGTTCGCTCTCAATAAGCGTAAAAGTACCAGGTACCTTTACGTGATGGTGACGTACTACTAATAACGCATGCCGGTGTGATCAATATAATCCGATGCATAGAAGCAGGCATTCAATATTCAAATAAAGCAAAGCCGTTTAACGTGGCTCATGCAGAAATCGTTGCAATAGAAAAGTAGATGCTCTATGGTGAACTTGCCGGCATGTACCATATATGTTCTGACAGTTTCTTAAATTCCACTTGTTTTTCCTCTTTTTCTGACGACCACCCGGGGACGGGGGTTATGGACCATCGAATTCATGGTTCACCAACCCCCGTCCCCGGGTAGTCATCTCTTATGATCTCAAATGATCATTTAGTTCCTTTAACCTTGCTCCATGCTCCGTAGACAGTGCTGCCTCCGTAAGTGATGTACCCTCTTACTCTCACGAAATATGTCTTACCCGTCAGTTCTTCCTTTACGGCCTGAACTTCTGCAGCATCCTTGACACTCAGCTTTACAAGATCTTTACTGAACTTCTTGTCGGTCGCGATCTGAACCTCGTAACCCGAACCGGCAACTTTCTTGTAGTTAACGGTCAGAGTCTCTTTAGCGAGCTTAGCGCTGCTGATCTTAACCTTTGCGGGCTTTGTGGGAGTCTGCAGTGTGTCGCTGAAGAGTCCTACAAACACCTTGTCCACAACAGCACGAACCTTGAAATCATAGCCTGTTCCGGCCTTGAGCTTCTTCACTGTGAAGCTGTTTGTCTTCGAGGTTCCAAGAAGCTTGTTGTCGCCGCTGTAGATCTCGTAGAACTCAGCACCGTCAACCTTCGACCATGTAAGTGCGATCGAAGTGGTCTTTGTCTTCTTGGCCTTGAGGCCCTTTACCTTATCTACCGCGTAATCATATATGGAGTCCTTGTCGAGTGAGTCGCAATGTACCTTTACTCTCATAAGGATCCTTGACTTCTCGGTGAACGATCCCTCACCATCAAAGGTTGTGCCTCTCTGACCGTCACTCAGCCAGACAGCGTTCGCCATGCCGCCTTCTTCAAAATTCTTCTCGGAAGGATCGTCCACAGCTGCCTCGACTACGATCACCAAGGGCTCACGCTCTCCCGTGTTGATATAGATAGCAGTTTCTGCATCGGTGACTTCCTGAGAAAAATGCGTCATTACGGAAGTATAACCACCCCATTTTCCTTCGTTGTTCAGCTCTCTTTTGGGATTTGAAATATCGGGTGCCGGAAGTTCATCCGGAATCACGAGATTCTGATCCGTAGTCTTTCCAAAAGTTCTGGGATCAGACCAGTCTGTGAAGTAGAACTGCAATCCTGCCTCATAATCGTCAAGCAATCCGTACTCAACGCAGTAACGATATCTCACCTTAAAGGTATGGTTTTTAAGATCAAACTGCTCATTTTTAACGGTCTTCTTGAGCAGCTTTCCGTCGGCTGCCGGCCCCGCTTCCATTATCGTAAAATAAGCGGTATTGTCATCGTCCGCTCCGCCGAATCCCTCATAAAAGCAGAAACCTTCGGAGTAATTGTTATGTTCCTTTTTATCCCAGCTCTTCTCGTACTGCCAGTCCCCGCCGTCGACCGAGATATCAAACTGAACTGTGGTATCAAAAGCGTTTATGCCGTAATCCACATAGAATTTTAAAATATTATCATCGTACCAATCGTTTTGAAAATCAACGTAATCTTCGCATGCTTCGAAGTCCCTGACCATTGCGAGGATATCGTCATTCTGTTTTATGACAACCCCAATAGACCAAGTATCATTCGCGTCGATATCCATTATCGGTGTGTTGGGCTTAACCTTCTCGATCCCATTCGGGAAGTATTTCGCCAAAAGCTTATCCGTAGCGGCGGATGCGTCCTTTGCCCCAAACACAGTGCCAAAGATCAGTACTGCCAGTAAAACAACAAGTAACTTCGTAACCTTCTTCATACGGGTACCTTCCTTTCTCTTATAAGAGCCCGTCAGCCAAAACACCCTATTGCATCTCTCAACCCCTGCTTTTGCAGGGAATAAAGATACTTTAGCACAGTATAAAACCGTAGTCAATTGAAGGTCAGGGGGTGGTCCCTTGGGGACGGGGGTCATCTGCAAAAAAGCAAAAAAAATACGACCGATAAGGGTCGTTGTCTTGGGATGTTTTAAGGGTACCGGGCCGGCGCATAGAAAGCGCACGGCCCGTCTGGGAGCGTCCTGATCTCTCAGGACATTCATATTATGTACCATCGCAACTGATTTTGCAAATATCAATTTCTATAAAAACATATTAAAAAATCGACAGCCCAGAAAACAAGAGGCTTTCCGAGGGAAAAAATTTCCACGATCCGCATTTCTTCTGTCCTATTTTGGCTCATTTTCAAGGAATTTGTCATTAAGGGACTTAAGTGAAGAGCACAAAAATGTGATGAGTGCGATCGCTCCGTCGGCATTTTCGTTTACAAGTTTTGCGAACTGTGACTGAAAAAGCTGATGAGCGAGCATGTAGAAATGATTGGACTTGAACTTGAATTCAAACTTTTTGTCAAAGGATCCGACCTTTTCAAGCATACCGTCCACACGGTTAGTAAGTGATTTCATGAGCTTGAAGCATGTGGCGGCATCCTCTTTAAGGTAATCCTTAAAGCTGTCCATGCCCACTTCGAGAACCGCTGTGTTGTCATTTATCGCGATAACGGTCGCGGTACGCTGGTGCTTAAGGAAAAGAGACATCTCCCCAACAAAACTGCCTGCAGGCAGTGTGGTAACGATGTACGGATTGGCGGAGTAAGAATTGAGAACAACCCTGACATTACCGGCAAGAACAATAAAGGCAGTCTCGCCGTCTTCTCCTTCACGGCAGATAACACTGTCTTTGGAAAGCTTGTGAAGTTTTCCGACCTTTGAAAGATTCTCAAAACCCATTCCTTACATCCCCCTATTTTTCAGCTCAGTTTTGTTAAAACCATCATCGAACAATAACAGGTCCCCTCTTCATATCCTCCTCCATCCTGACTCCGTACTTGGCGAGGACTGCCCCGTTATATAGTGACGCAGCACGGATATCGAGTTTAAACAACTCATCGTCCCTGCAGGGTGCGTCAGCAGGCTTGGTGATCAGCGGGCACACCGTATTGTCCCTCATGCTCCTCAAAAGCCCCGAAGAGCTCTCCTTGAAAGCCAGAAGCCTCAGGTATGGTACTTTCAGGCCTCCGGCTGCAGGGCGGATCTCCTCTTTCATGTCAAGCACGACATGGAGAAGTGCTCTGCTAACTGATGTGTATAAATTATTTTTAGATTTAACTTTTGACGCCAGTTCGCTAAAGCTCATGCTTTTCTCCCTGTGTTTCATGGCAGCCATTGCCAACGGTTCGGTAACATCGGCAAACCGGGTGAGCTGTTCCGGTGTCAAAGAAAGGAGTCTGGCAAAGAGCACCTGTGAGAAGTCATCTGCGCATATCGGACAGTTTCCGTAATTAATTAATTCCTTATTTAATATCCCGGTCCTGATCTCCGACGCGCTCTTAAAGCCATCACCCGTCGTGTTCCTGTCATGATAGCCGGCGCCTTTTCTTTTGATCGTGTAAGGCTTTATCCCGTTGCAGTAGTTTGATATGGCACTGATGTAATGAATCCCCAGGATGTTGTTGGGCTCCCTCATCACTCTTATGAGATCTTCCGAAACCCCCAGACAGAGAAGCGCTTTTTCTCTGGCCTTCGGGTAAGAGTCGCCCTCTTTCTGGTATTTCAAAAGAGCGGTCTTAAACTCTTCGCTCTCGTTATCAAGCAGCTCCGATGCCCGGCAGAGCGTATCGATATCACCGCACTCACTCCCAAAGCAGATACTGTCCACAACTCCGGTGGCAGAGAGAAGTCTCACTCCCGCCTCGGAGAAGATCTTTGCTCCCGACGTCGCGTAGGCGGTCGGCAGTTCAAAGACGACATCCGCTCCTCCCCTGACTGCCGCACGGGCGCGCTCGAATTTATCAAAGACCGCCGGCTCGCCTCGTTCCACAAAATCCCCGCTCATGGCGACAACAACATGATCCGCGCCCGTAAGCTTCCTTGCCTCGCGGATGAGGTATGCATGTCCGTCATGGAACGGATCGAATTCGGCGATTATCCCGACTGCGCTCATTTCTTTGTCAACCTTCCCTTAACAAGATCGATCCCGGCTGAAGCAACGATCTTAAGGTTCTTCTCAATGTCCTCGTTATTAAAGAGACCGAGGAGCGCTTTCGCTGTATCCTCCGTAACTCTGCCGCCCGACCATGTAAAGTAATTGCGCATCTGGGTCTCGAGCACGTTTGTCTCAAACATCTTCTTGCTGCCAAGCAAAGTGTGACCCTTGCATGCGAGCTTTGCAATCCTGTAGAAAACCCTGCCGAAGCGGGTGTTCTTCACATCCTCAAGCGAGTTGAAAAGTGTGAACTTCTCTCCGGGCTTGTAATCGGCTTCGGGGATAGGTGCGCACAGAAGAGTCGCGAACTCCTCGTCACTGACCACCGCGGGATCACCGAAGAAATACGTAGGAAGCTCGTCAGCCTTATGAAGCTTGACGGAGCCACCGTTCGTGTCAAGTGTGACAACGCCCCTGAGTCTGAGATCCCTGCTTGAGGATCCGACGCTTATATGGTAGCTTCCGGGTTCTACTACCCAGTCGCCCTCTCCTGCGCTGTAATAAGAGAACGCACGCTTATCGAGTGTGATCGTGATCTCACGCTCCTCGCCGGGCTCAAGATAGATCTTCTCAAAGCCCTTAAGTTCTCTGACAGCACGGTGAACCTGACCAACCGGTTTGCCGACATAGACCTGGGCCACCTCGGCTCCGGAGCAGCTTCCGGAATTCTTAAGTTTAAAATTAACTTCTACTTCATCCACCTTGTTGTTGATCCTGAGATCGCTGTAGGAGAAGTTTGTGTACGAAAGGCCGTGTCCGAAGGGGAACAGTACGTTCATCGAAACCTTGTCGTAATATCTGTAGCCCACGAAGATTGCCTCACGGTACTCGACTGTCTTTGCCCTGCCGGGGAAGTTCTCACGGCAGGGAGTATCGGAGAGCTTCAGAGGGAATGTCTCCGCGAGCTTTCCGCTCGGATTGGTCTTGCCGAAGAGGATCTTCGCGCAGGCCTCTCCTCCGGCTTCTCCCGCAAGATAACACTCAAGGACGGCATTTACATCATTGATCCAGGGCATGGTAACCGGCGATCCGTTCTGCAGACATACAACTGTATTGGGCTGAACCCTGCATATTCTGGCAATAAGCTCGTTCTGTGCTTCGGGGAGGTTAAGTCCGTCCCTGTCGAAGCCCTCACTCTCGTACTCGTCGGGAAGTCCCGCAAAAACAACTGCCACAGAAGCCTTTCTGGCCGCAAGGACAGCTTCGTCAGCGAGCTTCTCATCGAGCTTTTCATCATTGACACCGAAGCCCTTCTTGTACCTGACATCCGCAAAGTGTCTTGCCGCAGCAAGGGGCGAGCTGATCCTGAAAGCCTCGATGTGTGAGCTTCCCGCTCCCTGGAAGCGGGGCTTTTTGGCATACTCACCGATGAACACGATCTTTTCGGAAGTACTCAGCGGGAGCATTCCTTCGTTCTTTAAAAGAACCATGCACTCGCTCGCGATCTTGCGTGCGATCTTATGGTCATCCGATCTATTAAATTGTGGCTTAATTTTTCTGGCTTGATCTCCCGCTTCCTCGCCTTCGTGAAGCAGCGGGATTCCCTTATATTTATCCACTTTCTTAAGGATATTCTCAACTGCGGCATCGAGCAGGCTTTCGTCAAGTGTTCCGTTCAGTACCGCTTCCTCAACGTCCTTTGCATCCTTCCCACCGCTGCTGGGCATACCGAGGTCGAGTCCGGCTGCCACACCGAGGGGTCTCTCATGCACAGCGCCCCAGTCCGACATAACAAAACCCTTGTAGCCCCACTCGTCTCTTAAGATGTCGGTGAGCAGCTTCTTGTTCTGACTGCTGAAGACACCGTTGATCCCGTTATACGAACACATGAGTGAGTCGGGATCCGCGCCCTTCACAACAGCCTCAAAAGCACTCAGATAGATCTCACGGAGTGTTCTCTCGTCGATGACCGCGCTGATGGTCATTCGTCTCTTTTCCTGATTATTGGCCGCAAAGTGCTTTACACTCACGCCCACGTTGTGACGCTGCACTCCTTTGACATAGGCGGTAGCTAGTTCTCCTGTAAGATACGGGTCTTCGCTCACGTACTCAAAGTTACGTCCGCAAAGAGGAGAACGCTTGATGTTTATAGCAGGTCCGAGGATCATGTCCACATCCAGAGCCTTGCACTCCTTGGCAAGTGTCTCCCCGAGTGTTGCGAAAACACCGCGGTTAAAGGATGCCGCAAGAGCGGAAGCCGAAGGGAAACAAACCGACGTGACTGTTCCTGCAGCTTCCGGGGTAGTGTCCTCCGTGTCGTTCTGCTTTCTGACCCCGTGAGGGCCGTCCGCCACTCTGACGGAAGGGATCCCGAGCCTCTCGAGGGCCGGTGTCTCCCAAGCATTGATACCTTCGGTGAATTTTGCCTTTTCGGCAACTGTCATCTGTCCGATCAATTCCTTTAATGTCATGTCTGGCTCCTTTTGATACTACCGTGAAATACCGGCATCTTTACTTAAGGTAACTGTTTACAAACGGTGATATTATGTTGTGCTCATATATCCATCCGAGCACTGCGCTCGAATTAATGTCAGCAGCGATCCCGTCGCCGAACGCCTCGGGTGAGACAAACGATACGATGGCGAAGAACACTCCTACCAGGAACAGTCCGAGTGCCACGCCCGCAATGACCCCGAGCGCCTTATTCGCGATATTGATGACAGGCAGCTTTGACAGCACTTTGAAGAGCTTAAACAATAGCCCGACCAGAAGCGAAACAACGATGTAGGTCACTATAAAGCCCAGGATCTTGATGATCATCATTGTGACTTCTTCGCGGATGTAATCTCCTGCGTCATTGGTGGCGGTTGAAACATCCGATGCGAGTCCCTGCAGGCCTTCTTTTAAGGTGCTTTCCATACCGCGCGGGATGTTGTCACCCACCATGTCAAAGTACTGAACCGCCGTCTGCGCATCCACCGTGGGCAAGTTGATGTTTCCCGCAACTTTCTCATATATGGTATCGTGCACGGCCTCCGAGTTCGAAAGTATGTTGGTGGTGATCGGAGCCAGGAAAAGTGTGAGCACGAATATGATTATCGACGAGCATAAAACACAAACCATCCTGATGAATCCGTAAAACCATCCCCAAAGTCCGAGCAGGATAAGAGCAATTATGATTATTATGAGTGTAAGGTTCATTTGTAACTCCTCATTCGTCCGATTTGCGGCACCGCACGGTATCGCCGCGAATGCATATATACGTGTATTATACCATACCCGCGTCCACATAGTAAAGGCGCGTATTGAGCCGCACGGCGGGGTTCACGGATTGACACAAAGTGTTTTCTTATGATATTATAGCAACGCGAAAGAAGGCTTATTTTTCCGATTTCGATCGGTTTCGGATGAGAGGGATTTATGTCATTACAGCTTCTGATAATAGATGATAGCGAGCTTAACCTTAAGCTCACCGAGCTGATGCTCGCAAAGATCGATTGTCACACGGACACCTTTTCCGATGTCCGTGAGGGTCTGCGTTCCGTAAAAGACCATGACTACGATCTTGTCTTCATGGACTATCTTATGCCCGATATCAACGGCATCGAAGCGACACGTCTCATCCGTTCCATGACGGGTGGCGTTCATTCATCTCCCGATTATTATGAGCGTCTTCCGGTCATCGCACTCACAGCCGAGGACGACGGTGCAATGCAGCGCCGTATGATCGACAGCGGTATCAACGACGTACTCTTAAAGCCCTTCAAGCTTGAGGATGTCTGCGCCGTGATCGATAAATGGTGCGGCACATCTCTCCGCAGACATAATGCAGTTCACGGATCCGCTGCCTCGGGCGGCAGTTACGATCCCGACACTGTTCTTCCGAGGATCGTCGGCATCACCGACGAGACACTCAAGGAAATGCTCAGAACCGACCGTGACGGTTTCCTTGAGACTCTGATGATCTTTACCGAGGACAACTCAGGCAAACATTCCCGCATTGATACGGCTCTTTCGGGCGAGGACTACGAGACTTACTGTGTCGAAGTTCATCGCATCAAGGGCGAGACTGCCATGATCGGTGCCTTCAGTCTTTCGGAGGATGCGAGCCGTCTTAACGAACTCGGTAAAAAACTTGTCACCAAGCAGATTGCTCCCTCCGAGTACGAAGAGAAGCTCGGTTTGCTTGTTTCGGGGACCTCTGCTCTCCTGCGGGCTCTTGACGAACTCTGCAGTTCCGCAGACGCCTTTCTCTCCTTTGCCGGACACAAACAGCCGTCCGGTGATGCGGGTTCTCTCACCTCCCTTAAAGATGAGCATCCCGGAGTGACAGCAAAGCCCGAAAAGACGATCGACCGTGACAAGATCATCAGATATATTGCCCACGCCAGGGAAGCGCTCGACAGCGGAGATACAGCCCTTGCGAAGGAGTGGCTCACCGAGATCGGCGAGCATATCAAAAGAAACTGATTTACCACATTATCAAAGAACGGTTGCCTCTCACACAAAGAGGGCTTCGGTTCGGATAGGAGCTTAAATTGCTTGAACTTAAAAATATATCTTATACAGTCGAGGACAACGACGGTTCTAAGGAGATCCTCAAAAACATCTCCCTCACACTGCAGGACGACAAGTTCTACGTCGTAACCGGCCCCAACGGAGGCGGAAAGTCTACTCTCGCGAAGGTTATTGCGGGAATAATAACTCCAACTGAAGGAAGCATCATACTCGACGGCCGGGATATCACCGGCCTTTCTGTATCCGAAAGAGCCAAATCAGGGATCAGCTTTGCTTTCCAGCAACCCGTGAGATTTAAAGGCATCACCGTGAAAGACCTGATCTCTCTCGCTGCAGGCAACAACGTCTCGCTTGACGAAGCCTGCGAATACCTTTCCCGCGTGGGACTCTGTGCCCGCGATTATATCGACCGTGAGATCAATGCTTCTCTTTCGGGCGGTGAGCTCAAGCGTATCGAGATCGCGATGACGCTTGCACGTAAGACAAAGGTTACTCTCTTTGACGAGCCGGAGGCCGGCATCGACCTCTGGAGCTTCAACAACCTCATCAAGGAATTTGAAAAGCTTCATGACGACATACACGGCATGATCCTCATCATCTCACATCAGGAGAGGATCATAAACATTGCCGACGAACTTATCCTCATCGCCGACGGCGAGCTTAAGGGCAAGGGTACACGCGAGGAGATCCTTCCCGAGTACGACTGCCTGACCATGGGCTGCAGGTTCACAGCCGAGGCGAAGTGATAATATAAACCGGCTTTAACGTTTATGTGCCCCAACAAGCGATCTCAGGATTCGATAACATCAGAATGATAACAAGGAGAAGAACACACATGGATGATATACAAAAAAGGCTGATAGCCGAGGTAGCAGACCTTCACAGTGTCCCGGACGGAGCATACAGTCTCCGGGCGAACGGTCAGAGCGTCGAGATGAAGTCGTCTGCCAATATAATCATTGAGAAGAAAACAGACAAACCCGGGATCGACATCTACATCAAAGACGGCACACAGCATGAGAGTATGCACATGCCCGTCATCATAAGCGAAACGGGACTTACCGAAGTTGTATATAACGACTTCCACATTGGGAAGGACTGTGATGTCACGATCATTGCGGGCTGCGGCATCCACAACTGCGGCGACCAGCGCTCACAGCACGACGGGATCCACACCTTTGATGTCGGCGAGCGTTCGAAGGTAAGATACGTAGAAAAGCACTACGGCGAAGGTGACGGCAACGGCGAAAGGGTTCTCAATCCCACCACTGTGATCAACCTCAGAAAAGACAGCCTCCTCGAGATGGACTCAGTCCAGATCAAAGGCGTCGATTCCACGATCCGCAAGTCGATCGCGACGATCGAAGACGGTGCGACCCTCGTCATCAAAGAAAAGATCATGACCCATGGCCACCAGCATGCCGAAACCGATTTCACTGTTGATCTGAACGGAGAAGGCTCGAGTTCACGACTTATCTCCAGGTCTGTTGCCCGCGACAAGTCGACACAGCTCTTCCGCTCCAACATCAACGGCAATAACCGCTGCCACGGTCATTCCGAATGTGACGGCATCATCATGGACGAAGGCAAGGTCGCAGCGATCCCCGAGATAAACGCCAATCACGTTGATGCTACCCTCATTCACGAAGCAGCCATCGGAAAGATCGCCGGCGAGCAGCTCATAAAACTCATGTCACTCGGACTCACCGAGACAGAGGCCGAGAACATGATCATTAACGGATTCCTGAAATGAAACCAAACCAAAAACCTCTTTACAGAACAACCTGTAAAGAGGTTTTTTATGCCGGCGGCGGGGGTCGAACCCGCACGTCCTCGCGGACACAAGATTTTGAGTCTTGCACGTCTGCCAATTCCATCACGCCGGCTTATTGATTCGCAACACCGCAATTTTATCAAATACAGAGATGATATTCAAGTGATTTTTTGCCGACACCGCGAGCAGCTCACAAGTCCGAGGACCTGTGAGCTGCACAGAATAAGCATCAGTACTTTTTTTATCAAAGCGTTTTCATCTTTACCCGATGATGGCCTTATGAAAGGTCTTCTTACCCTTCTTGATCTTAACGCCTGCTTCGAGCTGTTCCTTGCTGATGCGGTCGTTGATGGAAGTAACCTTCTCACCGTCAACGCTCACGCCTCCCTGCTCGATAAGACGACGGCCTTCGCTTCTCGAAGGGATGAGTGAGCAAGCCTCAAGGAGCTCCATGATCGTCATTCCGTCAGCTGCTTTGTCTGCAGGGATCTGTGTGGTGGGCATGTTGCTGTCGTCCCCGCCTCCTGCGAAGAGCGCTTTTGCCGCAGCAAGAGCCTTATCGGCCTCCTCCTTGCCGTGCACGAGCTCAGTAAGCTCATGAGCGAAGATCTCCTTCATCTCGTTGATCCTCTCGCCCGGCCACTGCTCCATCTCATGGATCTGCTCAAGCGGAAGGAATGTGAGCATCTTAAGGCACTTAACAACGTCTGCATCGTCGATGTTTCTCCAGTACTGGAAGAACTCGAAAGGCGATGTCTTCTCGGGATCAAGCCAAACCGCACCCTTGGCCGTCTTGCCCATCTTCTTTCCTTCACTGTTGAGAAGGAGTGTAACTGTCATCGCATATGCGTCTTTACCGGTCTTCTTACGGATAAGCTCCGTACCGCCGAGCATGTTCGACCACTGATCGTCACCGCCGAACTGCATGTTGCAGCCGTAGTGATCATGGAGGTATAAGAAGTCGTAGGACTGCATGATCATGTAGTTGAACTCAAGGAAGGAAAGTCCCTTCTCCATACGCTGCTTGTAGCACTCTGCCCTGAGCATTGTGTTGACCGAGAAGCAAGCTCCGACGTCACGAAGGAGGTCGATGTACTTGAGGTCAAGGAGCCAGTCCGCGTTGTTGACCATGATGGCCTTGTCCTCACCGAACTCGATAAAGCGCTCCATCTGCTTCTTGAAGCACTCGCAGTTATGCTTAATGGTCTCGGGAGTCATCATGGCTCTCATCTCGCTCTTACCGGTGGGATCGCCGATATAGCCTGTTCCGCCTCCGATAAGCACAACAGGCTTGTTGCCTGCCATCTGGAGTCTCTTCATAAGGCAAAGCGCCATGAAGTGACCGACATGGAGTGAGTCGGCCGTCGGGTCGAAGCCGATATAGAATCTCGCACCTCCGTTATTGATGAGTTCCCTGATCTTGTCCTCATCCGTTACCTGCGCGATAAGTCCGCGCTCAACAAGTTCTTCGTAGATCTGCATGTTATCCTCCTCTTCTTGGGAGCCGTTTTTACCGCTCCCGATCATACGACCGGGCGAGATGTAAAGTCTTCCCGATCACTGTGAGGGAACAGAAATGACTCTGTTCCGGGTTCTTTTTAGGAACAGAAAAACATAAAATAACCCTCTGTTCCTAACTGCTTAGAAACAGAGGGCGAATTTCTCGCGGTACCACCTCTTGTTCAGACCTGCCTCACGACAGATCCCTCGTTGCGTGCCATCACACGCAGTTCGCTGTATCGGGCTCACCCGTCCGTCCCTACCGAGCAAATGCTTTTGGGGCCGGCAGCTCGGGAATGTATTCATCCGGCGCTTTCCGCGGACTCACACCAACCGTCCGCTCTCTGTGGGTAAAGCATCCTGACTACTTCTTTCCGTCATCGCCTTAAACTTTATGACGTGGATTATAACCACTGAATCAACCAAAGTCAAGCACTGATTTATCACTGCTCGTCTTTGCTTTCATCCGCTGCTGCGGGAGTAACCGAAACGTACTCGGGTGTCTTGAGAGGAGCGTCGTCCTCGTCATCTTCCATCTCGAAATCGTCAAGGTCCTCGTCTGAATCGTCATCGTCGCATCCGTCGCAAGCGATGAACTTCTTGTATGCGTAATATGCTCCTGCACCGATAGCTGCAACAAGTGCCGTTCCGGCAAGGAATTTAAAAAACTTCTTCATGGCGTACTCCTTTCGGGTTAAACGAGCCTTTTGGGATCAAAGATCTCTTTGCTCTTTGTACAGTCCATTATACAGATTTCATGAAAAAATGTAAATGCCTGTTTTTAGCCTACCGTGTATGTGGCATAAGCCGAGGGCAACTCTGCTTCGATGCCCTTGTTCGCATTGGCGTTAATGCCCTTATAACGAACAAGTATCTTACTTCCCTTGGGGAGCTTTTTCTCATTGAACTTAACCGCTTTCCCTGCCTGCTTTATGAGCTTCCAGCCCTTGCTGATGTCTACGCTCTCGCCGGGCTTAACGATCTTGTATTCGAAAGGAAGCTCCTTGGACGCATTTACAAATGTTACTGTTGTATTGGTCTTTTCGTTCCCTTTTTTGTCCTTTACAGTTTCCTTCTTAACGGTGACATCTCCGCTCTCTCCGATGCTCGGACCGGTCCTCTGTGCCTTCACCGTCACAAAACACTCAAGTGAGGCGGGCTTTGAGGATGTTGCGGCATTTCTGAACTTGATCGCCACGTTCTTGGCACCGTTCTCAACGAGCGCAGCGGGAGCGATCTCCGCAAGTGTCATGTTCTTTTTGCAGGCCTTCCATGTCGAACCCGAGCCGACAACCTGGTATTCCATCGTCTCACGTGTGTTGAAGGTGAGCTTTGAGATGTTGATCTTCACATTGGGAGCCGAAGCCTTCTTGGGGATAGTGATGAGGACCTCTTTGCAGGGTCTTGCGCCCATGTCATCGATACCGGTTCCGTTCTTGCCCGTAAGGCCTATATAGATCTTCGCGCCCTTGATCCCGAGTGCATCCACTTCCTTGCAGAAAGCGATGTTCGATGAACTGTTGGGGTTGATGTCCACTGTCTTATAATTATAGTCGCTGCTCTTGCGCCACCTGAACTGGGTCTTGTCATCGTAGCCGCTCATCTCAAACCGGCCCGTTGCCCTG
>JAEEGH010012713.1_pt1 | contig 18809 bp, 14 predicted proteins | sample 9134181 | NCBI WGS metagenome assembly JAEEGH01 (sample SAMN16246544, study PRJNA631951) | gut metagenome | biome: gut microbiome; feature: rumen; material: DP-attached | host: Bos | place: Iran: Karaj | collected 2018-10 | reverse complement strand
CTCCCCCGCGAAACGGGGGAGAAGCGAAGCGGAGGGGGTGTAAAGACCATTGAGGGTTGGGGTGGGTCGGTTTATAAGGAACGGCGGCACTACCCACGCCATAAACACTACGCATGCCATGCCAACTATCGTAACCTCCGCAAGCGAGAAGAGGGCGGGATGCTTGGCAAAGATGAGCGTGCCTATGCCTATGAACATTATGGCAGCCGAGAGAAGTATGCTGCGTTTGTATGCCGGCAGTATGTCGGTGCCCTCATGCTTCTCACGCAGACATCCCTCTGTAATAAATATGGTATAGTCGTCACCCTGTCCGAAGATGAAGGTGGCAAGTATTATGTTTACAATGTTAAACTTTATGCCCAGCATAGCCATGATACCGAGTATCCATACCCAACCCAAGGCCATCGGCACGAAGGCTATCACTGCCACCTTGAGACTGCGGAATGACATCCACAGGAACAGGAAGACAATAAATGAGCACACTATGCCGATATAGTTGAAGTTACTTGACAGCGCAGCGGCCATCGTCCCATTGATGCTCCTTGCGGTAAATGTCTCACCGTGGAGCGGCTGACGGTCTGTAACCTGTTCCACTACAGTGAACGTATGCGTACCTTTCAAGCACTTTAGGTTTCCTGAGAATACGGTATTTGTCAGCAGCATGAAATATCCGAACGCCTGCGGCTTATACTCTCTTCTCATCATATCAGTGAACGATGTAAAGGCATCCGCAGAGAAGCCGCACCTCACTGCCTGTCCCGGCAGTTCCTGCATAAGCTTTGCCTCATGACGGGACTTAAACTCCTGCCACATACGTAACCTTCTCGCCTGCTCCTTCTCCGAAGTCAGGAAGTGTCCCATCTTGTCCAAGCCAGTAGCCTGCACAGAGTCAAGGACAGCATCTAATTCTACACCCCGTGACACTACATAGGTAATCTCACGCGCCTGCATAGTGTCACGTTGCGCCAGTCGTGCGAAGTAATCCATGTCGGCACGCTGCTCCGGTGTCATATAGTTTATATGCGACATGTCAGTATCAAACTCTGTCTTCAGGCTGAACCATCCGAACACCACCGTCAGCACTGCCACTACAGCCATAAGCCATTTCTTTCTCTCTAACCTTACCGTAGTCACGCCAGCCAGCAGGCCGTTGCCAGTCTTAGACTCACCACCACTACTTACCTCTTGGCGTCCTTTTCCAGCCATGTGCGGCATAAACACCAGCACAAACGCTATTGTTCCTATAAGCAGCAAGGATGCAAACAGTCCGAGGTCGCTGAGCGCCGTGGCCTGCATAGGTATGAGCGCCATAAACGCTCCCACCGTCGTTATGTTACCCACCAACAGTGGTTTGCTTATATCCTTCAACGTCTGCCTTACTGACGGCTCATGCGTCAGATGTGCCATGAGATGGAGCGGATAGTTCACTGCTATACCTATTATCACGCTTGATATGCCTATAACTATTATTGACACACTCTCACTCAAAAAATGCATCAATCCCAATGCGAAGAGCCATCCCCAACCTATTGACAAAGCCATGAGCAGTATGCTCTTCACAGAGCGGAAGGACCACGCCAACAACGACAAGATGAGCACTGCTGATATAGCCACCGCCAATATTGAGTCTTGCTTTATCTGTGCGGCATTACTTACGGCAATGGCAGGGCCGCCCGTCACATGTATCTCTGCTCCCTTATGACTGGCACGAACCTTCTCTGCAACCTTTTCTATACACTCCTGCAGTTGTGCGTTTCTCTTTGTCTCTGCGTTGCCGTAGGGTGACGGTATCGTGACTATAGCCCTGCTCATGTCAGGTGTAAACACATAACCGTCATATATCTCAAAGCCATGTCCCTGCCTCAGTTCACCAAGACGGCTTATTACCGGAGTGAACAGTCCCAGCGGGTCACGTCCTATGTTCTCAGCCATCATGCTCCCCGATGGCAGCAACAGCATATTCCTGTCCTCCTCCAAGCGTTCTGCCACCACTCCCGGCACAGACAATATGGAGTCCATGCGCGCATAGTCCTCACTGGTAAGGAAGTAAGGCATATTATCATATACAAAGCCTGTCAGTTCCGCCACTCTCTCCATATCCACCTCAGCAGTCATATTCCCTGCCCAAGGCTCACCTTTCACCGTCTCAACAAATGTTGCCACCGCACCGGCAATACTGTCAGCGCCGCCTTTATCAGAGAACACAACTATAAAACGGTCGGCCCCCGACACATTCCTATATACCTCGAGCATCTCACGCTCATGGGTGCTCGCAGGCAGGAAGTCTGTTATGTCCTCCTTATATGACAACCCACACACCGAGACCAGCGCAAGCAGCGTAATGCTCGCAAGCACCCACCGCCTCAGTCCCTTGTGGGCAGTCAAATAGTCATATATACGTAAAATTATCTGCATAAACGGTCTTGCTCATCAGCTATCTCCGAATACTTCTCCTCATAATAATGTCTGAACCACGCCGCAATGTCCTTGTCCTCCCCTATCTTAGAGTACTCTTCAAACGGTATGGGGCGTTCTATCCTGACATGAAACACGCCACGCCTCAGGTAATGCCCTCCCTTGGGCAGACACTTACCCGGCGCATACTCTATCACTGGGATGATGTCAAGTTTCAGTTCCCTCGCTATACGGAAAGCCCCCTTACGGAAACGTGTAATCTTGCAGTCAGGCGAGCGTGTACCCTCAGGATACACCGCTATGCTGTAGCCACGCTCCACAAGCGAGCGCAACCGCGGCATCACATTGTCTATTCCCTGACTTACGGGGTAATACTCGGCATGCCTCACGGCAAAACCGAAGAAAGGACTGTTCCATACCCAGTCATTGGTAAGCAGTGTTATCCTTGGTGACAGTGCGAGCATAGCCATAAGGTCGAGCGGCGATTGGTGATTACATATCACCACCGCCGGACGCTGGTATGTCTCCCCATAAGGATTATCCATACTCCTCCTCACTCCCGGTATGCCGTGCCACTTCATCACCAGGCACCCCACGAAGTTCAACAACCTGTGCAACCTCCATGTGCGCCGTTCCTTGTCATGCGTGACAAGCACCACCGCAGCCGATGCCGGCAACAGGAAGAAAATAGTCCAGCAAAGGAAGAACAACAGCGAATACACTGTATATACCACCGTGCGCAGCAGTCTCAGCAATGCCAACGGCAAGGCATAGAGCAACGCCATGAAGCACAAGATGGTATTAAGCAACGTGATGCGCGAGAAGTCATATACTGGTCTGAAATGTGACACGCGCTCCTCCTGTGGAGGATAATACACCCTCACCGGCACGCTGTGCAGTTTCACTCCATGCCATGCAGCAAACACCAACAGCTCCAGCTCTGCCTCATAGCGCGATGTCAGCAGCGACAGGCCATGCAACCGTCTTAGCGGATACAGTCTGTAGCCTGTCTGCGTATCTCTCAGCGGCACCCATGTCTGCATCCTGAACCAGAAGTTACTGAAGGCATTGGCAAACCTGCTGCCCCCCGAACGGCTCATGCTGTCCAGGTCACGTCTCTCGCCTATCAGCAGAGCCTCTGGATGCTCAATGTTAGCCTGCAACAATAAAGGTATGTCCTCAGGATAATGCTGTCCGTCGGCATCAAGCGTCACGGCATAAGCAAAGCCCTTGCGCAGAGCCTCCCTGAAGCCAGCCCTCAATGCAGCGCCCTTGCCACTGTTCCTGGCAAGCGTAACAACCGTAATGCCCTCGATGCTCTCCAACAGCGCAGCAGTACCGTCATCACTTCCGTCGTTGACAACTATAACATCGTCACACTCCGCCTTGGCACGCAATACCACGTCTGCCACCGTCCCTGCGTTATTATACGTAGGGATTATGACACACACGCCGCGCCGCCGCATCCTGTATCGTTGTTCCTCCTTAGTCATCAACCTTCATAACTCACACTGCAAACCACGCACTACTTCTTGCGGTTCTTGGCTACATACTCAGCTATTGTACGTACGCTCTTGAAGATATCCTTACCCTCAGCAGCATTAGCGAGCCTTATGCCGTAGTGCTTCTCCAGCAGCATTATTATCTCAAGGGCGTCAATAGAGTCAAGCCCAATACCATCATCACCGAAAAGCGGAGCATCACAGTCAAAATCATCCTGTGACAGGTCCGACAGGTTCAGTGCCTCTATTATTCTCTCTTTCAGTTCGTTTATCAGTTCTTCCATTATGCTTACGCAAGTTTTGTATTATAAAATCTTCGTTTTCGTCTTCGTTTACGCTACTGTCACCACTACTCCCTCCGCTGTCAGCAGCAAGCGACCGTCGTTCTTTGCCACCGTCTCCACTGCCGCCATCAGCATATCCTCCAACTCATACACCACCCTCACCCTCGTCACTACCGTCTCACCCACCATGGGCTCCCCATGGACTTCCAGCGTCTTTATAGCCGCCACCACCCCGGGACGCGGTAAGCTCTTACGTATATACTTATTGATGTAGCCTATCCTTGCAGCACAGCTTTGTGACATATTCTCCACTAACCCGGCGCCGCACATCTTACCGTCAACCACGAAGTAGTTGTCAGGAGCCACCGTCAGTTCCGTAACCGTCATACCCTCATCATGGTGTGTCAGCACGTCAACCATCACATAGGGAGCACCCTGCGGCAACAATTCCCTGCAATCTATGGCATCCATCTTTCCTTCGGTCATACCTTGCGCGTCACCAGTATGCTGTGGCCCTGTCCCAGTCCGTCATACACATTCTCCAGACGCAGTCCGGCATCGTTGACACACTGCAACATATCTTCCATGTTATACATCTTGCTGTTGCCGTTGGCTATGGCAGTAAAATACAGTGACGTCATGGTGAGACAGAACGCTGCAGTGTCAAAACGCTGCCTGTCCCACAGCGTCTCCATGATAAAGAGGCGTGTGTCAGCCGTCATTGCCTCCCTCGCCCTGCTCAATATGCTCGTTATCTCGTCCATAGAGAAGCAGTCCAGGAACTGGCTCATCCATATAGCGTCCAGTCCGCCCTCACGCTTAGGGAAGGCAGCCGCCGCATCAAGCAGGTTTATGCCGTGTCCCTTTATGCGCTCTGCTCCGGGCTTGCCCTTCGTATTCTCACGCATCATCTCTATCTGCTGCGGCAGGTCAAGCACCGTCACCTCCACATTCTTGTCATGCTCCACGCATCTCAGCGCCCACTTGCCAGTGTTGCCACCAACGTCATAGAGCGACTTCACACCGTACTTGCCAAAGACTATATCCAGGGCCTCGGGGAATGACGAGTCACTGTAGAAATGGTCAAAGCCGAACCAGCTCTTCTGCACCTGCTCCGGCAGTTGTGACAGTCCCTCATACACCGTGGGCCACGAACCGAAGTGACGCAGTCCGGCTGGCCTGCCCTCAAGCAATGCCTCTTCCAGATGGAACCACCCCTCGTAGTTCACATCATGATTAAAGTCTATATTCACACGAGTAGCGGGATCGTTGAGCAGAAACCATCCGGTCTTCGACAACGTATAACGACCGTTGTCAGCATCTGCAAGCACCGACCCTATGCAGAGCGAAGCCTCCAGCAGGCACTTTGCCGCATAGTCGCTAAGCCCCGTGCGCTCTGCTATCTCCGCGCGCGTCAGCCCCTCCTCGCCGCAGTCGCGCAGCATGTCAAACAGTCCCAGCTTTATCATCAGCCTCTGCGACTGAAACACCGCCGGTCCCCAGGCTATGAACTCTGCCCGGCGCTGGGCCTCGACTGCCGACAACTGCTCCTTGGTATATATCTTCTTTAGTTCTGGAAACATAGTAAAGTCCCGTTAGTCTTATCATTGCAAAGTTACGTTTTATTTCTGAAACAACAAAAGAAAGATATGAAAAATCCATTGTGAGAACAAAATTCTCACAACGGATTTTCCTGTTATCTCATATATAGAACTAATAGATTATTTCAACTTATGCGTTTTCTCAATAAGTACTAATACAGCAATATCAGTGACATCAAACTAATATTATTTTCATAGTCTTACAAGTTAAAAGTGAATACCTACACGAAGTGATATCGTATTGAAAGCTTTCTTACTTGACCATGGTTCATAATAGTTAACATGCATAAGATCAGACAGTGAAACATAACTAGTGCCATATAACCATAACCAATACTGTTCATCAACTGTCTTTTCTTTTGCACCATAATGTTCATAGGCCAAGCCAACATACAGTCCAAACTTTTCCGTAAAGGCAATGTCCACTCCTATGGCTGGAGAAGCATAAAATCCACCTATATCTGCGGCCGCATATCCTATTTTGCCCTCAAAGAAAGGAGTCACCTTGCTTTTCAGCATAGTATAGCGAAAATCGGCATAAATAGGTACACCAACCGTGCTGGTATTATCATAACTCATAATAATTCCCGCACCTGCACCAGCAAATATATGCTGATTAAACTGATAGCCATGGGTAGTGTTTATCCCTCCATAGAAATTGTCAAAATCAGTAATTGTCGACTCTTCTACAAATCCCATATAGCCACTTGTTCGATAATCACTAGCTTTAACCGTAACTAAAGCGAAAGATAGTGCGACTAACACATAAATTTTCTTTATCATTGCTTTAAAATCTTCACAAGATATTTGACATATCATTTCTTGGAGTAACAAACTTTACAATACAGTCTATACATGTTGGCATCCCTGTTATCTCGTCAATGAAAACATTGGCAGGGTGCATGTCCTCCAAAACTAATCGGTTTGATATATAGTTTACGCCTTGGCCATCCCAGTTGTCACGGAATCCTTTTGCTGCCACCATTTTATTGATTTCTTCTTTGGTAGCAAGACGTTGACAACGTATGTATGGCTGCGTAAGCACAACCCGGAGCAATCCGTCACCATCGCGAGTAAAGCCTATAACCCTCATTGCTGTTTCGGGGAAGAGATAGTTGTGCAAGGCAATGGCTTCTAAAGCTCTTTGAGTCGTAGAATAGATAGAAGTACGCTCTTTTGCCACAGAAAAGTCACCCGCTTTATAATAGACTTTGGCCTCTGCACCCTGGGCAATCATTGGTCCGAAATTCTTCACAATGATAGCCTCTGAATGTTCAAACCACAGACCACAAGCCTTCGCCCACATTTCAAGCAACCGCTCTTGTTCTTCGTCTATCTGCCAATTGGCTGGGACGCTTCCTTCGCCGCTTTCAGCATTGCCACCTGCTGTAAGGCTTCTTCTCGCGTAACCCACAACGATGGACGCCCCAATGAGAGACGTGCCTCCCTTGCAGAGTCCTGCATGCTCTGATAGAGTAAATCCAATAAAATCTTTTCTTCCATATTGTATGTCGTTTGTTAAATTATTTATCATTTGTAACGTTCTTTCCGAAAAGCCATCTGTTGCAATGGCTGTGTATATATCGTTTATCTCGTCCATAATCTCATGCGTTTGCAAATTGGTTTTACGGTTCAATAAAGAAGAGTGTTCTACTTGACTTTTCTTTGTCCTTACCTATTTTGTCAGTTTCGCATCAAGCAGGTCCGCAATTTTGAGATACGTCTCCTTTGTTGGCTGACAGGCATTGGCACACCATTTTTATACGATAGTAGGTGCACACCCCAACTGCTCCTTGGTATATATCTTCTTTAGTTCTGGAAACATAGTAAAGTTCCGTTAGTCTTATCATTGCAAAGTTACACATTTTTCTTTACAAAGCAAAATAAACGGGCGCGAAAACTCCCCAAACATAAGTATTCCCCCCATCCCCATTTGTTGTGATTTTGCGCGGCGGTCTTGTACACTTTGGATTTTTAATGTACTTTTGCACTCCGAATTTACACAACAACACAAAACAAACAACAGGACAACAACACAAACACAAATGAAGAAATTTTGGAAATTCTTTGTGGCAGCACTCGTCTGCCCACTGTTGCTCGCATCATGCTCAAACGATGATGACGACGCACAAAACCTCATCAACGTAGTATTCAACGTATCAGACATCACACGCGCCGAGAGTACTCTTGACCTCAGTACACTGGAGGGTACCAACGTAGTATTCACTGACACACGTAACCAGAACCAGTTCGGTTTCGCACTGAACAGCGAGGGCGTGGCCAACTGCCGCATTGCCCCTGGCACCTATAACATCTCTATCGACAAGTCCTTAGAGGTTGAAGGTGAGACACGCGAGCTGTTCCTCCGTATGGAGAATGTGGCTGTCACACAGAATGGCCAGCAGTTAAGCGGCAACGTGACCTCACTACCTGCAAGCGCTCTTGGCCAGGACTTCATCTTCTCTGAGGTCTTCTTCAATGGTGAGACAAACACTGGCCGTATGATGCACCCAGACCAGTACATCGTGCTCTACAACCCTACAAAAGACAAGACCCTTTACGCCGACGGAATATGCGTAGCCGTTACGCAGCACATATCTTGGTGGGACAAACGCCCTTGGTATGACACTTACTACCCTGACCGTGTACCTATAGGCGGTTTCATCACAATCCCTGGCGACGGCACTCAGTGGCCTGTGGCTCCTGGCGAGAGACTCGTCATTGCCTTCACCGCTGTGAACCATGCAGAGGTAACGAAAGTAATGCAGGACAGTCAGGGCAACGAAGTTAACATAGCCTACGACCACGCTGTTGACCTCAGTGGCGCAGACCTTGAAATATTCTACGGTCCTGAGAGTGGTGACGTGGACAACACCAACGTGCCAAACGTGCTGATATCACAGAACGGCGATTCAAACGGCTTCTTCTTCCAACCACGTGGCTATGTATCACCGTTGATGTTCCGCCTTGCCGACGGTAAGCAGGAAACCATCGACGCCTTCATTGCAGCAAACGCAAGCAAATACACACAAACAACCGATGAAGGTGATGTGGAAAGCGTGATATGGTCTGTAGAGACTAGCAAGATTATTGACGGCATACAGACCAGCGACGTTCCACAGGATGTGAAGACACGCTGCATACCAGAGGCAGTTGACCGCGGCAAGTTCCTCGTTAACGGATGTCACCGTCAGGAGCTCTGCATACGTAAGTCATACACCGTTGACGGCCGCACATACTATCAGGACACCAACAACAGTTCTGAGGATATGGAGGACGTGAACGAGCGCAAGGCCGCTGGCAAGTATCAGACAGCCTTCCCTGTTGGCTGGAGAAACAAATAGTCAACATCACTTCATCCCCTCCCCCGGCGTGAGGGGGTAGCACAACGACACATGAGACATTTCAGAATCATTATATTCCTTCTCCTCTCACTCTGCGTCTCCGCGCTCCACGCTCAGACCTGCACGGTGAAGGGAAGAGTGACAACGAGTAACGATGGCGAGGCTGCAAGCTTCGCCATCGTGAGTATTCCGCGGCAGGAGCTTCGCACCGTGTGCGACATTGACGGCCGCTTTGAGTTGCGTGGGGTGCCTGCTGGCAGCAACACCCTGACAGTGGAGTGTCTGGGCTACGCCACGCTGCGCCAAGCCTTCATAGCCTCCCAGCCTGCCACAGAGCTGCGCCTTGAGCTGAAGAACAACAGCTATGCCCTGCCCGAGTTTGAGGTTATGGCCAAGAAGAGCCGCATGGGCAAGGTGCTGGTTGACGAGGCCGCGCTGGAGCACATACAGCCCACGTCGCTGGCCGACGTACTGCTGCTGCTTCCCGGCTCAGTGTATAAGGAGAACAACATGACGCAGTTCTCGCAGATATCATCACGCCAGGTGGGCACCGACGCCAACACGTCACTCGGCGTGGGCATAGTGACCGACGGCGCGCCGATGACAAACGACGGCATGCGCTCGCAACTGGTAGGTGTTACATCCAACAGTTCGGGCAGCTACGACAGCGAGATACGCTCACGCACAGGTATGAACCAAGGGGCAGACCTGCGCATGATATCCACCGACCACATACAGAGCGTAGAGTTCACGCGCGGCATATCGTCAGCACGCTACGGCAACCTGTCAAGCGGAATGATAAGCATACAGTCAAAACACGGCGTGACACCGCTGCGCGTGCGCCTGAAGAGCGACCTGAAGAACACCCTCGCCTACGTGGGCAAGGGTTTCCGACTGGGTGAGCGCGCCGGCACACTGCACGCTGGAGTGGACTTCCTCCACTCCATAGACGACGTGAGGGAGGAGATGGACAAGTTCTCCCGACTGACGGCGCAGGTGTACTATAACAACAAGGTGACGCTCGGCGGCTACAAACTTGACCTTGACGCGCGCCTCAGCCAGACCATGACCGTCAACAAAATGAAGAAAGACGAGCTGACATACGAGTATGACGAGGAATACAAGGCTGACTACTCACGCACCGCCCTGATGCTCAAGGGTATGCTCACCCTGAACCGCAAGTGGCTTGAGAAACTGGAGATAGTCTGCTCAGCCGACTACACCTACGACCGCATCACGCGCCACCGCTTCGTCATCTCAAGCAGCGGCACGCTGAGTATGCCGCTGGCCAAGGAGGAGGGCGAGCACGAGGGTATGTACCTGCCGCGTATGTACTACAGCGACTTCTACATAGACAACAAGCCACTCAACATCTACGCGCAGCTAAACGCCACTTCACACGTGCAACTGCTGCGCCACACCACGCTCAACCTGCAGTATGGCGCTGAGTACACCAACGTGAAGAACCACGGCCGCGGAGCCGTGATAGAGGACGAGCGGAGGCCGCCGTTCCCCTATGACAACTCGTATATGCGCCCCCGTCCCAATTACGCCATACCGGCACTGGGCACAGGTGCGCTATATGCGCAAGCAGACCTGATATATGACGACGGTCGCAAGAACATGGTGCAGCTGTCACTCGGCGGCCGACTGACCGAGATGATGAATCTGCCATCCGACTACTGGCTGCACCGCCGCGTAATGGCCGACCCACGCCTTAACCTGGCCTACACGCGCGGCAGCCGCTGGAAGCACACCTTCCGCATAGGCTACGGCGAGGAGAGCAAACTGCCCACACTCGACTATCTGTATCCCGAGAAGATATACAAGGACTTCTATATGCTCAACGCTTACACCAACGAGCCTGAGTACCGACACCTTATCACATATACCAATATCTTTGACGTTACCAACCGCCAGTTACGCGCCAACAAAAACCGCAAGCTGGAGGCCGGCTATGACCTTGACTACAAGGGCTTCTCGCTCTCGCTCACCGTCTTCCGTGAGAGTGCATCACGCGGCTTTGAGTATTTCACGCAGTACTACCCCCTTACCTACACGCTCTACTCCACCCTGCGCCCTGACGCAGACATTACGGGGCGCACACCGATGAAGGAGGACTACATAGCCGAAGAATACAGCATCTTCACCACGGCAGCGCAGGTTCAGAACTCCCGACGTGTGGTAAAACGTGGACTGGAGTACCGCCTCATACTGCCCAAGATACGTCCGCTGCTTACCACCATCGAGGTGAACGGCGCGTATTACCAGACGGACTACTCATCCGTGCTGCCAGAGTATTACTACCCTGCGGTGAAGATAGGCGACCAGATATATCCATACGTGGGCATATACTGGAAGGAGGGCAAGAACCGCTACCGCCGCTTCAACTCCAACATCTGGCTGAACACCCACATACCTAAGTTCAGCCTCATCCTCACCAACTTCTTCCAGATAATATGGAGCAACACCTCGCGCTACATGGACAACCACGACATGATGCCTGCGCAGTATATGGGCTTTGACGGAACGGTGAGGGAGGTGGATGACGCAGTGCGCACGCTCATACTGAGTGATGACCCCACATGGCGCTACATGAAACAGACACTGAAGCCCGCCAGTTACGCCGTCACCCGCAAACCAGTGTCGCTGCTGTGGAACATCAAGGCCACTAAGGAGTTTAAGCACGGCACCAAGCTGTCATTCTTCGTCAACGGACTGCTCGATATCAGCCCTACATACATCAACGGCTCCAAGGTGACGCAGCGTGAGTGGCACGATCCTTACTTCGGTCTGGAACTGTTCTTCAACCTGAGATAACCAACTGACAAACTACCTATGTACATAAAAAACATCATATTATCATTACTCACCATACTGTCTCTGCCCCTGCATGCCGAGCGCTACAACCTGGTATGGACCGATGCGCGCCAGCTGCTCAGCGACTCATGCACCGCCATAGTATATGCCGGCATCAGTGGAGAGGAGAACGAGGGCGACTTCATGCACTATGAGGGCAGCGGCAACACGGAATATCGCGTGGGGGGCTACGGCACCTACGCCACGAAGCAGAGCGGCACGCTGTCAGGACACATACAGTATGCGCGCGGCAAGGACCGCGGCATAGGATGGAGCGCCATGCGCCTGCCTGAGCTGTACCTGCCATATATATCCACCGACTCATGCGGAGGTGACTTCACCTACGACCGCTACTATGCCGAGGGTGCCTACGAGCTGCCACGCATGGGAGCTTACACCATTGACGTGAGAGCCTCGTTCTACGGTGAAGAGGCGTGGAGGCTGCATGACCCGCGCGCGCTGAACAACACCACTTGGCTGCGCTTCAACGCCGGGGTAAAGGCCGCCACGAAAGTGGGCGACGTGTACCTTAACCTTGGCTACGGCCGCAACAAGCAGCATGAGCAACTGCGCTACTGGCGGCCGGGACAGCAGGACCGTTTCTTCGTGTGCTACGGTTTCGGACTGTATGACACGAGGCAGAGTGGAGTGTCATTTGGCAAGGCGAGGATGTATTACATCAACGAGTTCAACGCGCGCCTGGCATACGCCTCACCTGAGGAGAAACCGCTGCACGTCACTGCCTCGCTGGGTTACGCCCGCCAGCATCTGGAGACAGAGGAAAGCGACATCCGCTGCCTGTATGAGGCCACGACGAATGTGCTCACGCCCTCTGTGGAGGTGGAGTATAAGCGCAAGGACTGTCCGTGGCAGCTCAGGCTCTCCGCCGACGCGCGACTGCTGACACGGCTGGGCTATGAGAACATCATTGAGGAGTATCTGGCTGACGTGGACTACAACACATACGACATACGCATAATAGACTCGCAGCAGAACTACCGCCGCACCGACAACACCGCCGCCGCCGCCCTTGAGGTGCGCCGCCACATCTGCGGACGACGCGCCGCCGTGGCACTGGAGGGCGGCATAACGGCGCGCGGCTTTGAGGAGAAGTACTCGCTGGGCGGATACTCTATAAAGGTAAACACATGTATGCCCCATGTGAAAGGCTCCGTGTTCATCCACTCGTCACGCGACGAGGCATCGCTGAGCGTCTTCTACGGCAGGCAGACGGTGGGCACTCACAAGTATGACGTGACCATGCAGAACGCAAAAATGAAGTACCTGGACTTCCAACAGGCCTTCGCGCCTTACGCCTACCGCGCGGCAGACTTCAGCCGCACCTCCGTGAGCGCCACCTACAGCCACCGTTTCAGTCGCATAACGGCTGGCATCACCGGCACCGTGACGTTTGACCGCGGCAGACGCGCCGACGACGTGGCATACACCGGCACTCCGGGATTTAAGTCAACTGCACCCATGATACAAGCCCAGCCCGACCGCCACAATCTGGACAGCGGCTCGCTCACGCTCTTCCTCATGTTTTAGCAGTTAAGTGTCAAAGTCTTAAGTCTGATGCTTTTTATCTGAAGATTTAGAGAATCCTTCACTTTTGCAGTGAACTATGTAGTCTAAGGATTTAAGGATTAAAGGAGTTTCTCGCTCTGCCATGAAGATACATTAACCTTACTGAGAACATCCCTTAATCCTTAAATCCGTAGACCTACAGACTTCACACCAACAAAAAATCCTATAATCCCTAAATCCGCAGACCAAACACATTCACTGAAGAGAACAATCCTTAAATCCTTAAATCCGCAGACAAAACACACCAACCCTTAGAAACAAAACAAAAATTTTGCCGTTAATATTTTTTTTCGTAACTTTACCAGCAGAAACAAAACCAACAATATTAACTAATCAAAACAAAAGGAGGAAAACTATGGATTTCGGTAGTATCATCGGCACCATCGGCAATATGCTGGGCGGAGGCAAGAAAACTGCTGACGGCGCACAGACCGGAGGCTTGCAGGACATCATCGCCAACCTGGGACTGGGCGACCTCAGCAATATCAACCCACAAGACATCATCAGCAAATTCCAGAACGGGGAGCTGTCCCTCGACCAGGCGCAGACGGTATTGAAACAGCTTGCTGCCACTCTGGGACTGGAAGATAAGCTGGGAGAATATCTCTCTATGCTCAAGAAGAACTAAGAAAAAATATCATTTTGTCACTTTTTAGCCATATTTGCTAACAAAGTGTCAAAACAACTTTCTTCACTCTGAAAACAAAACCAGAGCGGAGGGATGGATATGGCTATAGAAAAACGGTGGAATATATATGACAAACAATAAAGAAAAGCCCTTGTAAGTGATGCTTACAAGGGCTTTTTATGTCCTAAAGTGATAGCTTTCACAGTGTCATTCGATAGCTTTCTCATGGTAAAGTGATAGCTTTTACACTGTAAAACGATAGCTTTCACGCCGAAAAACGGTACTTTTCCCAGCGAGAAAAACGCAAGATAATCATATCATCCTAATAATCATATAGATACACTTACGCCCGTTTCCTTGCCGTTTTTCAAGACAAAAGACAAGTTGATGAGTAATTTCGCAAGCATTCGAGGTTAAGGAAAATCACTTTGTCAACAAATTACCACCATACGTGACAGTTTGACTAACTAGTTCAAGTTTCGCAAGTGCTCAACTTGTTGGGTTATCAGGTTATAAGGTCGTAAGGTCATGAGGTGAAATATGTTTAATTGTGATGAATAGTTTGCCTAATATCACCTTAAACCTCTAAGCGAAGCGACCTTACACCTTAAAACCTCAACGAAACTGAAGCTTGCGAAAGTTGAGTTAATTATTAATTATACTACAGTCGCAGCTGCGCATCACAATAGTCGAGCACGGCAGTGCGGTGGGTTATGAATATCACGGTGTGGGTATGCCCTGCAAGGATATTCTGCAACAGGCGGCGCTCGGTGTCAGGGTCAAGGGCGCTGGTGGCCTCATCGAGTATGAGGAGCGAGCAGCGACGCAACAAGGCGCGTGCTATGCAGATACGCTGTGCCTGTCCTTCACTCAGTCCACCGCCACTCTCTGTCACGTTGGTATCAAGGCCGTCGGGCAGCTCCTTCACAAAGTGTGCCTCACACTTGGCAAGCACGGCATACATATCGTCGTCGGTGGCCTCAGGATTGCCCAAGAGCAGGTTATCGCGTATGGTACCACTGAGCATAGTGTTACCCTGCGGCACATAGGTTATGTTACAACGTGTAAGCGGCGACGCCACCTCCTCCGTACCATTGTCCGCATATATGGAGACAGTGCCTTCAGTGGGCTTGGTAAGTGCCATGATAAGACGCAGCAGGGTGGTCTTGCCCACTCCCGTCTCGCCCACTATAGCAGTGCAGGTATTGGGGCGGAAATCGTATGACAGACTGCTGATGATATTGTTAGCCGGCTCGTCCGGATAGGAATAGCTCACGTCACAAAGCCTTACGCCACACACGCCGGGCAGCGTCACCGGCTCGCCCTGAGGCTCCAGGGGTATATCCTCAAGGTGCATCAGGCGCTCGGCGGCGGTAAACACCGACACAAACTGCGGCACCAGTTTTGAGAGGTTACGCGCAGGCTGCTGTATCTTGTTTACCAGTTGCAGGAAGGCTGCCATGCCACCGTATGTAAGTGTACCGAGCGAGAGGCGCACGGCACTCCATCCGAAGGTTATGATGTAGCCAGTGGCAAAGCCCATATTGACGATAAGGTTGGAGATGACAGAGAAGCGTGTACGACGCAGCACCTTACGGCGCAGCTCCTGATGGTGTTCCTCCAGACGGTCCACCATGGTGCCCTCACCCTCAAGAGTCTTGATGAGCATACGGTTTTGCACAGACTCCTGCAACATGCTCTGCACCAGACTGTCGCTCTCTCTCACCTCACGAGAGAGGCGGCGCATTCTGCCCATATACACCTTACTGAGCAACAGGAACACAGGAAACAGACATACTATGCAGATGGCAAGCAGATGGTCTAAGGAGAAGAGGAAGAAGAAGGCGCCCACAAAGAGCGTGAACACGCATACGGCATTAGGGAGCGTCTCCGCACAGAAGTTTACCACCTGGACAACGTCGCTCTCAAGACGGTTGATGACATCACCGCTGTGCATGGCTCCGCGTCCGCGCCACTCTGAGCGCAGTATGCGCTCCAGCATCATCTGCTGCATACGGTTCTGCGCCTTTATGCCAAGCACGTTGCGCACCCACACCGAGGATATGGAGAGAATGAAATTACAGAGTATGAGCAGGGCTATGACACCAACGGACATGATGACGCTGCCCTCCACATTGTGGGAGGCGACGTCAATGGCATGCTTCACCGCCCATATCTGGGCAAGGCTGACAGCCACGTCCAATAGTCCTATTATGACATTGAGCAGTGCCTGCAGTCTGTTGTATGATGTGGAGCGCCATAGCCAGCGCAATAACTGTTTATAATTCATAATGCAGAATTAATAATTAATAATGCATAATTAATAATTAATACCCCCATACTCAGGCTCCCTCCCTCACAGGGAGGGCTGGGGTGGGTCAATTATCACCTCCCGTCTGCTCCCCACATCATCTTGTCACGCAGGGTGGCGAAGTAGTGACGGTGGGCGAAACGCACTATGCGTGTGGAGAACGGAGCCTTTGATATGGTCACCACAGTGCCCTCGGTAAGACCAGAGGAGCGTCCGTCAACGGCAGCGAGGAAAGAGTGGCTGCGACTCTCCACCTTCAAGGTTATGACAGAGGTGTCGGGCACCACTATAGGACGCACGTTGAGACTGTGGGGCGCCACCGCCGTAAGGCACAACGTGCCAGTGTAAGGCGCTATTATAGGACCGCCGTTAGACAGACTGTATGCCGTGGAACCCGTAGGCGTAGTGACTATCAGTCCGTCGGCCTGGTAGGTCATGACATACTCATCGTCTATGGATGCACGGATGGATATCATAGATGCATGGTCACGCTTCAGCAGGGCTATATCGTTGAGGGCATAGGGGGAGCCTATCACCTCGTCGCCGTTGTTGGTCTCTATCTTTATCACTGAGTGCTCGCGCACATGATAGTCATTGGCATAGATAGCAGAGATGGCCTGCTCTATCTCCGACGGATTGACATCTGCCAGGAAGCCCAGCCTGCCGATATTGACGCCGATGATAGGTATCTGCTTGGACCCCACACGCGAGGCTGTCTTGAGCAAGGTGCCGTCGCCTCCCATGGAGACGGCGAAGTCTGCCGTGAAGTCATCATCATCAAATACTCCATTAGCATTAACGTCCATGCGCTGTCCCTCGGTGATAAACTCATAGAAGGGACGGTCAATATATACCTCGGCCTCATGTTGCTGCAATATGGCGATGAGCTTAAACACCGCCTGCGACTTCTTTGCCTGATACTCGTTGCCGAAGATGGCGAAACGTATTTTCTCTTTTTTCATCGGGTTTATTTTGCCGTTAAACAAAAATAATGTATATTTGCAAATGCAAATATACATTATTTATTTTAATTGAACAAAAAATTATGGCAAAGGTTTACGAATACATAGCCGACGGCACTGAGGAGATAGAAGCCCTTACAATGACTGACGTATTACGCCGCGCAGGCGTGGAGGTGGTCACCGTGAGTATCAACAAGACTGCAGAGGTGACAATGTCTCACGGCGTACGCATAATATGTGACACTACCGTGGCAGAGGCTGACGTCAACGATGCAGACATGCTGCTGCTGCCTGGCGGAATGCCTGGATCTACCAATCTCAACGATTGTGAGGCAGTGCGCACTGCTGTATTGAGACACTATGAGCGAGGCAAGAAGGTGGGAGCCATCTGCGCTGCTCCGCTGATACTGGGCGGTCTCGGCATATTGCAGGGCAAACGCGCCACATGCTATCCCGGTGTTGAAAGTCAGATGACGGGAGCCACATACACCAAGGAGCTGTTTACCATTGACGGCAACGTGATAACAGGTGAAGGACCTGCTGCCACGCTACCTTTCTCCTATGCCATACTGGAGATGCTGGGCAAGGGAGCAGAGGCGGAGCAACTGCGCGAGGGTATGATGTTCAACCACCTCATGAGTTGATACCCGGCATGGACTATATCATAATAGTAGCTGGAGGCAAGGGACTGCGTATGGGTGGCGACATCCCCAAGCAGTTTATGACCGTAGGGGGCAAGCCCATACTCATGCGCACCATAGACTGTTTTCACCAGTATTCTGATGACATACGCATCATCTTGGTTTTACCTGAGGCTCACCGTAAGTACTGGCAGGAGTTGTGTGCGGAGTATAACTTTGACACACCACACGAGATAGTACAGGGAGGCGAGACACGCTTCCACTCTGTAAGCAACGGATTGGCAGCCATCCCCGACGACGCCACGGGCGTAGTGGGAGTGCATGACGGCGTACGTCCCTTTGTTGACTGTGACATGATAAAAAGACTGTATGACGCAGCGCATGAGAAGGGGGCGGCAATACCTGTCACACCCGTAATAGAGACATTGCGCAGCGTGGTTAGCGGAAAGAATGTGATGCGCAGTGACTATGTGCTGGTGCAGACGCCGCAGGTGTTTGACATACAACTGCTGAAACGTGCATACAAGCAGACTTATAGGGAACAATTTACTGATGATGCCAGTGTGGTGGAGTCTATAGGAGTGACAGTCACACTGGTAGAGGGCCGCAGGGAGAACATTAAGGTAACGACACCTTTTGACATGGTAATAGCGGAGGCACTGGTTAATTAATAAT
>JAEEGH010012712.1_pt1 | contig 18809 bp, 5 predicted proteins | sample 9134181 | NCBI WGS metagenome assembly JAEEGH01 (sample SAMN16246544, study PRJNA631951) | gut metagenome | biome: gut microbiome; feature: rumen; material: DP-attached | host: Bos | place: Iran: Karaj | collected 2018-10 | reverse complement strand
AACACATCGTGCATGTCGCAGCCCATAGCGTAATAGGATTCCACCACTTTCGGGGTGGCTTGTTGACAAGGGCCGCAATTGACAAAGAAGAAATCGATGAGCACATACTGGCCGCCGTCGAGGATGTCGAACAGGTGGACTTCAGTGCCGTGGCAGTCCGTAGCCGTGAAGTCGACGGCTGTTGTGAGCGGACATTGCGCTTTCAGGCCAAAACCCATGGCCAGCGCGAGAATGAGAGTAAAAACTTTTTTCATTGTAGATTAATTTTATAAGGTTTGATGGGGCAAAGATAAATATTTTGTTGAAATGTCAAGTGTTTAATTATCACGGAAGTCTTTTTTCTTCTCGTACTTCAAGTCCTTCAACGCTTGCGCTTTCACGTTGATGGTGAAGTTCCAACTCTTGTAGCTGCCGATGGGAATCCAGTTGAAACGCATCTCCCAGCAGTGCAGGTCGCGGTACACGCTGATGTTGGTGTAGGTGATGTTGTTGTTCACGAAGTCCCAGCCTGTGGAGAAGGTCACCTTCCACTTGGGCGTGATACTGATGTCGCCGTTGAGTCCGATGGTATGTACAACCGTGTTGGTGGCAATACCCATGAAGGCAGCATAAGCGATTGAATTAGTATAGGTTAAGTTGTAACTAAGCGAGAGCGACCAAGGTGTCGTCCAGTCGATGTAGCCGTTGGGATTGCCCAAGATTTCGTTGAGCTCGTCGGGGTCGAACATGCCCGACTGTCGGGCGTTTTCGTTGATTTCGTTGCGCAAGTCCTGACTGCCTCGCTCGCCTTTCAACTTCTTCAAGTCGTTTTGGTTGAAGCTGTAACTGAGGCTGAAACGCCACGAGGAACCCGTCTTGCGGAACAACCGACCGTTGTCGACGACCTCGAAACGGTTGATGCGGCGACCTAACGAGTCGGCGGCGTAGAGGTCCCACGTACTGCTGTAATTAATGCCCAATTTCTTGAACAGCGTAGTTCGCCCGTTGACCGAAACAGGAGAGAAATTAAGCGAGTCCTTGGTGACATCGTAATTGCCCGAAATGCTGAACGACTCCAAAATCGGGATTTTCTTCATGCCCGTGATGGTGTCGCTCTTCGATGGCACCTTGATTTCCAAGTTGTTGTTGAAGCTGTAGGTCAGCAACCCTTGTTGGTTTTGCGAAGGCGTTCCGTAAAGCGACCTCTCGAATTTGTTGTAGGTTTTTTCGTTGCCGTCGCCGTCGATGTAGGAGCCATAGACGCCCCATTTCGGGTCGCCGAAGTTGGGACGGTAGGTGAAACCGATTTCAGGAGTGAAGACATGGCGGATGGCACGGATGGGACCCCCGCTGAAATACTTCATGCCATAGATTTTGGTGGTGATTCTGGTGGTCGCACTGAAGTCCACCAGATTGTGAAAACCGAAGAGGGTGTCGATTTGCAGGTGCCCCGTCGAGTCGGTGTCGTGAATCCATTGCTGCTCAGTGCGTTGGAAATACATGTAGTCGTTCAATCCCAAGGTGTTGGTCCACGAGAAATGCTTAAACAGCTTGATGGTCGCGCTGATGGGCATGGTGTGCTTGATGCCGGTTTGCACATAATTGCGCAGCATGTTTTTGGCCCAACCGCCAAAGTCGTCCTTGATGCCATAGAAAAGCACGGTGTCCACACCATTGATGTAGGCCTTGCTGTTCAACGTGTAGCCCATGCTGAGGCTTTGGTACCAGCGTTTCTTGCCCGCCTTGCCTACTTTTTGCAGCGGATAGAAAGTGTTGACAGTGAGCGTAATTTCGGGCAACGAGGCCGTCACCTGCCGCGTCAGGGTGTTTTGGCTGTGGTTGGCGTTGAGGGTGAGGTAGACCTTGCCGCCAAAGTTGGTCTGGTAGCTGATACTCGACTGGAAGGTGTTGCTCAGCTGGTCGGTGGTGGTTTGGGCGTTGTATTTGTTGTAGTTGGAGCTGACGATGTTGACGTCGGCGGAGAAGCTGCGTTTCGGGTGCGCCTTCGTGTCTTGCTTGTGGTTCCAATGGATTTTGAAGTCAGTGCTTTCCTGATAGTCGGCGGCACCTTTGGAGCCTATCTTGTTGAGGGCAAAGCTCAGAGCCATCGAACCGTTGTGCTTGTAGCGACGGTTGTAGCGGAAAGTCGGCTTGATGGCCCACGAGCCACGGGTGTAGATGTCGCCCAACACCTGCAAGTCATAGTAGTCGTTGATGGCCCAGTAGTAGCCGCCGTTTTCCAAGTAGAAGCCTCGGTTGGCCGATTCGCCGTATGTGGGGAGAATGAGGCCCGATTTCTTGCCTTTCGTGTTGGGAATCAATGAAAAAGGCAGAGCCAATGGCACTGGCACGTCGGCAATGCTCAAATAAATCGGGCCGGTGACGATTTTGTCGTCGGGGATGACCTTGGCCTTGGTGAACTTGAACTGGTAGTGTGGGTTTTCCTTCAGGTCGCAGGTGGTGTAGCCGCCGTTGCGGATGTTGATGGTGTTGTCGTCCATGCGTTTCACGCGTTCGCCATGCAGGTAACCGCCCTGTTCTTCGGTCCAGACCTTGGTGATGATGCCTTTTTTCGTCTTGAAATTGTAGAGCATTTCGGCCGCATCGAAGGTCGATTCGCCTTGCTTGAAGACGGGCCGCCCTTGCATTTTGCCCAACGAATCGAGGGCACCATAAGCACGGCAGGTGCTGGTCTCGAGGTCGAATTCAAGGCAGGCCGCCGTCAAGACGATGTCTTCGTATTTGGCCTCGGCATTGCCGAAATAGTAGATTTTCTTCTGGGTCATGTCGCGGTACGACGAATCGGAGGCCGAGCAAATCACCTGCGTCTCGATGGCCGACTGCGAACGGGGCCTGATTTTCTTCTTCAAGGCGACTTCCAAGGTGTCGCCCTGCGTTTCCGCAATCGAATCGTTGGCCGGATTGAGGGTATCCGCCTCGGAAAAGCCAAGAGTGTCGGCCTCGAAAGGCGGGATAAACTGCGCGGTATCGGCAAGCAGAACGGAATCCGTGGCCGCAATCGAGTCCAACACCAAAGCAATCGTGTCGACGATGCGTTCCTCCACCGTAGCAACAGTGTCGGTTTCCACTGGCTCAAAATCGTGCGTATTTTGCTCAACATGAGCCATTTGCTTGCACCCGAACAACACCATGAGCAGCACGGTCACCAAAGAAAATGCCGCTGCGGGAATAATTTTTTTATGTATTGTGCGTTCTATCAAGTTGAAAACAATTACTTTTGTGCAAACAAATCGCGCTGCAAAGATAGTTTTTCTTCGCGCATAAATATAAATAGCTCGATATGATACAACGAAAGATTTTCCGTTTTGGTGTTTTGGCCTTGATTTTTCTGATGCCGTTGGGCAGTTTTGCGCAGAAGGGCGAGAAGATACAAACCATCGTCATCGACGCCGGCCATGGCGGCAAAGACACGGGTGCCTTGGGCAAATTGACCACCGAAAAGGCGCTCAATCTGGCTGTGGCACTGAAATTTGGCAACTACATCAAGGAGAACTTGCCCGACGTGAAAGTGATTTACACGAGAGACAAGGACAAATTCGTCGAATTGAGCGAGCGTGCCGCCATCGCCAACCGCAACAACGCCGACGTGTTCATCTCCATCCACTGCAACTCCACCGAAGGCACCACCACGGCCAACGGTGCTGAAACCTTCGTCATGGGTGAGTCGAAAAACGAGAAGAACCTCGCAGTGGCCAAGAAGGAAAACGCCGCCATCCTGTTGGAAGACAACACCGACGCCTACGACAACTTCGACCCCAACAGCACCGAAGCCTACATCTTGTTCTCGCTTTCGCAAAGCCTTTACCAGGCCCAAAGCCTCAACATAGCCGACAAGGTGCAGAAGCAGTTCGCCAAAAAAGGTCGGCACGACCGCGGGGTGCAACAGGCTGGTTTTCTGGTGCTTTGGAAGACCTCTATGCCGAGCATCCTCGTCGAGTTGGGCTTCATCAACAATGCGAAGGAAGAAGAGTTCCTCAACTCGGAGCGGGGACAAACCCAGATGGCCTTGGCCTTGTATCGGGCCTTCGAGGAATACAAGCACGAGTTTGAGTCGGAGAACCACGTTTCAGACAAGCCCAAGACCAGCGAAAAACCAGCCGTCGTGAGTGGCAACAGCTATTATTCCGTGCAGTTTTCGACCTTGAACAAGAAAGTGCCCGTCACCGACCCTGCCTTCAAGGGCGTGAAGGACGTGGAAGTCTACAACTACAAAGGTGCCTACCGCTACACTTCGGGTCGTTTCGCATCGAAGGCCGAAGCCGAGGCACGCCAGGCCCAAGTGCGAAAACTGGGCTACAAGGATGCCTTCATCATCGCTTTCGTCAACGGCGAGCGGGTTTCGGTGAAGCAGGCCGAGGAAACATTAGGGAAATAGAACAGACCGACAATCGTATCTTCATCCATTTGAAAGGCGAATTTTGCCAGTTGGCAGGCAAATTTCGCCCCATTTGTTTTCATATCTTTGTAAAATACTGTAAATCAACAATTTACCCCACCCCCATACAGGCTGAATTTTTTTGCATTGGTCGTGTCGGGCGCATGAGAAATTTTTGTACTTTTGCCGGCAATTTGGAGGACTGCACGTCCGACTTAAAACGACTGTTAATATGTTAAAATACTTTATTATGAAACAACGCTACTCCTTAAGAAGCAACGCTGTGAAATTCAGATTATTGACTCTTACTTTACTCGCCCTGCTCATAGGCGGATGTATGCAGGCAATTGGGCAAACTGCTTTCACGCTCGATTACACAGGTTCTGCCGACAAGACGTATTATGTCACCTCGACAGACGATGTGGCCGAATCTGCCAACAACACAACCGCCAGCGGCCCACTAGCCTACAAGTTCTATGTGAGCGAAACGTCCAATCCCAACAGCGGCACGAAGTACGACCACTTCTATCAGGTACATGTAAACAATGCCAGTGCAACGGTGACTTTCATCTTCCAAACCACCAAACCGGTTGGTTTCTCCAACGGATCGGGTGGTAATCAAAATGCCTTTAAAGTTACTAAAGGAACTTTGAAGCTGAAACTTGACGAAGACAAATATAAATCCGACATCACATTGCGCCGCGTGGGATACTTCACCACCACCAGTAATAGTAGTTGTCCTTTCTACCTTATCAATGTTGAAGGAGAGGCTTCCGATCAGAAGTTGATCATTGAGGGACTGGATCCTAAGCAAGAAGACTTATTGTATCCCGTGGGCAACGTGAAGCAAGACACGGCCACCTACCGCCCTGGGCGGCAGTTCGTCATCGACGGCGCAGCCAACATCACCAGCGTGAATATGACTACCGGAGACCCCACATATACAGGAATAGCTACTAACAGGAAGCCCCTGTTCAGAATTGAAACCGGTACCTTGCACCTCACCAACGTGACCATCCAAAACAGCATCAACTCCGATACTGATGCCACACATGGCGGAATTTATTTGATGCTAAACGACAATGCTTCTCAAAACAACAGGAATCTCGATGTAATACTGACCCATTGCTGGCTGCACAACTTAGTTAGCACAAACTTTAAGACTGGCTATCCGGGCATAGGTCTTCAGTGGCAGATGCGCAAGGCCCATGGCAGCGGCAGTGTGGTCCTCAAGCGCAGCAAGTTCACTTCCATATCGAACAATAGCGGCCAAGAGGCCGCCATCCGTTCCACTACGGGCTGCAAAGCATCCGTGACCATCGACAGTTGCAACATCAACAACAACTTCGGCGGCGGCATACGTTGGCAGGGACTGGTTGCCGATCCGATGCAAGTCAAAAACACCACCATCAAAGGAAACTATACCAAAAAAAGCGGTGGCGGCATCATGGCCAAGTCACCCCTCGTGCTGACTGCGTGCAAAATCCTAAACAACACAGCCTACATGCACGGCGGCGGCATCAACTATATGTGTTATGACGAGTCAGGCATGAAGCCATCCGAGGCAGGCATAATCTATCCCAACAACCTCGAACTTACTATGGATGCGGCCACCATCATCGACGGCAACAAGACCGAAACCGGCAACGGCGGCGGCATCATGGTTTGGGGAAGACTTATCAATCTAACTGCTAAAGACAATAGTACATCTGGCGGCCAAGCCCAATTGGGCTATATTTACTATGAATACGACCAAAACGGCAATGTCGTTGGCCCCTACCAGATGAAGGTGAACCTAAACGGCGCCACCATTCAGAACAACACAGCGTACAACAATGGCGGCGGCATATTCATCTATAGAGAAGCAGGCACAGGAACAGATCCGGTCTCAGGAGAAGAGGTTAGAGACGCGAGCTGCTACCTGCTCAACTGCCAGCTGAGCTACGGCAACATCAAGGGCAACAAAGCCCTCAACGGCAGCGGCGGCGGCGTGTGCATCTACCAAACGGGAACGCCAAACCCAGCCCATGTTAATACCGACCATCCGGCACAAGACATCGGAGTCTATACGGGCGGCGGATCCAATAATTTGACCATCGCCGAAAATAAAGCCGACCAGAACGGTGGCGGTTTATACCTTTATGCCATCACTGATGGAAGCGGTTGGACAGCCGTCCAGAAATTCGACACCAAGATAGAACTGAACGACCACACGTTTATACAGAAAGACTCAACTTCAAATGGTTTTGGTGGTGGCGTGTATCTACACCAAGGTAACATCACTATGAACAATGCCACCATCGGCGGCAACGATGCAACTCTCGGCAACTACACTGGCAATTCAGGCGGCGGCATCTATGTCAATTCCGGCTCAGCCACCATGCTGAGTACCACCATTCAATATAACAAGGCCGAAAATGGCAGCGGTGGTGGTATGTATGTGGGTGGTGGCGACGTTTTCATCAACCCCAACGAAATCGGCACGGGCATACGCTCCAGCATTTCCAACAATACAGCGGGACAGCATGGCGGCGGCGTTTACACGGGCAACGGGAAACTGATTGCATACGGCTCTTTTTCGGAAAGCGGAGCCCAGTCGAACCACATCCAAATCACTAATAACAAGGCCTCAAGCGGTAATGGTGGCGGAATCTATTGCCAAGGTGCCTCAAATTCACAAAGTTGGGAATACGACATTCGCTTGCGCCGCGTCGACATTGGCAACAACGAGGCTGGTGAATCAGGTGGCGGAATTTACTTGCATAAAGGAAAAATCTCCGTCATTGACGGTGCCATCAATGGCAACACTGCTACTGCAAACGGCGGTGGCGTTTACACCGAAGAAGGCAATATCGACATCAATGCCACCCGCGACGAGCGTTTCGCCTCCGAAATCATGGGCAACACCGCAGGTATCAACGGCGGCGGACTGAACACACACAAAGGATACATCCGCATTTTCGGCACCAACAAAGACCAGCGTATTCCCATCGCCAACAATGTGGCTACCACGGGTAGCGGAGGCGGCATCTTCTGCATGGGCGAAGGAGCATCTAACCAATACATCACCATGCAACACGCTGACCTTATCAATAACAAGGCCGTCAATGGCGGAGGCAATGCAGGCACCGATGTGGTGGCTGGTTGTGGCGGCGGTATGTATCTGCAAAAGGGAAAAATCTCCGTTAAGGACGTCAACATTCAAAACAACTACGCCAAAAACAACGGCGGCGGCATCAACAACCATGAGGGCAGCATCGACGTGGACGGCTGCTACATCGGCAGTTCCCATAGCGAGAGCGGCGATCATTACTACAAGGATGAAATAACCTTCAACCCCGACAATGCAACAAATGATACCGACCGTGGCAATGAGGCTGGCAACAACGGTGGCGGCATCTACACCCACAAGGGCGACATCGACATTGAGGACTATATAGAAATTTCGGGCCACATCTTCCGTGAAGAGTCCAAAATCACTTTCAACAAGGCCGGCAAGAACGGCGGCGGCATCAATACCCACCAAGGCATCATCTACATCAACAAGAAAGAGCAGGACGACCAAATCGAAATCTCCTTCAACAAAGCCGATAAGGGCGGTGGCATGTATGCTAACGCCGGCACTATCATCGCTTACAACGCTATCATCCACGACAACACCGCCACCCAAAACGGCGGCGGCGCCAACAACCACTCAGGCGACATTATCTTCTATGGTGGTTCGTTGTCGAACAACACTGCCGAAAAAGGCCATGGCGGCGGCGCCTACACCAACGTGGGCGACATCGACTTGTTCCAGTTCCCCAGCACCAACCTAATGAATCCTACGTTGAATGACGGCATGAAAGTGTACAACAATATTGCCAAGATGAACGGCGGCGCCTTCAACAACCATACGGGTCGTGTGGACGTGCGCCATGCCACCCTTTACAACAATACGTCAACTTTGGGCAACGGTGGCGCCATTTTCTGCGAAGGCCCCCATGCCAACGCCAACAAGGGCCTCGGCTACACCATCCGCCTGCTTTGCTCCGACATGGTGCAAAACAAGACCCGTGGCCAAGACGGCACTGCCACTGACCCCACCGGACGCGGCGGCGGCATCTACCTGAAATACGGCTCCATCTACTCCCACTATTCCAACATTCTCAACAATAGCGCCAACATCAACGGCGGCGGCATCGACAACCACGATGGCAACATCTTGCTCTACGGTTGCAATGTGCAAGAAAACCAAGCCGTCACTGGTGACGGCGGCGGCATCTTCACCTATACCGGCGACATCACCATCGGACCCAGCACCGCCCGCGATGGCTTTTATAATACCTCCAAGCCGACCATCATCGACCACAACACCGCACAGCAAGATGGCGGCGGCATCAACAACCAGCAAGGCAACATCACCATCAACGGTGACATCGTGGCCAACAACGAGGCAGTCAAAGGCAATGGCGGTGGCGTTTATATTGCTGACGGCATCATCAACATGAACGGCGGACGCATCGACTACAACAAGGCCGACCAGGGACAAGGCGGCGGCGTGTGGAGCGGCGGCGGCGAGTTCAACATCATGGAACGCGACGCCACTCCTGACCCCATCACCCTTGTTATCGATTCCGAAGTGAAACGTAATGTTGACCAAAACGGCAACGTTATACCAAGTGGTGAAGAAGGCGCGGGCCAAACCGCCACTATCCACTACCATCTCGTCGACCAAGGCAAATACTCGGGCGTGACCGATGTGGAGCACGGCATCATCTGGGGCGAAGGCTCGCCCAACATCGAGGTCGTTTATGGCTCTACCTCCGGCACTGCTGCAGGGTATACCTACAAACAAGGCGAGGCGGCTTGCCAACGCATCATAATACCTGCAAAATCGGGTTCAAATCCTGGCATCGAACCAGGCAAGACCTATTATGCAAAGGCTTTCTTCCGCTACAAGTCCATCGATGGCGACCCGGTGGTGAAAACCGGCTACAGCGAAACGATAGAGTTTGTCACCTTCTCCAGCAGTCCTTTGGTGCTTTCGGGCACCGTGAGCAACATCACCAGCAATTCGGCACAAGGCAGCGGCAAAATCATGGACGCGGGCGACGCTTCCATTACGGAAAGAGGAGTGCAGATATGGACAGGAAGCAGCACCCCCCCCTCTTCGCTTACTGAGGATAATAAGAGGCCTTCGCAAGACGAAACGGATTTCTTCACCGTCGACCTTAGAAAGAAAGAAGGTGATACTTATGTCGATTTAAACCCCAATACCACCTATTATGCCCGTGCCTATGCCACCAACAGCCATGGCACCTCCTATGGCAACACCGTTGAGTTCAAGACATTGAAGAACACGCCTGACATGGGCAACAACCCAGTGATTGTCACCACTGAAATCGTGAATGGAGTTATCGTTGCCACGGCAGAGTTCTCCATGCCTACCGGAACCACCTTCGGAGGAACAAACGGTGTTAAAGCCTTTGGTTTCGTGTGGAGCACCGACGACGACCCCGAACTGCTCCAAGACCACACCGTTCAGTGTTCGCAATCATCTATGACGAATGATACCACTTTCACGGCCTCATATAGTCCAGTCATGCCCAACCTCACTTTCTATGTAAGGGCCTATGCTTCCTATAACGAAACTTCAGTGACACCGACTTCGGATATTACCAACTTTAGCGTTTCAGAGGCCACCCAGCATATTTCGCCTTCGCTTGACGGCTCGCCTGTGGTGCGTGCCAACTCGATTTCGGGCATCACCCAGAATGGCGCCAACATACATGGCCAATTGCACTATGAAGGTTCGTCGACTGTTACGGAATATGGTGTCGTTTATAGTCCGAACATCCAAGAGCCTGCAATCCCCACAGGAACGGCAACGGATCCCAAAAAAGTATCCGTATCAGGTTCACCGGGCACGGCAAGCGAATTCACAGTTCCGATTTCCGGCCTTACGCCTGGCACTACCTATTACTTGCGCGTGTATGCCGTCAATGCGGCAGACACTGCCTACAGCAACAACTTCAACTTCACCGCCCTGCCTGTCACCCAACCCAATGTGGTGGGCGAGGCCATCATTTATTACGACACGGTGGGCCATATCGACCACACCAAGGTGGATGTGGTTAGCAGAATCCAAAGCGATGGTGGTGCTGACATCACCCATTATGGCATCAACTATGGCAGCCAGTTCACAACGGATGCTCAGGGTAACACAGTGCCTGATTTTGCAACAGGTACTAATATCGATTCGACCAATGTGGCGGGGATTTCAAGTGAAGGACTGTACACCATCACCATCCACCCACAACCTAATGGCTTGATCCCGCACACAAATTATTGGGTGAATAGTTATGCCACCAATGAGGCCAACCTGACCCACACCTGCCAATGGTTTATCTTCACCACCAACTACGACAAGCCCTCGGTTGTGCTGGACAGCATCACCAACCTTGTCACCATCGAAGGCATAGAAAACAATCCGCCCACTCTCACCGGAACGGGCAACTACACTGTCACGCTTGCAGGTAGTGAAGTTAAGACCCACGGCGTGTGCTGGAGCACCTTCCACAACCCCACGCGAAACGAATCGGATGTGGCCAACACCCACTTTAAGGATGGTACGGGTACCATTTCGACAAATAGCTCAAAGTCGACGGCGATTAGCCAACGTTTCCCCAACATGAAGTATTATGCCCGCGCCTACGTCAGCACCAATACCCCCAACGATTTTATCGACCCCGACAACCCCCAAAACAACACTTACTCACTGAACGACATCGTCTATTGCAATGATGAGCGAGCCTTCCTCACCCTGCCCATCATGCAATCCAACGGTGCCAGCAACATCAACAGCACCAGCGCAACGCTTGCGGGCACCATCGCCAGCCGCGACCCCGAACACTACCTTATTAAATATGGTGTGTGCTGGGGAACGAGTGAAAACCCAACGCCTAACAACAATCCTACCAATCCCAACTATCGTGAAGTTGCGATTACGGCGGCCAGTTCCACCACGCGCCCGTTCAGTTTCAATGTCACGGGACTTACTCCCTCTACTCAGAGCACTACCCAAACCTACCATTACCGTGCCTATGCCATCAATAGGAATGGCAAAGCAGGAACAGACTTTGCCTTTGCCTTGGACAGCATCGCGTATGGTCCGGACGTGACATTTGAAACCACGCAATACACCATCACCGCCACTGCCAATCCGGCAAGTGCCGGTAGCGTGGCCTTCAGCGGCAATGCCACCTCGGGCGGCGGTTGGAACGGCTCAAGTTCCATCACCCTTACCGCTTCGGCAGCCAATGACGATTGGAAATTCAAGGACTGGACGAAAGATGGCACGACATCATACAGTACAGCTAACCCATTGACAGAAACACCGACTAACGCCGACCACACCTACGAAGCCAACTTCAACGCCAAGGTAACCCTGTTGACAAACGGAACGGGTACTGCTACTGTGCCATCGCCCAGTTCTGATGGTTATTATGAGATTGGTGACAATGTCAGAGTGCTTGCCACACCTACTTCGCCTGCCACTTTCCTCTACTGGACGGATGCCGACGGCAATATCATTTATGGAAACGACGGCGAAACGCCCGTGGGTGCAGACTATACTTTTGCCCTGTCAGGACCTGTTAGCCTGACGGCTCATTTCAGCATACGGACTATTTCGGTTTCGGCCAACCCGGCTGAGGGCGGCACCGTGTCGGGTGGCAACACTTATCAGGATGGCGCATCCTGCACTGTGACGGCCACGGCCAATACGGACTACACTTTCATCTATTGGAAGGAAGGTGAAACAGTGGTTTCAGAAAATGCAGAATACACCTTCTCAGTTACTACGGACAGAACCTTGACGGCCTATTTCGGCAGAACGATTACGGTTTCGGCCAATAATGATGATTATGGCACTGTTACTGGCGCTGGTGCCTACCTCATTGGAGGAACCTGCACCGTGACGGCCACGGCCAATACAGACTACACCTTTATCTATTGGAAGGAAGGCGATGCGGTGGTTTCCGATGATGCGGAATACACCTTCACTGTGGTTGGAAACAGAACCTTGACGGCCTACTTCGGCACGAGCCGCACAATTACGGTTTCGGCCAACGATCCTGCTTATGGCACTGTAGATGGCGGCGGCACCTATGGCGATGGAGGAACCTGCACTGTGAATGCCACGCCGGCAGAGGGTTACGATTTCGTGAATTGGACGGAAAGCGGAGCAGAAGTCTCAACCGATGTTACATACACCTTCACCGTTTCGGGCGACCGCGCTTTGGTGGCGAACTTCGCAGTAAGCAGTGGTGGCGGCAAGTCTGCTTCTGCAGGTTCGACAACATCCGCCCCGCGCCCGCGCGACATCTATCCCGCCCCCGCCCGCGAGCCTTGGGACTGGGATGACGACCCATTCGGCACCCGCGACGGCGAATCAACTGTTCCTACCGTGACCACAGACAGCATAACCAACCATACCGCCACTACTGCCAAAGTATACGGCACGGTCACCGCCTTAGGCTCTACCGAAGAAGGTGCTGAACTCACCGCCGCTGGCATTTGGTACAGCGAGGTTGGAAATACTTATGATGCCGTGAGCAATCCGGGTTCTTTCGTGGCGGCAAGTCCTATACCTAATATTAATGCAGCCTACACGGTGAACCTTACAGGCCTCACCGCCGATAAGATTTATTACGCCCGCGCCTATGCCAAAAACAACAAAGTGGATGATTACGGCTTTGGCGATGTCATCAGCATCAAATTCAATGCTCCAACGGTGACGACAGGTGCCGTGAGCGATATTACAGCCACATCGGCCACCGTGAAAGGCACCGTAACCGACAAAGGCACTGCCAATGTTACCGCCGCAGGCATTTGGTACAGTGATGCTGGCCCCGATTATTCTACTGACAATACTGGCATTTTTGTCGCAGCAAGTTCTCCTGTGGTGGGAACGGAGTTTACCGTAAACCTCACAGGCTTGACTGCTACCAACACCTATTATGCCCGTGCCTACGCTACCAATGCAACAGGTGTTTATGGTTTTGGCAATTCTGTCACATTTTCGCAGGGCAACTTGGTGATTGTCACTGGCGACATCACCGATGTTACCGCCTCTTCGGCCACCGTAAAATGCACTTTGATGAGTGCAGGCACTGAAACGGTGAGCCAGATAGGCGTTTGGTACAGCACCGAAGGCCCTGTTTGGGATGGCGCTACCAACGCAGGTGTGTTTACAGCAGCAACTGGTACCACTGTCGGAACAGAATACAGCGTGAATTTGACCGGCCTGACTGGCTTCAACCAGTATGTGCGCGCCTATGCCAAAGTCACCGTCAACAGCGGTGGCGGCAAGGAAGACCCCACCTATAACTATATCTTCGGCAACCTTGCCACTATCTACACCAACTCGCCCTCGGTGAGTTACAACACAGCCGACTACGGCGGTGGTATCTACATGACCAACAACGACCCCAACAACCCCACGGTGCTTGTGTTCTCAGGCGGTAATAGCGACAACGCAAAAGGAAAAATCAATCTTAACTATGCAGAACGCCTCGGTGGTGGCATTTACATTGACGAACATGCTTATATGCAAATGACTGGCTATTGCGAAGTGAATGGCAACCATGTGCCTGCCGACAGTTTGGGCGGCGGCATCTACTTGGCGGGTAGGCTCTATGTGGGCAATCCCGGCGACGGAGAAACAGACAACAGCCTCAAGGTGAACCAAAACTTCGCCATTACCGACGCTGACTTTAAAACCCACTATTTGAATGACCAAGATGGCTACACGGCTACAAATAAGTTCAAGCGCAACAACATCTATCTGCCGAGAGACACTTATAGCTATGCCACTGGTAACAACACTTCTACAGACGACAACTCGAATGTCATCACTTTGTTGGCTGACATTTCCGCCAAGAATACGACCACGAATACCTATTACTCCAACATGGGCTTTAGTGTTCCTCACGGATACTGTCCTGTCATCACTACAGCAGCCGAATTTCGTGGCGACTACCTGAAACAAGGGGACGAGAATTTCAGTACAGTTTATGAACCTTGGATGTCGCACTTGATGCCTTCATACGGAGGCACTGCATGGAGCACCAGTGCCCTCTTCGACGACTCGGAGTCGCACATTGCCATACACACCGTAACCGACATCGACCCCTTCCGTGCCAAGTACATCTTCCTCTGGGGCAGCTGGACCAACCCGAAGGTGGATGAAGATCCCGAAACTGTGATGCAAATGGATTACTCAGACGAACATACCCACTACAATATCACTTATTCCACCAATCCTTCATATCCTGAAGATGAAGACAAAAAAATAGCCAACTGGGAGATTTACAGCCCCGAAGGTCTTTCATGGTTCTCGTCATACATCAATGGCCTGAACGCCTTTACTTCGGGTGATATAGGTGAAGGTGGTGTTCATAAGGCGTATGATCCCGACGTCAACCCCTACGCCACCGCCAAGCTGATGAACGACATTGACATGAGTGCGGCTTTCTGGGTACCGTTGGGCTCGGTAACCTCCTATGATGGCAGCGTTTACCATGATGATGGGACGCACACCTTCAAAGGCACCTTCGACGGCCAAGGCTACATCATCACCGGTTTGGACTGCCGCTTCCTGACTGGCGTCAACAAGTACGGCCTCTTTGGCAAATTGGATGGGGAGGCCGTGGTCAAGAATGTGTTTATCGACGACTCAAAATACACGACCATCGACGTAAATGCACCTTATTATGTGGGTGGCGTTGCCGGCATCCTGTCCGATAGTGCCACCATCAGTGCCAGCGAAGCCAGAGTGGTGATGGATGTCAACAAGGCCAACAAGGCTATGTCGTATGTGGGCGGCCTTGTGGGCAAAACTGAAGGAACTACAACAAAGCCTTCCATCATCCACTCGTCAATGGCCATGCCTGAAATCATAGGAACGGTGGATAACATGGGTGGTTTGGTTGGCCAGCTCGGCGCAAACAACAAGCTCCTCAACAGTTTCTCGAACCCGAAATTCCCCGAAAGCAACAATAACTATCACCCCATGAGCACTGGCAAGTTCATCGGTGGTCTTGTGGGCGAGAACAACGGTATCGTTGAGAACTGCTACAGCCGTTTGCAAGGCAACGAGCCCACTTCCGACGGCACAAAGAGTGTCTTCGGCTGGTTGGCCGGCACCAATACTGCTGAAGCATCTTCTGGAGATGCCATGGGAGGCATCCGCTTCTGCTACATTCCTAAGGGGAAAAACGTTTACGTAAAAGCCATCCAACCTGATGGCATCATCAATCAAGATTTCGGATCGGGCATAAACGTTGGAAACGAAGCTCCCTACGGCCACGGTAAATACGACTCTACGCTCCGCATAAGCGGCAAGTACGGCTTCAAGCACCGCGACCACAAGATGTACGACAAAGACGAAACACTGGTTGCAACCGATTACACCAAATACGTAAATAGCACCATCAACGACACCCTGATTGGCGGCTTGATGCATGCCTTGAACCACTGGGTGGACACGGCCAACAAGGTTACAACCACCTATGCCAAATGGACGCGCACGATGGCCAGTCCCATCAACGACGACTATCCTGTGCCGGTGTTGACCGACTTCAACGCCGTGGGTTCAATAGACTCCATCTATATGCACTACAAGCACGATGTCAACGACCTGCTAAATACTTATACTGAACTTGATGAAGACGAATACCCACACCCAGCCATCTACCTATACGACACCATCTTGAATGGTTCGACACCTGTTCATATTACCACGAGCAACATCAACAGGTCACATTCCAAGGTTATGCTCGCCATCAACGAGGATTTGGGTATCTTGCAGGATGTTCCGCTCAAAGCGCGCGTCGGCGTGACCATCAAGAACAACAGGAAAGTCAATGACTTCACCGACGACCCCAACTGGCACTTGTTCTCCTCGGCCATCGAAGATGTCCCGATGGGATTGGATTATCATACGGATACTACTTATAGTAATTACACTTATCAACCTCCGTATGATGGTACAAAATATTCTACTAACATTCCCAATAAACCCAAACATTCACAATCCATTTGGGGCAACCGCAATTACTTCGACCCGCCACAAACCACATGGTGGCAGTCGGACAACGTCGGGGCTATCAGCTATAATGCCAATGGAAGCAAGATTGGCTACTTCCCCACCAACACACCTTACGGAACGTGGAGACCTGGTTTTGAAGGAGGTCAACATGCTTCAGACCCCAACGTTGGTGGTTTCTTCGACTTGTATTGCTACAGTGAGGAATTCTTCCATTGGATCAATTTCAAACGTGAAGGCAGTAGCACTTGGAAAGACCACTGGCACATGGATGGAGACCACAACCAAGACCATTGGAGACTTGATTATGGTTACAATCTTCCTACACCTACAGGAGAAAACCCCTACTCATTCACATTGGGCAATGAGCCTTATTTGCTTACGGGCAAGGGCTACATGATGACACTTTCCTCGGAATCCATGATGATGGCAGACGGCCAGTTGAATACGGGAGTTGTTTATGCACCCGTAACCTTGACGCCTGTGGGAACCCACTGTGTAACGCCATACAATTACGACGAACCCTGGCGCACGCTGAACCTAGTCGGCAATCCTTACCAAAGTTATTTGGATTTCTTGGAATTGATTGCAGATGACCACAATAAGGCTTTGCTTTATAGCGACCACGGTGAATACAGCTATGCTACCCGTGACGATAATAATTATGAATTTGTTTTCTATACAGAGGAACAATCGGCCAATTCCAGTGAACTGACAACTTCCCGATACATCCATCCTCACCAGGGGTTCTTTATCAAGGTGAAGGCTAAAGGCAATCTGAAATTCACCGATGACATGCGCGTGGCTGGAACCAACACTTCCTTGGGTTCCGATTTCAGGGATATTAACTATCCTTTGGTGAACCTAATTTGTTACGAACCTTCAGGGCATCGCAATTTCACCACTGTTGAAGTAAACCGTCCCAGCGTAGGAGGCGGCTCAAAGATGCAGAACCTGCGCACAGGATATGCCTCAATCTATGCCCACTTTGAGGACAACGATTACCAAACCTTGTTTACTCCTGTGGGTGTCAGCACCGTTCCCGTTTGGTTCGAGACCGAAGAAAATGGCGTATACACCTTGCGTTGGAACACACTTCACGGCGATTTCAACTATCTCCACCTCATCGACCACATCATGGGCACCGACATCGACTGCCTCGCCACCGACGAATACATATTTGAAGCCAAGACTTCCGACTACAAGTCGAGGTTCAAACTCGTTTTCGACTGCGTTGGCGTAGAGGAATACGAAGAGGACGATTTGAACTCAGCAACCTTTGCCTTCCAGATGGGCGACGAATTAATCATCAACGGCGAAGGTATGCTTCAAATGTTTGACGTCAGTGGGCGTTGCCTCATGTCGACGCAAACCATGGGCCAGCAAAGCAGTGTCAGTCTACCAAAGACCGCAGCAGGCCTTTATCTGTTGAGGCTTACGACCAACAGTCAAGTGAAAGTTCAGAAAATGGTTATCAAATGAGAAAGGGTAAGGCAATGAAAAAAATACACATCATATTTGTTTTGACGGTTTTGTTGCTTGGTTCCATCCGCAACACATACGCACAAGGTGGCATTTTCATCATGGAGGGCGAAGAAGAATACTTCGACGACCGCATTGGAACCTCCACCCCTGGATTCTCTATCCCTGGCGTCATGCCTGACCATGACTCGACCCATGACTATTACACACCTGTTGGCAACGGCATTTGGTTGTTGGGTTGCCTCAGCGGTGCTTACCTGTTGGGCAAACGCAGGAAGAAAGACGAGTAAGCTGCACCGAGCTCACACTGAAAGCGAAGCCCCACTTCATCCACGTGATGAAGCGGGGCTTCTTTTATTCCAATAACGGAGCGGAACGATTACTCCACCACCACCAAATAATAGTTCTTCTTGCCTTTTTGCACAAGGATATACTTGCCGTCGATGAGGTCGTCGGGGGTCATCACCTTGTCCAACGTGACCTTTTCCTTGTTGACGCTCACGCCGTTGGCTTGCGTCATTTTGCGGGCCTCGTTCTTGGAGGGGAAGATTTGCGTGTTCACGGCCATGAAGTCCACAATCGGAATGCCAGCTTCAAGGTCGGTGCGGGAAACATGCTCCTGCGGTACGCCGTCAAAAACATCGAGGAAGGTTTGCTCGTCCAATTTCTCCAAAGCGTCCTTCGTAGCCTTGCCGAAGAGGATGTTGGAAGCTTCGATGGCAGCATCCAAGGCTTCCTGCGAGTGCACCAACACGGTGACTTCCTGAGCCAAACGCTTTTGCAGCACACGCATTCCTGGATCTTTCTTGTGCTCCTCAACAAGGGCATCGATGGTCTCTTTATCCAATGAAGTGAAGATTT
>JAEEGH010012707.1_pt1 | contig 18813 bp, 16 predicted proteins | sample 9134181 | NCBI WGS metagenome assembly JAEEGH01 (sample SAMN16246544, study PRJNA631951) | gut metagenome | biome: gut microbiome; feature: rumen; material: DP-attached | host: Bos | place: Iran: Karaj | collected 2018-10 | reverse complement strand
GTCACTGAAAAGATACGGCACTCCGTATTCTTTTGAGGCCTCTTCCCCGATCCGGTTCAAAAGAGCCGCGTTTTTCAACGGGCTTAACGACAGAGTTGTCGTAAAATAATCAAAGCCCTTTTCCTTTGCCACGCGGCCGGCTTCAAAAAGCCGTAAACGAAAACAGCCTTCGCACCGCTTACCGCCTTCGGGGCACTCTTCCTTTCCTTCCGCCATCGCGTAAAACCGATCCGTATCATAAGCCCCTTCCAGAAATGACAGCGGATACTTTGCCGGATAGTCTTTCAGAAACCGTTCCTGTTCCTTCACGCGCCTTTCATATTCTTCCGCCGGAGCGATGTTCGGATTGTAATAGAACACCGTGATCTTAAAATGCTGATGCAAACGCTCCAGACAGGCGGAGCTGCAGGGCGCGCAGCAGGAATGTAACAAAATGGAGGGAACCGCGCCCACCTTCGTGAGTTCTGCCAGCGTCCCCTCCATTACCTTCTGATAATTCACATTCATTACGCTCTGGCCCTTCTCTTGACCGGGAAAAGCACCAGCCCGACCGCCAGCACGCCACAGAAATACAGCAGCGCGCTCAGGATCAGGAAGATCACATTCCCCGTCAGAGCACCGAGCACGATCTGTGCCGCGCAGACCACTCCATGGATCCAGAGCGGAACCTTCTGCATGCAGAACGCCATTCCGACTTCCAATATAACGATTAAGATCACCGGCAGAACCGGAAGCTTTAAGAGAAGCAGACCCACCAGAATTACGGCCACCACCGCCGCTGCGAGGATCGCAACCGCGATTTCGGGGATTTTGGATTTTCCCCTGCCCTTTGGCGATGTCTGCGCCTTAGTTTCCTTTGTTTTATGCTCTTCCACAACTCCCCTCCCCAATAACCTGCAAAAAAATTTGTAACCACTATAGCAGTTTCCCGCCAATTTTTCAAGCAAAAAGAACTGCTTGCATTTCTAAGGACAATTCATTATAATAGGACAGGTATCGACCAAAAGCCGATGTGGCTCAGTTGGTAGAGCAACGCATTCGTAATGCGTGGGTCGCCGGTTCGAGTCCGGCCATCGGCTTTTTCTGTTTTTATCCGGCGTTTTCGCCACATCTCACTGGGACTGAGGTAAACAAAATATGCATTATCAGGAATTTCTGGAGACGGTTACGTCCCTGGTCTGTTTTTCTATACCCCAAGATACCAAAGCGGAACTGACACAGGTTTTGAAAAACAATGATACGCGGCTGGATGCCCTCACCTTTCGAACGCCCGATTCCGATGTTTCGCCGACGATCTATCTGAACCCTTTTTATCAGAACTATCTGAACGGAGCGGATCCGCGCGACATCGCCGAAGAGATCGTTCACGTCTGGGAAGGCGCTCTGCCGGCAGCGACGCCGGATCTTTCGTTCTTTTCCGATTATGAAAAGGTGAAGCCGCGGCTTGTCTATAAACTCGTCAATCAAAAACAAAACAGGGAGCTTCTTTCCGAAACCCCCTGGTGTCCGTTTCTCGATCTTGCGATCGTATTCTATTGCCTGCTTTCCGAAGACACGCAAGGAAACGCTACGATCCTGATCCGCTCAAAGCACTGCGAGATCTGGAACGTGGACGCGGAGACGCTCCTTACGGACGCCCAGGAAAACACGCCGTTTTTGCTTGCCCCGGAGATCAGAAGCATGCGGGAAATGCTTCCGCCGCTTTTATTCCCGCCGGAAGCGGACGAGGATCATTTTCCTCCTCTTTATGTCCTTACCAACCGGCTGAAATTAAACGGAGCCGCCTGCCTTCTCTATGATCACCTTCTGCAGGACTTCTCGGAGCGGATCGATTCCGACTTCTACATCCTGCCCTCCAGCGTGCATGAGGTGATCCTGATGCCGGCAAAATCAAGGACTGATGACGACGCCCTTTCTTCCATGGTCTGCGATGTCAATCGCACCCAGGTCTCTTCCGAAGAATACCTTTCGGATCATGTCTATTTCTATTCCAGATCTGAACGGCAGATCTGTCTGTAAACAAAGCCTAAGTCTATAATATCTAGATCAGATTTTGATACAGCTCTTCATAGGCCCTTGCGGACCTGGTCCAGCTGAAATCCTCCTCCATGCCGCGGAGCGCGATCCTCTGCCAGCGGTCCTGATGTTCGATGTAAGTAGCCATCGCGTAATTAATGGCGCCGTACATCTCATGAGCGTTGTAGTTGGAGAACGAGAAACCCGTGCCCGTGTCCTCATACTCATTGTAGGGTTTTACCGTATCAATGAGCCCGCCGGTCTCACGGACGATCGGCACGGTGCCGTAGCGCATGGAGATCAGCTGGGACAGGCCGCAGGGCTCAAATAAGGATGGCATCAGAAACGCGTCGCACCCGGCATAGATCTCGCGCGCCAGCTGCTCTTCATACCCGATATGGACCGAAAACCGTTCCGGGTATTTCCCTGCGAAATAGGTCAGCATTTCTTCGAACCTATACTCTCCGCTCCCGAGGACATAAAGCTGCAGATCCTTCGTGCTCAGCATTTCTTCGAGGATATAGGCAATGAGATCAAACCCCTTCTGGTCGGTGATCCGGCCCACCATGCCCATCGTAAACACATTATCCCGTTCCGGCAGACCCCGTTTTTTCTGCAGGGCGATCTTATTCTTTTTCTTCCCTTCAAACACGTTTTTCTTTGAATAATGGATCGAAAGATACGGATCCTTCGCCGGATCGAACTCCTCGTCCACGCCGTTTACGATCCCCCTCAGCCGGTCTCCCTTGGCTTTTAAGAGCCCGTCTAAGCCTTCTCCGCCTTCGGGCGTAGTGATCTCTTTCGCATATGTGGGGCTCACGGTCGTCACAAAGTCCGAGAATACAAGGCCGCCCTTCAGGCAGTTCCCTTCCCCGTAAAATTCCAGATACTCCGGCGTAAAAAGTGTTGCCGGCAGCCCCGTCGAATCCTTCAATCCCTTTAATGTCCAGCGGCCCTGAAATTTCAGATTATGGATCGTAAACACGGTCTTGATCTTGCTCATCTCCGGATAAGATTTATAGAGCGAACACAGATAGACCGGCACCAGAGCGGTCTGCCAGTCGTGGCAGTGGATCAGCTCCGGCCTCCAGTCGAGGTACAGGATCGACTCCAGCACGGCCTTGGAGAAGAAAGAAAACTTCTCGATGTCCTCATGGATCAAATTATAGGGCTTATCTCCGCCGAAATAGAACTCATTGTCGATGAGATAATAGGTGACCCCTCTCCACTTCGTCTCGTAGATCCCCGCGTATTGCTTTCTCCAGCCGAGATCCACGTAAAAATGCCCCTTTAACTTCAACTTTTTTCTCAGTTCCTGGTCCATACAGGCATAAAGCGGCATCATGACGCGCACATCCCACTCTTTCCTGTTAAAATGTTCCGGAAGCGTACCGGCCACATCCGCCAGACCACCCGTCTTCATAAACGGAACCGCTTCTGAAGCCGCAAACAATATATTGATCATGATCCAATAATCTCCTTCTTGTTCTTCGCCTGTGTTCTCATCTCAATCGCATTCTGTTTCGCCGCGTCCGTAACCGAAACGCCGCCCAGCATCCGTGAGAGTTCCTCCACGATCTCCTCTTCCGATAGTTCCCTGATCCTTGATACCGCAAGCCCTTCTTCCGCGTCCTTTTCGATCAGAAAATGCTGATCCGCCATGGCCGCGATCTGGGGAAGATGGGTGATGCAAAGGATCTGCGTTCCTCTCGAAATTGCCGAAAGCTTTTCCGACACCGCCTGCGCCGTGCGCCCGCTGATCCCGGCATCAATTTCGTCAAAGATCACGGAGCCGACTTCTAAAGGCCCTGTTACGACCGCGCTGAGCGCCAGCATGATCCGGGAAAGTTCACCGCCGGATGCCACCTTTTGCACCGGCAGCTCCGGTTCTCCGGGGTTTAAGGCGATCAAAAACTGCACGTCATCCTGCCCGTTCGGACCGGGCTCCGGGAGCTTTTCCATCTCCGTCGTAAAGCGGACATCCAGAAAATTCAAGTCAGAGAGCGCTTCCGTCATTGCTTCATCAAAACGCGCCCGACAGGCTCCCCTCTCTGCGCTCAGCCGGTCCGCCGCCGCCTGTCTTTGTTCTTTAAGTTCTGAAAGCTCCGAAAAAAGCGCTTCCTTACGCTCCGCAAGCGACTGAAGAAAGTCCGCGCGTTCTCTCTTTTCTTCGAGAGCCTTAAGGATATCCGAAATTTCAGGGGCGTATTTCTGTTTCAGCCGGTTGATAAGGTCCAGCCGTTCCGTCAGACGGAAAAGCTTTTCCTCATCCCCTTCGCCATCTTCCCCGTACATGCCCATGTCCCGCTGAAAGTCGTTTATTAACGCGTCGATATTATTCAGTTCATCGCATAATTCCTGCAGAGCCGGATCATAGGCCACGGCCTTTGACAGCTCTCCCAGCGCGCGGTTGACCTGCCAGGACGCGGAAGTTTCCCCTTGTGTGACGTATTCTTTTGCCGCTCCAAGGGCCTCCCTGATCTTTGAGGCATTGGAAAGACGAAGGAACTCTTCTTCCACTTCCTTATCTTCCCCCTCCTTCAGGTCCGCCTCTTCGATCTCTCTGACCTCATACGTCAGAAGATCCAGTTCTCTTTTCTGCTGTTCCTCCGAAAGATCGGTATTCCCGTATTCTTTCTCTTTTTCCCGGAAGGCGCGGTAAACTTCTTCATATGCTTCCTTTGCTTCAGCAACAGCCGCTCCTCCGAACCGGTCCAGAAAATCCAGGTGCGTACTCTTTTTTTTCAGGATCTGGTGCTCCATCTGCCCGTGGATCGAGATCAGGAGGGATGAGGCCTCCCGCATTTTCGACAGCGGCACGGTCTCCCCATTGATGCGGGCGATGGATTTTTTCTCCGAGATCCGCCGGGATAAAATTATGGTTCCATCTTCCGGCTCGATCTCCAGTTCTTTCAGCTTCTGATCCAGCTCCGGGTCCGTTTCAAAGGTCAGTTCGATCAGCGCCTCGGTATCCGATCGCAATAGTTCCTTTGGGATCCTCTCGCCAAGCGCCAGAGAGACGGCCCCGAGCAGGAGCGATTTCCCCGCGCCGGTCTCCCCGGTCAGGATATTGAGGCCCTTGTCAAAGGAAACCTCCGTTTCCCTGATCAGAGCCAGGTTCTTTACATGCAGATCACGCAGCATAGCAACTCCTTCCACCCATAAAGTCTCTCTCTGTCTTACGTATATCTCTGCATTTTCTTTTCAAGCGTCTCCAGGAAACTGCTGTTGCTGAGGCGCAGGATCTTCGTTTCCTTTTCGGCGCGTTTGACCACGATCTCATCATTGGTCACCAGGCGGGTGCTGTTTAACCCGTCAAAACTGACATTAATCGATGCCGCGGACGTATAGTTTCCGCCGCGCACTCTCACCCTGATCTCCGCGCTGTCGTCAAACACGATGCTGCAGTGGTTCAGATCATGCGAATTGATCGGCGTCAGAAGGATGATCCCGGCCTGCGGCTCGATGATCGGCCCACCGGAGGACATGTTATAGCCCGTAGAGCCCGTCGGCGTGGAGACGATCAGCCCGTCGCCGACATATTTGCTCAAAAACTTTCCGTTGACGGAGGCCTCGAGCCCGATCACGTTCAGCGCGCCGGAGCGATGGATCACGACGTCATTCAGTGCGAGATCGTTTTTGATCTCCTTTCCTTCGCGGATCAGCGATGCCGCCAGCATGATCCGGCTCTCGACCTGGAACGAATCCTCCATAAGGCGGTTCAATGCCTTGTCCAGATTTGTCTCGTCCAGCTCGCATAAATAGCCGAGTTTTCCGAGATTGACCCCGATCAGCGGCAGGTTCTTATCCAGCGTATCTCTTGCCGCCTTGATAAGCGTCCCGTCGCCGCCGATCACAAGGATCGCTTCCGTATTTTCCGGGATCTCATTTTGCAGGGCTTCCCTGTATCCGGGCTCGAGCCCGTCCCGCTCCAGAAAAGACGCCTCTCCGCCGAGAGAACGGATCTTCTCCGTGATCTCTTTTGCATAGCGAAAATCAGGGTCTTTTCCTCCGTTTGTGATCAGAAAAAAATGATTCATTTATGAAAACGCCTCCGATGCGTCTGTCACCGCCTGTTCGGCGAAGACCTCCTTTTCTTCTGCCTCTTCTTTGGAAAGGAGCAGAAGAAATTCCACATTTCCTTCCGGTCCCCGGATCGGAGACCAGGTCAGTCCGGCGGGATAAAGCCGGTTTTCCTTCGCGCAGCTCAAGATCTTGTCGATCACTTCCCGCCACACGGCCGGGTCCTTCACGACGCCCTTTTTTCCCACCTTTTCACGTCCTGCTTCAAACTGGGGCTTGATCAGAACCACCCCTTTTGCATCCTCCTTCATCAGCGCCGTCATGACCGGCAGGATCTTATCGAGCGAAATAAACGCCACATCCGCGCTGATGAAATCCATGGATTCGCCGATGTCGTCAAACACCATATAACGCACATTGGTCCGCTCCATGGAAACGACTCTCTCGTCCTGGCGAAGCGACCAGGCGAGCTGGTTATAGCCCACATCCACGGCATACACTTTCTTTGCCCCGTGCTGCAGCATACAGTCCGTAAATCCGCCCGTGGACGCGCCGATATCCATGCAGGTGAAGCCTGTAAAGTTCAGTCCGAAAAATTCCACGGCCTTTTGCAGCTTCAGCCCGCCCCTGGAAACAAAGGGACAGGTCTTTCCGCGCACCTCAAAAACCGCGTCTTCACTGAACTTCGTTCCGGGCTTATCCTCCCGCTCCCCGTCCACAAAGACCAGCCCTTCCATGATGAGCCTTCGCCCCTGTTCCCGTGACGAGACCAGATTTTTCTTTACCAGGATCAGATCCAGTCGCTCCTTCATGGACGGATCTTTCCTTCTTTAAGAACGGCTCGGATCTTTTCGGCCACAGACGCCGTATCGATCCCCGTCTTTTTTTTCTGCTCCCCAACGCTGCCATGTTCAATATAGGCATCCGGCAGAGCGATCAAAACCTGTTTCATCGTGCTGCCTTTGGCAAGAAGAAGGTCTGCAACCTGCTCCCCAAGCCCGCCGCGGCGCACGTTTTCTTCCATTGTCACGAGCACGGTATGTTCCTTTTCAAGGCTTAGGATCAGCTCCTCATCCAATGGCTTTGCAAAGCGGGCGTTGATCAGCGTGCAGTCAAAGCCGTCTTTATCCAGCTCTTCCTTCACTTCCGCCGCTGTTTTCACCATGCTCCCATACGCAAAAAGCGCAAGCTTCTTTCCCTGATGCAGGACCTCCGCTTTTCCAAGGGCAAGAGGCGTCCTCTTCTCCTTGAAACCGCACCAGGCTTCTCCCTTCGGGTACCGGATCGCTGCGGGCGCTTCCAGCTGCAGCGCAAACTTCATCATGTCCGATAATTCCCATTTGTTTTTCGGCGCCATCAGCGTCATGTTCGGAATGGAGCCGAGATAGCTGATATCAAAGATCCCCTGATGCGTCTCCCCGTCGCTTCCGACCAGGCCCGCGCGGTCGATGCAGAACAGCACCGGGAGCTTCTGGATGCAGACATCATGCAGGATCTGGTCATACGCTCTCTGCAAGAACGAAGAATACACAGCCACCACGGGCTTTAACCCCTGCGAGGCAAGCGCCGCTGCAAACGTCACCGCATGCGCCTCCGCGATCCCAACGTCAAAAAAACGATCCGGAAAGAGGTTACGAAACCGCTTCAGCCCGGTCCCTTCCGCCATGGCCGCCGTGATCGCGACAAGTGCTTCCTCCCTGTCCCCAAGCTTCCTCATCACCGTGGAAAAAATATCCGTATAATTCGGCGCCTCCCGCTTTTTCTTCGGAAGGCCTGTTTCGATCACAAACGGATCCGCCCCGTGAAACCGCTCCGGATGGCGCTCCGCGGGAAGATAGCCCTTCCCTTTTTTTGTCACGACATGGACTAAAACCGGCCCGTCGATCTTCTTCGCTTCCCGCAGGATCTTAGCCACGGCATTGACATCATGCCCATCCACCGGTCCAAGGTAGATGATGCCCATGTTTTCAAAATACATGCCCGGGATCAGGATCTGCTTGAACGAATTCTTCGTCCGGCTGATGCTCTCGATGATCTTTTCCCCGTGCGGCATGTTTCCGAGGGATTCCTTCACCCCGTTTTTTAAGCCGCGGTAAAACGCAGCGGTACGGATCCCGGAAAGATAGGCACTGACGCCGCCCACGTTCTCCGAGATCGACATTTTATTGTCGTTTAAGACAATGATAAAATTCTTCTTCAGCTTCGACGCGTTGTTCATGGCTTCATACGCCATGCCGCCGGTCAGGGCCCCGTCGCCGATCACCGATACCACGGAATAGTCCTCGCCGGTCAGTTCTCTCGCCGCTGCAAGGCCAAGCCCCGCCGAGATCGAGGTCGAGCTGTGCCCGGTATTAAAGGGATCACAAACGCTTTCCTCCGTCCGCGGGAAGCCCGAGATCCCGCCCTCGCAACGCAGCCTGTCGAAAGCGTCCTTCCGCCCGGTCAGGATCTTGTGCGTGTAGGACTGATGCCCCACATCCCAGATCAGCCGGTCCTTCGTCGGATCAAACACGAGATGCATCGCCACGGTCAGCTCCACCACGCCGAGATTGCTCGCGAGATGCCCGCCGGTCTCCGAGATATGTTCGATCAGAAACTCCCGGATCTCGTCACAAAGCTCCGGTATCTCATTTCGATCCAATGCCTTTATATCGTTTGCAGCGGTAATCCGATCCAGTATCAACTCCGCCTCCAGCCTTCTCTAAGGTATAAACCCCTAATTTTTCCGCTCTACCAGCGACAGCAGAAGCTCCTTCAATTCCTCATGCTCCTGCGAAAATCCGTCCAATATATCCACGGCCTCTTTGGTAAGCCGCTCCACTTCTTTTTCGGCCGCCTCCGCTCCCTTCAGCGTCACATAGGTCACCTTCGCGTTCTTTTCGTCGCTTCCGATCGGCTTCCCGAGTTCCTCAAAGGTTCCGTATCGATCCAGAAGGTCATCCTTGATCTGAAACGCGCGTCCCACGCACTGCGCGACCTTCCGAAGCGCCTCAAGGTCTTTATCCTGCGCGCCGGCAAGGCAGGCTCCCACCGTCATCGAGGCTTCCAGGAGAGCGCCTGTTTTTAACGCATAAACAAACTCCAGGACCTCTTCGTCCTTTTCTCTGCCCTGATCCGTTTCCACATCCACCGCCTGGCCGCCGATCATGCCATAGATCCCGCTCGAACGGTAAAGCAAGGACAACGCCTTTCCGATATATGGATTTTCCGGCGCTTCCGAAAACGCGCGGCAGGCTGTTTCCACGGAAAAATTAAGAAGCGCATCTCCGGCCAGGATTCCCATCGCTTCCCCGTACACCGCATGGGTCGTTTTTTTCCCGCGGCGATATTCATCATTGTCCATTGCAGGAAGATCATCATGCACCAGCGAGTAGGTGTGGATCATCTCCATCGCGGCCATGAACGGCCGGATCGAAGCATCCTTCCCGCCGAACATTTCAAACGTAAGCAGCATCAGCATCGGGCGAAGCCTCTTCCCGCCGGCGTTCACGCTGTAGTTCACGGCCTCGGTCAGGCGCTTTTGTAACCCCTCTTCCTTCGGAAGGTATTGCCCGATGATCTCCTCGATCTCCTTCTTTCTCTCCATCCGTAAATCCTCATATTCCAGGTCAACCAGCGCACCAGCGACTGCTCGCTGCGCGGGCGGCGTTCGGCGAAGCCGATAGTTACTTTACGCCGCCCTGCGCATAAAGTAGAAAAAGGAGGCGCGTCCCGCCCCTCGTATTTCATAAGAAGTTAGCCAACACGCCGTTCACAAAAGAAGAAGATTCTTCCGTACCGTATTTCTTGACAAGCTCCACCGCCTCATTCACAGCCACATTCTGCGGAATGTCCTCATCGAACATGATCTCATAAAGAGCGAGCCTTAAGATCGTAAGCTCCACCTTTCCCATCCGGCTGGTCTTCCAATGCGTCGTCCGCTCATTTAGCGCCGCATCCAGCGTCGGGATCTTTTCGACCACGTTCCCGAGCTTCTCCTTCATATAGGCGTCGTCCTTCGGATCCAGCGGGGCAAGCTCCTCGAAAAAGATCTCCTCCTGCTCCTTATAACCCTCTTCATCATAAAAATCAGCCCGGAAGAGGATCTGAAAAAGATGTTCTCTAATCTCTCTTCTGGTCATTATTTTTCCGACGCCATATCTACGGCTGCGATCCGCACATTCACCACGGAGATCGTCAATCCCGTCATATTCTCGATCGCGGTCTTCACTCTCTCCTGCACCTTCGCCGAAACATCGGGGATATTATACCCGTATGCGATATTGATCGCGATATACACTTCGATGGAATCCTCCATCATTTCGATCCGGATGCCCTTGGAAAGGTTGCGCATTCCGAGTTTTCCGACCAGCTCGTTCGTGATATTGCCGGCCATGGAGCTCACGCCCTCAACCTCCGTTGCGGCAAGGCCCGCGATGATCGCGATGACTTCATCCGCTACCCGGACCGACCCTTCTTCACTGTCTCTGATCACTACTGTATTTCTGTCCTCCGCCATGGACGAACCTCCTTACATACTCTCTTTTCGCCATTTCTATCATTATATCATACGTGCATTACTTTTCAACCGCGACGGAAAAAGAACCCGTGGGGTTTATTCCTCACAAGCTCATCCCGTTCCGATTTCGCCTGCTTTTTCACAGCCTCTCTGGTTCCGGCCGTCAGCACTTTTTTTCTGCCCTCCAGACATTCGGGGCATACATCATCGCGGTTCCGGTTCAGCCTTCCGCAGGTACAAAGCCACCCGTCGTTCCGCTTCTCCGCATAGCAGATCGCGTGGTGAAAATTCTTCCGGAGCAATTGGAACCCTTCCTGATCGCGCCAGTGATCCGGTTCCAGCTCCTGATAATAATACAGCTTTTTATGCGGCCGTTCTTTCTTTTCCACCGTCCCGTCCGAATAATGCACTTCCTCATAGGTAATGTCGATCTGTATCGGGATATTGCCGATGTCACAGGAATAATTGAGCACGATCCGCATCGCCGGCTCAAACGGCGCGCACCGGATCGAAAACACATGGGATTCCTCGCCTTCGACCGGGATGATCTCACCAAACACATCAAACGCGCGCATCGAGAAACGGATCCCCGCGATCTGCTGTCCGGAAAGATTGTTTACGTCTATGGCCAGATTCAGTTTTTCATTCTGATATTTCGCATCGGTGCGATTGATCCGCACTCTGGCGTGATAATCCACCATTCCTTCTCGTTTGATCATTTTTCCTTTATCATCTCCATCAGAGCTTCTTCATTGATCACGGGGATCCCGAGGCTCTTCGCCTTCTCCAGTTTACTCCCCGCGTTCTCTCCCGCCAACAGGTAATCTGTTTTTTTACTGACCGAACCGGTGCATTTCCCGCCGTTTTTGCGGATCAGCTCAGTGATCTCATCGCGCCCGAACTGCGTTAAGGTTCCGGTCACAACGATGGTAAGTCCCGCAAGGGCACTGCCCGCTGCGGTCTGATCCGACTTCATGTTCACGCCCGCCTCTTTCAGCTTATTAAGAAGGTCTTGATTTCCTTCGTCCTTAAAATACCGGACGATGGATTCCGCGGTCACCGCGCCCACATCGGGAATGTTGGTGAGCGTCTCCAGATCGGCGTTTGCGAGGCTTTCCAGATCATCAAAATGCCGCATGATCTCCTGCGCCGTGGTCTTTCCGACGTTTCGGATCGCAAGGCCGGTCAACACTCTCGCGCTGTCCTGCGACTTGGATTCCTCGATCGCGTTCAGGATCTTTTCTGTATTCTTTTCTCTCCCCATGATCCCGAGATCGATGAGCTCCTGCTTTTTCTCCTTCAGAGAATAGATGTCCCCGCAGTCTTTTAAGAACCCCTTTTCCGTCAGCTCCTTCACATAGGTCGGACCGAAGGCTTTGATATCCATCGCGTCCTTTCCCGCAAAGTACGAGATCGTGCGCACCAGCTGCGCCGGGCAGGAAGGATTGACGCACCAGATATCGGTTTCCCCTTCTTCGTGAAGAAGCGGCGCTCCGCAGACCGGGCAGACCGTCGGTTCGGGATAGGTCCCGCCGGTTGCTTTCGTGACCCTTATGATCGCCGGAATGATCTCCCCCTGCTTGCGGCAGATGCAGCTGCACCCTTCCGTGATCCCGAGTTCATGGATGTAGTCGATATTATGGAGCGTGGCTCTGAGCACATTGGTCCCGCACAGGCGCACGCTTTCCTTAAAGCGGCCGCGGAAGGTAAGTTTCCCCGTACGCCCTACATCCACCTCGATCTCCCCGATCACCACTTCCTTTTCCTCCGGCGGATATTTATAGGCGATATGCCCGTCCGTGTATTTGCTTCCGGCCGTAAAGGAAGAACGGTACGCGGTCTCATTGATCTTGACGACCGCCCCGTCGATGTCGTAAGGATACAGTCCGCGGTTCTCGCCGATCTCGCGGATCTTTTCCATGACCTCTTCTTCGTTTTTGCAAAGAAAATGAGGGGCGGTTGAAACGCCCCATTGTTCCAGCTGATCCATCCCCGCCACATGCGAAGGAAGAAGGGTCTCGCCCTCCCCTTCGGCAGCCTGGATATTGAACACATAAAAACTTAAGCCGCGTTCCTTCGTCACCCTGCTGTCCAGCTGCCGCAGCGTGCCGGCCGCAAGGTTCCGCGGATTCGCTGCCGGTTTCTTTCCAAGATCCTCCTGAAGCTCATTAAACCGGTCAAACGCTTCATGGGTCATATAAACTTCCCCGCGAAGCTCGAGATACCCTTTGACCGGCAGCTCCCTCTTCACGTCGTCGATCACAAGCGCGTTGATCGTCACATCTTCCCCGACCAGGCCGTTTCCTCTGGTCTCAGCAAGCGTCAGTTTCCCGTCCGTATACCGCAAAGACATGGAAAGCCCGTCGATCTTATGCTCCACGGAAAACGTGGCGTCCGGATACACGGCCATCACCTTCGCGATCCATTCCCGGACCTCTCCCTCTGAAAACACGTCCTGAATACTGAGCATCGGCACACGGTGCGTCACATTGACACCGGCCTCCCGCTTGGTCTCGCCGCCGATCTTCTGTGTCGGAGAATCCGGCGTCACCCATTCGGGATGCTCCTTTTCCATGGCTTTCAGCCGGGTCATCATTTCGTCATACTCGAAATCACTGATCTCCGGCGCATCCTCATTGTAATAGAGGTTCATATGATAATTGATGGCTGCTTTCAGCCTTTCGTATTCTTCCATCCGATCCTGTTCAGGAACTCCCCTTTTTCTTTTCCTTCGATCGCCCTGAGCTCGCCGGGCCGTAGATCATCAAGCGTAACGTTCAACACCCGGATCCGCTTTAATGCTCTTACGCGACACCCCGCCGTCTCGCACATCCTTCTGATCTGGCGATTTAACCCCTCCGTCAGAACGATCGAAAACTGCTGTTTCGAAAGCTTTTTCACCTTGCAGGGTTTTGTCGTGCGGTCCAGTTCGCTTAAGTACATGCCGCCGGAAAGCTTTTCGATCAGTTCCGCCGTCACTTCCCGGTCGATCGTTACCAGATATTCTTTTTCATGGCCGTAACGGCTTCGCATCGCAAGCTCGATCCAGTCACCCCGGTTCGTAAGCAAGAGCAGTCCTTCCGAGTCCTTGTCGAGCCTTCCCATGTAGGTCACGCGCGTCGGCAGCGTAAGCACGGACGCCAGATTATGCGGTTCCCTCTTTTCCTCCGTACAGACAATGCCCTTTGGTTTATAAAAGGCGTAAAGAAGATCCTCTTCTTTTCTTTGTACGGGTTTTCCGTGAAAAAGCACTTTGTCTTCTTCCGTAACATCCATCCCGGGCTGCGCTTTTTCCCCGTTGATCAGGACATTCCCGGCTTCGATCTCCCGATCCGCCTGCCGTCTTGAGCAAAGCCCCGCTTCACTCAGGAATTTGTTTATTCTCATATTGGTTTCGTTTCAACATATAGTAAATGGAGGAGGCGGCTCCGTCTCCTCCAAAAAATCTCTTTATTGTAACAGGTCTGTTCGGATATACCCGGTCTGCCCGTTCCATTCAACCTTGGTCCATCCTTCTGCATAGCTGTCGATCACCTTCACATATTCCCCTTCATAAGCGGTGCCAAGCTTGGTGGCGGTCTCGCTCATGGAAGCTCTCACGTTCACTGAGGAAGTGATCCGGATCGTATCTCCGGGCGAAGGTACTCCGCCGCCGGTAGATGCCGGTTCGGGCGCAGGCTCTGCAGGCGTCTCCGCCGGTGTTTCCGCAGGCGTTTCACCCGTTTCTGCTGCTTCCGTTCCTTCTGTCGACTCTGTCGAGCTTTCTGTATCGGCAGGGTTCATAAGGAAGTCAGAACGGATATACCCAACGGTCCCGTTGTGATCGATCTGATACCAGCCGTTCGCCATATCCGAAAGCAGCGTCACTTCCGTTCCCGGATCCACGGTTTCAAGGACATTCCCTTCCTGTCCTGCGCCGTCGCGGATATTCACGCGGTCAATAGTAACCAACGTCATATTGGAAAGATCCGGCTCTTCTTCGGTCTCCGTTTCCACCGGTCCCTCTTCCGCCGCTTTCTTCTGTTTCACATTTTCCGCCCAAGTCGCATACGCCTCATGGACCGTCGTATTGATAAACTCACCGAGCTCCGGATCCGACCCCACTGCCGCTTCATACCTGCTCTGCACATCCTTCTGCAGCTTCGTCACATCATCCTGCGACTCAAACAGAGCGATCATATCCGCCACTTCCGGATCCGTGGGCTGCTCGCTCGTCATCGAGTTAAACTGGCAGTACAGGCTGTTGATATAATAATTCCCGTCGTCCCCTTTTTCCACATAGAAGAAATCGAGACCGGGCGCCAGCGTATTCATCCCCGCGAAACGGATATCGACAGCCGCATTCACGATATAGGAGCCGTCCTCCAGCCCTTCCTTGGAATAGACCTTCAGATTCTCATAGTTGTCCACCAGCTCCGAGAATACCGCCACAAAGCCTTTTTCCGAATCGGAAAGATTCTTCACGATCCGTTCCAAAGACGCCACGTCTCCGGCGGAATAGTAGTTATAATAAGAAAGGATCAGATCTCTCAGCTTTGTATCCGAATCCACCGAGAATTCCGCGGAAACCTTATCTTCTATGGTTCCTCCGGAGCTCTTGGCTGCCTTGCCGTTTGTGCCGAGAGCCAGCACAACGACGAGGATAAGGCAAACAAAAAGGCCGCCTGCCAATACAAACCGACCGTATTTTTTCATAAAGGATTTTAATTTATCAGAAAAACTCATATGTTAACCTCCGGGGTGAGGGAAGAAAATTATGTTTTTTAATGATAACGAATTTCTCCGCTGCCTGCGGCAGCTCTCGAAATTCTATATCATCAAGATTTTTAATGATAAACGAATTTCTCCGCTGCCTTCGGCAGCTCTCGAAATTCTACAAATACTCGCAATCTCACGATTTTCTTCGAAAATCGCTTCTTGCTCGTATTTGTTGGCGACCAAGAGCCCAGCCGAGCACTCATGCGAGCATGGCGCTCGGCTGGGCTCTTGGTCGCTTTATCATTAATGCAACCGGCGGGAATCGAACCCACATTACAGGAGTCGGAGTCCTGCGTTCTATCCGTTAGACTACGGTTGCAAATACGAAAGCGGCCTTATCGGTCACTTTCGCACTTAATGAATAATAGCAAAGTATTTTAAAAATAGCAACCCTTATTCCTCTTCCTTTCGTTCGCCCACATAAACCGGGCGGCCGAAACCGCGGGGGAAAAGCTTTTCCGAAAGGAGCAGCGACGTCTCGTTATGCCGCTCCACAACGAACTCGGTCTCCGGGGAATACATTTCCTCGGCGGATACGACCACCTGGCGGATCATGTACTGGAGCTGCATCGCCGTTTCTTTTTTGTCCTTTCCGAAGGTGAACATGAGCTTGATCTCCAGCTTCCCGGAGGGCGTCTTGTGTAAAAGGATCATGCCCGTGACGCCGTCTTCATCCTCGCAGTAACAGGAAATGTCATTTTCAAACCAGGACCTCGGAAGCTCGCTGATATCCCTGCAAAGCCCCGTTCTCTTCTTGCTCACGAGTTTTTGTATCGTGCGCCGGTAGGTGCGCTGCGTCATCTCGCTCAAGGGTTTCACATTCTCTGCGATCTTCCTGCTCTTTAAGAGCGGCATTTGGGAAAGCTCGGAAAGATGCACCGTGATATGGTCGCCTTCCGTCAGTTTCATCGGAAAACCGAATTGCTTTAAAATCTGGATCTCAGGGCTGTTCTTTTTCGTATACACCGCGGCCGTGGAACGCTTTGACCCCTCTTCGGCAATCTTTTCCCCATACGCCTTCAGCATCTCTTCGCCCGCTGCCATGTCCTTAACCGCGATCCAGGGGATGTGGCTCTCCGTGGGATCTTCGCCTTCCAGGTTGATCATTTCCCACACCATGCCGGCAACGGGCTCCTCCGTGTCATCGATCGCCACCATGCCGCGGAAATACGTCCGTTCCAGGTTTTCCGCTATATCCGCTCCCAGGAAATTTGCATACTCGGAAGCATTCTCTTCATTCAGATCTATGAGTCTCACTCGGTTTCTCCTAAAAAAATCTTAAAAACTTTACTCCGCACGATCGGGATGGTAGACAAAGGAAAGCATGGTCAGGTCATCAAACTGCTCTGCTTCGCCGACAAACTTGTCCACATCCTCCCGGACACTGCGCAGCAGTTCTTCCGGTTCTTCGTCCTTATGGTTATTTAAGCTCACCACCATGCGCTCCATCTCAAAGCGCTCTCCCTTGGTGTCCGTAGCCTCGGGCACGCCGTCGGTGTAGACAAAGATCCGGTCTCCCGGGGCGATGTCGTATTCCAGATTCTCATATTGAGACTTATGGTAGCCGCCCATGACAAACCCGTGCTGGGTCTGCAGCAATTCATAATCTCCGTCTTTCTTTTTGATGGCCGGATACTCATGTCCCGCGTTGGCTTCGATCACGTGGCCGGTGGATAAGGTAATGATGGCCATCCAGACCGTCACGAACATAGCCTCTTCATTTTTATCGCATAAGCGTTTGTTCACATCCGTAAAGATCTCCGCGGGAGTCCCGCCCATCAGCGCGCGGTTCTCAAGCAGCGTCTTCGAGACCATCATGAACAGGGCCGCCGGAATCCCCTTTCCGGAAACGTCCGCGACCACAAGGCACAGATGGTCGTCGTCGATCATAAAGATATCGTAGAAGTCCCCTGCCACCTCTTTGGCCGGCGTCATCGAGGCAAACACATCGAAATCCTTGCGCTCCGGGAACAGCGGGAATTTCTTCGGCAGCATATCCGCCTGGATCTTTGTCGCGATCGAAAGCTCTGCGCCGATCCTCTCTTTTTCCGCCGTGATCTCCATGATCTCTTTGATGTATTTTTTCGTCCTCGCGGAAAGCTCCCCGAAGGTCTGCGCCAAAAGCTCGATCTCATCCCCGGTGCGGTAGACATTATCCATTTCGAAGTTGAAATTGTCTCCGGTGATCTGCCGCACGGATTCCGTCATCCGGTTGATGGGGTTGGTAAGCTTGCCTGAGAACATCAGAGCGACCAGAACCGCATTGGCAACCAAAAGAACCATTACGCCAAGCGTCAGCCAGGACGACTGCCGGAAGCTTCTTTCGTATTCGCGGATCGCTGTGCCCATGGTCATATCCAGCTGCTGCACAAGCTTATCCGTCGGTTTTTCCAGCTCAGCCTGTTCCAAAAACAGCATTTGGGTCCAATTTGCCGTTTGCATCGGCGCGTAAGCGACACAGTACTCCCTGCCGTCAACGGTCACATTCTCCCTGAAACCGATCTCTCCGGTCAGAGCCGTCGTTATGACATCATTCAAGCTCTCATTCCCCGAACCGAGAACATCCGAGGAGAGCATATCATCCATCTTCAATTCGCCCTCTGTACGCGGCGAATAGATCAGCTTGCCGTCATCGCTGACCACAATGGAAAAGCCTGTCTCCCCGATGTCTACCACGGAAACGATCTCCTGGAAGGTTTCCAGCTTCATGGAGCTTTCCACGATCGCGACCAGTTCATCTCCCACATACACCGGCACGCCGAATTCGAACTCACTGACATTGAGAAGCGTACTGTGCACGGCATGGGTCAGAACCACATCATGCGTTTCCACCGCTGCTTTCCACCAGGGACGGACCAGCGGGTCATACGGAAGGAGCTCTCCATTCTCACCGAATTTCACACCCGAGTTGACATCCATGAAAATGGAAACTCCGCTGGGAAAGGATATGATGAGATCCTGAGTATCAAACTCGGCATCCTCGATCATCTTTGCCATCAACGGCCCAAGGTTTGCCAGCTTATGAACCATCACCATATCTTCTTCGCTCGGGTTCGCCGTTTCTGAATACATGAGCTGCAAGGCGAGCTTTCCCGCGTTTTCTAATTTCGGAGGCTCGATCTGGGTTTCCGCGTAGTTTTCGGGATGCAGAAATACATCCTCCACCTGCGCCGCCAGCGTGACCGCCTGATTCCGCAGCTCCCACACTTCCCAGTTGGTATTATCCGCAGCGGAAAACGCCATGTTTTTCATGTTCTTTTCCGCCATCTGCATCATGGATGCTTCGGACTGTTCGCGGACACTCAATGCCTGCAGTTCGCCGGTCTCGTTCGCCATTTTCTGAAGCGTTCTGAGCTGGATCATGCCCATGAGCGCAAACCCGCAGATTGCCGTGATCACGATAGCGATACACAACGCAAACACCTTTTTCCGCAATCCGCCTTTATTCCATTTTTTCTTTTTTTTCATTTATTTATTATGCCTCTTACTAATAAAACTTACAGTACAACCTCGATCGT
>JAEEGH010012705.1_pt1 | contig 18813 bp, 16 predicted proteins | sample 9134181 | NCBI WGS metagenome assembly JAEEGH01 (sample SAMN16246544, study PRJNA631951) | gut metagenome | biome: gut microbiome; feature: rumen; material: DP-attached | host: Bos | place: Iran: Karaj | collected 2018-10 | reverse complement strand
GAAAATAACCCTAGTAATTCACCATTTAAAACATTAAAGCGTATGAACAAGACGGTAAAGATGATCCTTCAGGCGATCAGTTATGTCATCACCTTGCTGCTGGGAGCTGCCGGCGGCACGATGGTGTTGTAACAGAGGGACGGTTCTTTTGTTATAACTATACTGAATAGCCATGGGGACAGGCACCTGGGCAACACTAGTCAATATAGTCATGGGGTCAGGCACCTGGGTATGGGTGCTAGTTCCCCAAAAATGAGAATAGAGAAACGGAAGTCAGCGGCTTCCGTTTCTTTGCGTCTTGGCTTTTGAAATAAATCGCCAAATATTTTGTAGATTCAAAAGAATTGCTTACTTTTGCAGCGTTAACTGTATTAATTTACTTTAAATCGAAATGCGTATGAAGAAAAAAGCAAGAAATTGTGTAAAATCGTGCAAAATGTTTGCAAGTGTCGAATCTTTTAGCTACTTTTGCCGATGAGTACGAGACGTGAACGGGCCAAAACCCAAAATGCTCAACAGAGCAGATCAATGGCCGTTGCAGTTTCTGCTACTAAGAAAGAGCATCCTATAGCAAAAAAACTGGGTGATTTCTTCATTGATGTGGCAAAACTGATAATCGGCGGAGTGATTTTAGCAGGACTCATGAAACAGGACATTGACTATTTGGTCCTTTCCATTATTGGAGGTATTACGGTTGTCTTGTTCCTGAGTTTTGGAATGTGGTTGATTAATTACGCTAATAAGGAGGTAATATGAATCTGATTTATCTATTTGCAGCAATGGGGGTAATCGTAGTAGTTGTGTGGATAGCTACAGCGATATACCTAAAGATAAAGGAAGGTTATTAAACCCATTGGGTCGGGGGTCCCCTGACCCATCGGAGATCGCGGGGACAGGTGATTGATCTTTTCCCCTAAGATGGGAATAGGAAACGGAAGTCAGCGGCTTCCGTTTCTTTTCGTCTAAAGCTGTCTCTCAGGCAGCACTGTTCGTGAGAATTGTGCGGCTATTTTACACAATTACTGAAACACACCTGCCCTTTGGCCAAATCGGGGAAATCGCTGCGAAAATTGTCCAAAAGCACATGTCACAGAATGTCCTGACCCTTCTGTGTCATTGTTCGGGAAAATAATCGAAGAAATATTTGGTGATATCAGATATTTGTTGTATTTTTGCCACCGAAATGGTGGCATATTGCCATCATAACTAAAATTTCAGATTATGGCACAATCGGCAGTTACAGTAAGAATAGACTCGGAGATGAAGTCACAGTTCGACAAACTCTGCGAGCAGTTTGGCATGAGTGCAAACACGGCTTTCAACATTTTTGTGAATGCAGTAGTCAGGAGTCGCAGTATTCCGTTCTCCATCAGGGCAAACAAGACGGAAACACCCAGTGCCCTTGATCTGTTTATGCAACAGCGTAAAGCAGCAGAGTCCAGTGAGGAGCCAGAACTCACTCTGGATGAAATCAATGCGGAGATTCGCGCCGCAAGGGAAGAACGCCGTAAAAAGCAAGCAGCCCTATGATATATGCCGTGATTGACACCAACGTTCTGGTGTCTGCTCTTATTACCCACAACCCCGAGGCCGCAACGGCAAAGGTTGTGAGACTCCTTTTTGATCATGGTTTTGTACCTATGTATGACGCAGATATCATTGCAGAGTACGAAGAGGTGCTGCATCGAGAAAAGTTCCCCATTCTTCCAGATGCGGCCAGCGCATTGATATCCTATATCATAGAGAATGGTGTTGAGGCTTCAAGGGCGGATTTTGCAGAATCAATGCCTGACGAAGACGATCGTGTGTTCTATGAAGTGTCACTGAGCAATGAAGACTCATTTCTTGTGACCGGCAACCTCAAACATTATCCTACATCGCCTCGTGTAATAACTCCTGCAGCGTTTATTGATATTATTTCCGAAAACAAATAATAATCATGGCAACTAAAACGAACAGAGATATGTAAGGAATAGTCATGGGGACAGGCACCTGAGTCATATTGCAACCAGATATTCAATTTGATCCGAAACAATTTCGAGTAATAACATAATTAACTTAATTCAAATATTAAATTATGAGAAAAAAACTACTTTCAATTCTCGCGCTGCTGCTCTTCGTGAGTATGGGTGCATGGGCGCAAGGTCCTTGGACCAGTGGCGACTGCACAGTGAAACTCTCTGGCGGCGTTCTCACTGTCAGCAAAACAAGCGGCACGGGTGCCATGGCGGATTATGCAATCGTGATTGAACAACCCTGGAACGGCAGCTGTGCCAGCATTACGAGCATCGTGGTTGGGGAAGGCGTGACTCACATCGGCAACCGTGCTTTTCAGTTGTGCTCTAATGTAACGTCGATTTCGCTTCCGACAACCTTGGAGACCATCGGCGATTATGCCTTCTATGGTTGCAGTCACACAGCTTTGACGTCGATAACCATCCCCGATAAGGTGACGACCATCGGCCAGAGTGCCTTCGCCTATTGTTCCAAGCTAACGTCGGTCACCATCGGCAACAGCGTGGAGACCATCGGTATTTATGCCTTCCAGAATTGTTCCAAGCTAACGTCGGTCACCATCCCCGATAAGGTGACGACCATCGGCAATTGTGCCTTCCGCAACTGCAGCAGTCTGACGACGGTCACCCTTAATAGTAATCCGACTATTGGTACTAATGCCTTCAAAGACATTGCTTCCAGTGCAGCGGTGACGATGAACCTGACGGCGAACGCAGCAGGCGGTGCCAACTGGATGACGTTCTACAATCAGAATTACAGTTTTACGCCTGACGCAAATACGAAAGTATATAAGGGTGCGGTGAGCGGTGGCAACCTTGTGTTGACGGAAGTCACAGACATTCTGGCAGGTAATGCTGTTATTCTGAAATCTACGGCTTCTCCCATCACGCTGACACTCACAACATCACCAACAACAACCAGCGGTGACTTCTCGGGCAACGAGCTGAAAGGCGGCACGACGGTAGAAAGTGGTTACGATGCCTACACCTTATCGCGCGGCAGCGGTGGTACAGGCACACTGGGATTCTATAAGTTCAACGGTGCATCGCTCGACGGCAGCAAGGCGCATCTGGAGATTGCACAGAGCGCAGGCGCCCGCGGCTTCATCGGCTTCGGTGATGACAATACGACGGCCATCGAGGCCCCAGCCATCAGCGGCATTGAGGACGGCGAGGTCTACGACCTGACAGGCCGCCGCATCAACGGCCAGCCCACCAAGAAGGGCATCTATGTGAGAAACGGACAGAAATTCATCGTAAAGTAAAAGGAGGACATGATTATGACACAGAATATTATCAAAATGAAGCGCGCATACGAAAAGCCCTCCATGAAGGTCTATCAGTTGAACAACCAGCCGCAATTACTAGCAGGTTCTTCGGTTCCACTCAACGATCCGAGCAATCCATCGCCCTACCAGTGGTAATATCACAGACTATAGCAATAAGCAATGATGCGGGAGCCAGCCGGTTTCCGCATCATTTTTCTATGTCGCTTCCGTTTCTTTTCGTCTGCGATAGTCACGATAGTCATGGGGACAGAGCTGTCCTCTCCAGGTAGCACTGTTCGTGAGAATTGTGCGGTTATTTGTTGGCGAATCGAAAAAACTCAAATATTATTTGGTTTTTTGCTCGCTTATTCGTATCTTTGCAACATGACAACGAAAAACCTATACACAACTATTGGGCTGCTGACGCGTAAAACGTTGGTAATCAAACAATTACCCCCCCAATTTGTGAAAATAGGTTAAATGAACGGACAAATTCTTACGCGATAACTCCCGAATCGCAAGTGCTAATAACCCTGCTGCTATCGGCTTCGGCCTTTAGTGGCAGGGTTTTTTGTGTGATGACATGACGGATATAGAATCTTTGGATGTAAAAGCCTCCAGCGCGATATGCCACATTTTCCGGAAATTGCTCAATGCGGTCTTCACAGGTAGTGAGGATGACGACGAGCTGAGTTTTAAAGACAAGGAACTCCTGGAAGATGTGTTACGATACGGCACTATCCTTGAGGTGGCAAAGCGTAGCGGCAAAAATTACGGTTCGCTGCGCTATCAGGTAGAAAAAGCCGCTGACCGTCTTACCCTAAGGGCAAAGAATCTCGAAAACAAGGCCAATAGAATCGTACAGGCGCGAGAAGAAGGGAGCCAATCGCAGCATCTCATTATCGCCTACAGGCAGAAGATCAGCAGTCAGAAAGAGGAGATAAAAGCGGCAAAGGCAGAAACGTCCAGAGCGGAATCAAGGTTGAAGGCTTATCTCGAAAGCCAGTCTCAGCTGGAGGAGTTGGAAACCCTAAAAACCCAATACGCTATTTTGGAACAAAAGTTGGCCGAGACTGAGAAAGCGTATAAAAAGGTGGCAGACTATAAGCCCCAATACGATGATGCAAAGCTAACGATCAAGCAATTGAGGAAACAGGTATCCCAACTGGAGAAAAAGGAGAAAACCCTGACTGCCAAAAATCAGAAGCTGAAAAGCGACCTCGATCTATGCAAGGCGAATAAACATAAAGAATCAGCGCACAGCTCTGCCAGAATTGAGAAACTTAAAAACAAGGTTGACAGTCTGGAGAACCTCTTTAAGGAATACAAAAGGCGAGGTCTCAGTGCGGTTCTGGAGTCTGACTTGATATGATTAAAAGGAATGAATATGACAAACAAGGAACCTGGCTACGTTTATATACTGACTAACCCGAGCTTCAGAGAGGATTGGGTGAAGATAGGCAAGAGCTCACGCCCTGTGAATGTGAGAAGTAAAGAGCTTGACAATACGGCTGTGCCTTTGCCTTTCGAGATATTTGCCACAATGAAGACAGTGAAGTACAACGAGGCCGAAAAGTTGGTGCATCGCTATATAGAACGTTTCACTAACCTTCGCATCCGTAGTAATCGCGAGTTCTTTAATGTCCAGCCGGAAGAGGCGCTTGAAATCTTCCGTGAAGTGGCGACATTACTGGATGATGCTGAAATAGAAGAAGTCTATAAAAACGGAATAAAGGGCGGTTACAGTAAGATTGAGGTATCTGAGTCTACCTCACCAAGAAAGAAAGCTGCTCCACAAAGCTCTGAAAACAGAGTTTGGTTAATCCCTTATAACAAGAAATTCTATGACTTGAAGGGCTGTTACGACAAGATAGGCGAAGTGTATTGGACGCAGCATTTCCACTTCCAGGCAGGCGATACGGGCTACATCTATGGCGCTGCTCCCGAAAGTGCAATCCGTTTTAGTTTCAAGGTGAAAGAAGCTGATTTGCCTTATGACCCAATCATGGATCAAGATAGTGAGTTTGTAAGGGGAGACGGCCCAACTAATTCGGAGACAAAAGACAGGTTGTTTGCTCACATGATACTTACCGGTGAGACAACCAACAAGCGTCTTTCTTTGGCTAATCTCCTCGATAGAGGACTAAAAGGCGCTCCAATGGGAGCTATCAATCTCTCAAAGAAAGAGTTGAAAGATTTGCTGGTGTATATTGAAGAGAATTTTTGATAACATATAATTGAAATATGAAACAGAAAAAAGAAGGTGTTTATTACACAAAGAAGGAAATCAGAGACAAGCTGTCTGAGATGAAAGACAGCAGCTTCGAACTTGGCCCTGAGGATAAAGTCTTGGAGTCAGGTTCAGATGTCGGCAGCTTCCTGTCGAAAGCGGAAGAATTGATAAGCAGCGCCTCACAAAGTGTTTGACACTTTTGTAAGTATGGTGGCCTTGGGGACAGATCTGAGTCATGACAGTCGTCATACCAAAATACCTGTCTTATTCAGGACCCACGACCAAGCATTAGTAACTAATAATATAATGTAACAATAATGATTATGAAGAAACTATTACTATTATTTGTAACAATTTTGTTCACGTTTGTAGTGAATGCAAATCCTGTAGAGATTAATGGCGTTTACTATAATTTGGCTCCTAAGGTTGGGGTGGCAGAAGTTACGTCTTCACCCAATTCGGCTCGTTATTCAGGACAAATTGAAATACCAGAGAGTATAAACTATAATGATGTAACTTATCTTGTAAAGTCAATAGCTTCTAAAGCCTTTTATAGTTGTAGTAGTTTATATTCAATTTATATTCCGAAGTCTATTGAAACGATTGGCGAGAATGCATTCAGTGAATGCAGGAGACTTAATGGTGTATACATTAATAGTTTGGAGTCTTGGGTAAAAATCAAATTTGGTCGACATGGGAATCCTTTACAATACGCACATCACTTGTTTTTAAATAATGAAGAGATTATAAATTTAACAATACCGAGTGGTATTAAAGCAATAGGAGATTATGTTTTTAGTGAGTGTAGTAGTATATTATCAATATCAATTCCAAGTTCTGTAGAAAGTATAGGAATAAGTGCATTTGAAAATTGTAGTGGTGTCAAAACTATAGATATTCAAGATAGAACAAATAAAATTGGGAAGAGTGCATTTGGGGGGTGCCAATCTTTAACATCTATCAATATACCTAGAGACATTTCGGAAATAGAGGATAATGTTTTTTCTGGTTGTAGCAGTTTGACATCATTAGTAATTCCTAATAATGTTATTAGAATAGGGAACAATGCGTTTTCTGGCTGTAGTGGTTTGTCATCAATAGAAATTCCTAATAGTGTCACCACAATAGGGAAAAATGCTTTTTCTGGCTGTAGTGGTTTGTCATCAATAGAAATTCCTAATAGTGTCACCACAATAGGGGACGGGGCTTTTGCAGGATGTTCTGGACTAAAAAAATTACCAAATATAAACAATCTGTCATCTATTGGTAATAATATGTTTTCAAGATGTAGTAATCTTAATTCCATATTAATACCCGATAATGTGACATCCATCGGAAAAAGTGCTTTTAGTGGATGTACAAATTTGGAATCAATAATATTATGTGATAAGATAACAAGCATAGATGACGAGGCTTTTTTTGAGTGCATAAATCTACCTTCAATAATATTACCGAAAACTCTAAAAAAATTGGGGAAAAGTGTTTTTCAAAATTGTAGTTCTCTAGAATCTATTAATTTACCAGATGAACTTAGCGGTATTCCCGAGCAGTTGTTTTCGGGATGCACTGCCCTAAAAAATGTTGAGATTAATAAAAACTCAAAGATTGTAGGTATTGGGATAAGGGCATTCTACAATTGTTCAAGTTTAAAAACATTTACAATCTCAGATAACGTGTCTGGAATAGGCGATTACGCATTTTATGGCTGTAAAAATCTAGAATATATTACGGTTGGATTGTCTTTAGAAGTCATAAGAGAATATGCATTTTACGATTGTGGGAACTTAGCTTTTATTAATGTTACAGATTTTAAAAGTTGGTGCGAAGTGCAAGTTCCATACAATGTATTCGCGCATATTAATAATAATCGTCATATTTTATATAATGGCAAAGAAATTACGGAGCTTGTTTTACCTAACAATATCCAATTTATTACTAATTGGGCATTTACAAATTGCCGGAATATAAAAACTGTTGTTATTCCTGACAATGTGAAAGAAATAGGAATAAATGTTTTTTCCGGTTGTAGTAGTCTTGAAACGTTAAAGATTGGCAGAGGTGTATATAAGATATCTGATAATGCTTTCTCTTCTTGTGAAAATATTAAAGATGTATATTGTTTTAGAGAATATCCGCCTGGTCAAACAAATCAAAATGCTTTTAATGGTTCTTTTATTGAATATGCAACCTTGCATGTACCAGAATCTTACATTAATGAATATAAAGCGAGGACTCCTTGGAGAAGTTTTGGGAACATTGTGGCTATAAAAGAAGAAGAGACAGGTATTTTAGAATTACAAAGGGAAGAGATGTATGATAATGTTCAATTTTACTCTATTGGAGGCTTTCATTTATCAAAACCAAAGAAAGGAGTAAACATAATTTATACGCCTCACGGTGAAAAAAGAAAAGTTATTATTAAGTGATGTGTAAAAAGGGAAGTATCATGCTAGTCACAGCGACAGGCCCCAGGGGCAGATAGCTTCAAGCATTACAGTATTACAAGTTAGAAGATATGGGTTTACTGATCATAAGTCATTATAAAAGATGTGAGAATGGAAGTAGAAATAAAGTATATTCAAGTTTGGGAGCGTCCAAAAATGATCAGTAAAATCGCTCCCTTGATCCCAATGCTGACCATATTTTGTTAGACAAATTGGGTAATAAACGATAATTCAATCAATAACGAATTGGAATATGGCAAAGAAAGATAACAAAACAACAATAGGATTCGAAGAGACTATCTGGCGCGCTGCTGATAAATTGCGCGGAAATCTCAATGCCTCAGAGTATGAGGGAGTTGTTCTTGGTCTTATATTTTTAAAATACATTAGTGATAGATTCGATACTCTTTACCTAGAATTGAGTGAGGACGAATATGCAGACCAAGAAGATAAAGACGAATATACAGCTGCAGGAATATTCTTTGTTCCGAAACAAGCGAGATGGGATGTGATATCAACAGCCGCTCACTCACCGGAAATAGGTAAAAAGATAGATGAGGCTTTAAAGGCTATTGGAGACGAAAATCCCAAACTTAAGAGTTATCTCCCGGGAAATTATTCTCGACTAGAACTTGACAAGCGTAGATTAGGAGATGTAGTAGATCTGTTTACGAATATCAAGATGCATGATGCAGGCGAGAGCAAAGATCTACTTGGCAGAGTGTATGAGTATTGCCTAAAGAAATTTGCCTCTATGGAAGGCAAGAATGCTGGTGAATTCTACACCCCAAGCTGTATTGTTAGGCTTATCGTTGAAATCCTACAACCATATGAAGGCAGAGTCTATGACCCTTGTTGTGGTAGTGGAGGTATGTTTGTCCAAAGTTTAAAGTTCTTGGAAAACCATCAGAAGGCAATCGATTCAATTAGTGTTTATGGACAAGAAGCTAATTCCTCAACTTGGAAAATGGCCCACATGAACACTGCAATCAGAGGTTTGGAGGCTGATTTGGGTACAAGTTATGCAGATACTTTCTTCGATGATCAACATCCAACATTACGAGCAGATTTTATTATGGCCAACCCTCCTTTCAATCTTAGTGACTGGGGGGCAGATAAATTGATTAATGATGTGCGTTGGAAATTCGGTTTACCACCCAAAAATAATGCAAACTTCGCATGGATGCAGCATATGATTCACCATTTATCACCCAAAGGTAGAATTGGACTTGTTCTTGCAAACGGATCATTGTCTTCACAGACCGGGGGAGAAGGATTGATAAGGGAGAGAATTATTAAGGCAGATTTAGTTGAGGGAATTATTGTTTTACCATCGCTGTTATTCTATAGCACAGGTATTCCAGTTTGTCTTTGGTTTTTATCTCGTAGGAAAGAGCAACCTGGCAAAGTACTGTTCATCGATGCAAGGAAAAAGGGTGAAATGGTAACAAGATCTATACGCGAATTGACGGATGAAAATATTAAAGAATGGAAAGAAAAAAACCTAGAATCCTATGATATTCAGGAAATAGCATCCGTATTTGACAAGTATCGCCGAGGTGAATTTGAAGATATTGCAGGTTTCTGTTCTGTAAAAACATTACAGGATATTGCTGAGCAGGATTTTATATTAACTCCAGGTCGATATGTAGGTATAACTGAAGAAGTAGATGACGAAGAACCGTATGATATTAAGATAGAGCGTTTGGCATCTGAGTTAAATGATTTATTTGGTCTGAGCCACAACATGGAAGATGAGATCAAAAAACAACTCAATATTATTGGCTTTACATTAGATAAGTAAATTCTTATTTATGGAAGAGTGGAAAGAATATAAAGTAGCTGAAGTCATTGAAGATATTTCAATGGGTCCATTTGGGTCAAACATCAAAAGAGATAATTATGTTGATTCTGGTGTTCCATACCTAAATGGCTCCAATTTAAGTTCATATAAATTAAATGAGGATTCTTTCTATTATGTGACCGAAGAAAAGGCAAAGAGTCTTGGGAGATGTGTTGCAAAGAGAGGTGATATAATAGTTACTCACCGAGGGACTATTGGACAGATTTCATATATTCCATATAATTCAAGATATGAGCATTATCTTACAGGTAACAGCCAGTTTAGATTGACAGTTAACAGTAAATTAATTAGACCGGATTTCTTTGTTTATTATTTCCATACAAAGATGGGACAGCATCGACTTTTAGCTAATGCATCGCAAGTTGGTGTACCTGCTTTAGCAAGACCGACTTCAACATTTAAGGAAGTACTTGTACCTGTTCCTAAAATGGAAGTACAAAATAAGATTATGGATATACTCCATTCTCTTGATGATAAAATTGAGGTTAATAGGCGGATAAATGACAATTTAGAAAAGCAAGCAATTGCAATTTTTGATCACATATTTCCTTATATATCTAGGGGGGATAATAAAATAGGTGATATAATTGTACCCAAACGTGGGAAGGGATTACTAACAAAAAATGCTATAGAAGGCAATATTCCTGTTGTTGCTGGTGGAATTAGACCGGCAACATATCATAACACTGCTAATACTGAGGCTCCTGTTCTTACGATAGCAGCCTCAGGCGCAAATGCAGGATTTATAAACTTGTGGCATATACCTGTCTGGTGTTCAGACTCCTCATATATAGATTCTACTATGACGCCCGATGTATATTTTTGGTATGTCATGTTAAAGAAAAGACAAAAGGAAATTTTCGATGCTCAAGTCGGTTCAGCTCAACCTCATATTTATCCGAAACATATTGCAGAGATGTCTCTTGGTAAATTCTTGAAAGCTGATATAGAGAAATATAATGGAACTGTAAAACCAATGTTTGAATTAATAGGATTACATAAAGAGGAAAATATTCGTCTTTCAAATATACGTGATATATTACTCCCTTTATTAATGTCAGGCAAACTAGAAGTGAAATAATAATATATCGGAATGATGAATAACGAAACCTTTACAGAAAACAATTATGAGCAAACTCTTGTGGCACTTTTCCAGGAAAAAATGTCATATGAGTTTGAATATGGACCTAACATAAAAAGGGATCCAATCGAGCCATATATAAAAGAAGATCTAGAAGATTCATTAAAATGGCTGAACGGTAATCTGCCCGATGAGGCCTTAAAAGAAGCATTCCGTATAGTTACTAATATTACAGACGGTACATTGGAGAAACGGAATGAGACTTTTATGGATTATCTCCAAAATGGTATTGAAGTAAAATATTATTGGGATGGTGGAGAACGTACAGATATTGTTAATCTAGTAGATTATAAAATAAAAGAACTGAATAAGTTTAAGGTTGTTAATCAATGGACCGTTTCGGAATATGAGAAAATCCGATGCGATATGGTTGTATTTATTAATGGTCTTCCGTTGGTTGTAATAGAATTAAAATCCCCATCGAGTGATTCGGCCAATATAGAGGATGCCTTTAAACAAATCAAGCACTATCAGCAAAAATGTCCGAGTCTATTTGTTTTTAATGCATTCTCAGTGATTAGCGATATGACAACTACGAAAGCTGGCACTATTACGGCAAAAGAAAATCGCTATATGGAATGGAAAACCATATATGGTGATTATGAAAGTACGACTGTTGCAGATTATAAAACGTTCTTTCAAGGTATATTCCTTAAATCCCATTTCCTTGATATACTAAACAATTTTATTTGTTTTGATCATAAAGACGGTAAGGTCGCTAAAATTATGGCAGCATATCATCAGTTCTTTGCTGTTAATATGTCTATTTATAAAACAGATGGGGCAATAAATGGAAGTAGAAAAATCGGCGTCTTTTGGCATACGCAAGGGTCAGGTAAGTCTCTTTCAATGGTGTTCTACGCTCATAAACTCATTAAAAACTATCCGAAATGTAGTATTCTTGTTGTCACAGACCGCAATGACCTTGACCAACAGCTCTATGAACAATTTGTCGGCTGTAAATTGTTCTTACGTCAGGAAGCACAACGTGTTGGCTTTATTATAGGAGAAGATAATAAAATAAAAGAGACGCCAGGCAGAGAAGATCTACGAACAAAACTCAAAGGTTTACAGGCTGGAGGTATAATATTTACAACTATCCAAAAATTTGAAAACGGAAACGGTGTTCTTAGTGATAGAGAAGATATTATCGTGATTACTGATGAAGCGCATCGCTCTCAGTATGGAGAGATTGAATATGATGCTGATACCGGTAAAGAAAAGAAAGGTTTTTCCAAGCTTATGAGAGAGGCTCTGCCTAATGCATCATTCATCGGCTTTACTGGTACGCCTATATCTGACAGAGATAGGGACACAAAAGAAGTTTTTGGAGATTACATTGATATCTATGATATGACACAAGCTGTTGCCGATGGTGCAACAAAACCTGTCTATTACGAAAGTCGAGTCATTAACCTTAACCTTGATGAAAACCAGCTAGAACAGTTAGATGCAGAATTCGACAAACTTGCAGCAGAAGGGGCCACAGAAGAGCAAAGAGAAAAAGTTAAAGAAGACAATAGCGGAATTAGGGGTATCTTGCGTAGTGAAGCAACTATTAGGAGTTTGTGTAATGATATTATATCTCACTACGAAGAAAACCGCCAGAATGAACTTACAGGCAAAGCTATGATAGTAGCGTTGGATAAGGAATCTGCCGTCAAAATCTATCGTCAAATCATGATTTTACGACCACAATGGAAAAACAAAGTTCACGTTGTGGTAAGCTCGAGTAATAGTGATGAACCAGCGTGGAGTGATGTGATTAGACCTAAAAAAGAAGATGGCAAACACTATTGGACTTCAAAAGAATTCGCCAGTTTATTTAAAGATGATAACAGCGAAATGAAAATTGCAATAGTGGTCGATATGTGGCTTACGGGTTTTGATGTACCAAGTTTGGCTACTATGTATGTCTATAAGCCAATGAAGGGCCATAATCTGATGCAGGCAATAGCTCGTGTTAATCGGGTGTTCCCCGAAAAGGAAGGCGGTCTGATTGTAGATTATGTAGGAATAGCTGGCGCATTAAAACAGGCAATGCTTGACTATACAAAGAGAGACCAACTTCAATTTGGTAGTCAAGATATCAAAACATCTGCTAAATTAAAATTCCAAGAAGAACTAGAGATATGTCGGTCTTTGCTTCATGGATTTGATTATAGTCAATTCTTTGTCGGCCCAGATAGCATAAGAGCTGAACTTATATCAGGTGGAGCAAATTTCTTTATGTCACCTCAAAAACAAGAAATCAAAAAGAATTATATAAAAGAGAGTCAATTATTACATAATGCCGTAACCCTTTGCCGGTCACTGCTGACAAAGGAGGAGAAACAAGAAGTTGCTTTTATGGACGCCATTCGTATCATGTTGAACAGATTTAGTCAGAAAGGCAAAATAAGTAAATACGAGATAAATGAGCGAATCAGTAAACTCTTGGAACAGAGTATCAAGAGTGAAGGGGTTATAAATCTTTTTGAGAATCGAGACAGGGAATTTTCTCTCTTCGACGAAGGATTTGTTGATGAGATCCGGAAAATGAAGCAAAAAAATATTGCAGTTCAACTTCTGGAAAGACTACTAAAAGAACGTGTCAGAATCTACGAAAAGACAAATGTTGTGCAAAGCAAGAAGTTCAGCGAACTACTAAACTCTTCGCTATCGAATTATTATAAAGGTATGCTAACAAATGAAGAGGTAATTGAGGAGCTACTTAAGATGGCGGAGGAGATTAAGAAGCAAGAAGAACAAGGAAACGATTTTGGGCTCACCCCCGAAGAAAAGGCTTTCTATGACGCTTTGACAACACCAAAGGGAATAAAAGAAGCCTATAGCGATAGTGAGTTCATTGCTTTGACGAAAGAACTCACTGAGACATTACATAAGAATCGAACAATTGACTGGAATCGAAAAGAAACGACACGAGCTAAAATGCGCGTGTTGGTAAAGAGATTATTAAAGAAATACAACTATCCTCCAGAGGGGCAAGAAGAAGCTCTTGATACTGTAATGGCCCAATGTAATAAATGGGCTGATAATGATGAGAATCTTGAATAGCCTATGATTGATACAAGAGAGAAATTTGCTGATGTCTTTGAGATAGATGATACTCCACTAAGATTCAGTTTGGGGGAGAGACAAGGTGTCATAAAGCATTTTAATGACGAGATGTCCTCTGTCATAGCCTTGCTTCGTAATTATACAAGTGAGCTTAAATATATGGTAGACAATAAGCTGGACGTTTCTGCCATTACACATCTGACTTTTGGGGCCGATTCTCATCTTTTAAATATATTCCCATTAATGTATGATTATCACGAGTGTGTTGTTAAATATCTACTTGATGATAACTACCAGAAGAATCATGATTATTGGAATGAATTAAAAAACATCGCAGAAGAGTTGATAAAACACATGAATAGAGTGCAGGATCAAAGACTCTATTATGACCCATATGAGCCCGCTTACGATTTTTTAGAGCATAGAATAACTAAAGAAGGCCTTTCTCATTCGGGTTTCGAGGATTGTACTATAGATTTGTTGAGCGAAATACACCATTCTCGTTATACCGGAATGGATTTAATGAATGTTCTATATGTTGCTTTATGTCACATCAGAGATTTGATGGCTGATATAAAAGATAATTCTAATTCTTATGATGATGATACGCTATCAATCATATATGACCTAAATTATAAGTTATATGTTAGTAAATATTGGCCTGAAAGGAAAGACGGTTTTAGAAAGCATGTTATAAAACAATTACAAAACTTAGAAATTAATATAGATTTCTTATATGAACAACGACGTAGAGAAATTAATAATTTTGAGGGAAACTCACTTGGTGAACTTTGGCGTGATTTTGAATACGAGAAATCAAGATTAGCTCTTGAATTAAAAAACAAAGCATTGTCAGATGAAAGCTGGAAAACATACTTTAATACGATTAGACGTTTTGATGAATATGACTCTTGGATTGAAGAATTAAAAAATCCCGAGCCTACAATAAAGGAATACCCAGAAAGTGCTTGGGACAAAATATTTAAGGATGTCATAGATGTCAAGAAGGTAAAGGAAATAATGCCCGTACTCTTATCAAACGAGATCTCTAAATCCAATTGTTTTGTAATACATAAAGTATGGGAGGAAATAGATTGGTTGCAAGATACAATTGATACCCATTTTATTTCTTGGGTAGCTGATGTTTATGGCTGGCATTATAGCACTTATCATTTTAAGGATATTAATTCTTCATTAAAGAAAAGTCACTCTCTTGATTGGAATGCCCGTACTATGACATCAGCTAAGATTTCATTAGACTATTATAATCTTGCTTGTAAAATAAGAAATAAATTCGTTTTGAAGTCTGATGGGAAGAATGTAAAATTAGACAATAAAGATTTTTTTAAGAAGCCAGAATTGTATATAGAACACAGAATTTGGTCCTAATATCCCACCAAGATTTCAAACTATTATAAAAAGATTCCATACCTCGCATACCATTCCGGAAATGCGAGGTTTTTTTATTCTATTCCCCTCAAAAAACTCTCTAATTTTGCAATGTCAAAAGACAAATAGCTCTTTGAAATGTTGATACGGAGATCGCTGAGGTGGGCCTCAGGATTAACTAAATAAATACAATTCAATTCAATCTGTTGTTTATATAGTGTTCTTTTTGATTTGTTTGATTTCAGCGGTGATGCTTCGCCGAACAGCCGTCTGGTACGTGAGGTATAGGGCGGTATTTTTCAAGAGAGTTAGTTCGCATTATTAATATTTAAAAGAAAGGATTTAATTATGAAGAAAGTTTATTTGTTTGATTCGTTCGGGTATGATTTCTATACCTGTGAGTTTGATGGTTTGGACGCTGACGGCAAACCGCGTTTGACGATTATGACACCAGGGTGTCCGGTAGAGAACTTCCGGGATCGCCTCGAAGTAACTGAAGAGTCGGAATATGATTACTATCTCCAGTGTGAAGAGGGTAAGCCGGCTGACTCGTAATTGATTGTAGAAATGCTAGGGCAGATTTTCTTGAATAATTTTCGTCCTTACGAGAGATTGTCTGCCAGACTGGAAGAGATGCGCAAGTGGGGCATTGACTACGACCGCAATCTTCAGAAACTGACTGTCAGGATATTGGAGTATGATGATGAGGAATCAAATAGCGTGAAATATCGCTTGATGATGTTCATCGGAGAACAGTATCACTATGTTGGCGAAGATGAGGATATGTTCGATAGCCTCAAAGAGATCTGTTCCAAGTTGAGTGGTTTCTTCTACTTTATTGAAAGCCAGACTAATATTCTTCTAAAGAAGCATCTGGAGGTGAGCGAAAGCCTTAAGAAGCAGATGATGCGTATCTCGTCGAATGTGTTTGATACGATTGATGTTTTGTAATTGGTAGAATCCGAGTTGTTGTGAGATGTTTCCTAGGAAATAAAACGCGCGTCATCACACACATCTCATAAACACTTGGACTTATGAAAGAGATTGTTCTCAAAATACAAGATAACGCTTTTGACGATTTCCTCGGTATGATCCGGCATTGTCCGTGCATAGAGGTGGTGAGTACGAGCCAGAATATGGATTCGAAAGAAAACATCGACCAGTGTTTTCAGACGGCCATTTCTGAACTGCGTAAGGATAGGGTGTTCCGTACTAAGGGTGATTATGGTTATATCATGTTGGCTGTGAACGATGAGGCTGTGAAGGGCTTGTTCTTTTATTCGCCTCTGGATTATAGATCGTATCTGAAAGAGTTGGGTTTTGATGATCTCCCTGGTCAGTCTACATTGTATGATACCTGCAAGAAGGTTGGCGGACGCTATCCGGAATGGGGGTTTTCAGACCATCCAGACAGCAAGGAAAGGCTAAGGAGAAATAACATCGTTGTTCGGTTTGTGAGTGTATTTAATCGGGCTAAAAGAAGTCTTTCGGAAGGTTTTTCGGAAAAACAGCCATAGTCCGGAAGGTTTTTCGGAAAGTAGAAATTTTAATCAAACAGGGTATTTATAATCGCATTAATTTTGCAGTGTCGAAAGACAAATCGTTCATTGACTTATTGATACAAAAGATTCGCTGGGGAAGGCCCCGGGATTAGAAATACAACGTTTTCATACTGGTTAGGTTTAGAGTTTTTTCAATGAATGTTTCTGAAATTTTGATTTCTAGCGGTCAGCGGACCGCACAACCACTCGGTTCGAGAGAATAGAGTGGATTTTCAAGAGAGTTTTTTCACATTATTAATTATTAAACATTTTATATTATGGCAAAGAAAATTTTCATTTATGATACGTTTGGAGTAGGCTTTTTTATCTGTGATTTTGAAGGCCTTGATGAAGACGGCAAACCTCGTCTGACGATTATGACGCCAGGATGCCCTGTGCAGAACTTCCGAGAGTTTACTAAGACTTATGCCGAGGACGAACTTGACTATCACCTCCTATGTGTGGAAGGTCAGCCGGCGGACTCGAAGTATGTTATAGAAATGCTGGGTCAGATTTTTATTAACTCTGGTCACCCTTACGATAGTTTATCTGTCAGACTCGAAGAGATGCGTAAATACGGCATCAGCTATGATCAAGAACTGCAGAAACTGACGATCAAGATACTGGAGTGTGAGGATGAAGAAACCAAAAGCGTGAAATACCGTATGTCGATGTACGTTGGTGAACTGGAACACTATGTTGGCGAAAGGGAGGATATGTATGATAGTCTTAAAGACATCTGCTCAAAGTTGACTGGCTTTTTCTTCTTTATCGAAAACCAGACTCATATTCCCTTGAAGAAGCATTTGATAACGACTAAGGGAGTCGAGAAACAGGTGAAGCGAATCTCACAGAACTTGTTTGACAAATGTAATGAATAGTATAATCACATTATTAATAAAGAAAGGAATTAATTATGATAAATTTTCGTAGCGGGGTGGAGAATACCCCAGATTTTTTGGAATGTAAAACAAAGATGATTGTCAATCTGATGGATGCTGATGAGAGAGCTGATACGGCAGACCTCGCAACCCATCTGAGAGTAGTCTATGGTCACGTGGACTGGGACAACCTGATTTACAAACTTGATGAAGAAACGATCAGTCTGATAAAAAAACATGAAGACTGCATCAGTATAGGTAAGCGCTTGGTATGTGATATCTATCCGGGTAAGTATGTTGCTATAGTGAATTCTGATACAATGGGTCCTCTGACCTACAAGGAGATGAAATCCGGTAACGTGATGTTTGAATTGTACGATCTGGACGAGGTTAAGGAACAAGCTGCCCATTGGTACGTTGAAGACTTGTTGGCTTCTTTGTATTCATTTTCTCTCTTTACAGTCTATTTTGTAATAGCTCTGAGACTGGCTGTGATGGAAGGACATATGTCGGATGAAGAGCGTTTTTCGGAAGACAGACTGAATAAAGTTTGGTACAATACGTTCTCGTCAGTCTTTTCTCTCATCGGTTATAAGCTTATGCAACAGGCGAACCACATCGAAAAGAGTTGCACTATTGCGCCATTCAATCTTGACGAATATTTGATTGAAAAGTATTATGAAGTATCAGGTTACTAGGAATCAACATGGGATTGAAGTCAATAAGTGCTGTGCTTCGTGCGCGTTCAAGGATTTAACAAGACTTATTTTAGCCAGATACTGTACGAAGCATTGCAAAAGCGTAAAGCCTAGAGAATGCTGCAGCCAGTGGGAGATGAGCGAGCAGATGCAGGCTGCTGGTACGTCTGGGGGCAAAGTAAAGAAGAAAGCGTATCTGCAGTATGTGATGTCAGTGAGAGATGATGAGTCTTTGGCAGATCAGCTGAAGATTCAGTTTCCGCACAAAAGCATCGAACA
>JAEEGH010012703.1_pt1 | contig 18818 bp, 24 predicted proteins | sample 9134181 | NCBI WGS metagenome assembly JAEEGH01 (sample SAMN16246544, study PRJNA631951) | gut metagenome | biome: gut microbiome; feature: rumen; material: DP-attached | host: Bos | place: Iran: Karaj | collected 2018-10 | reverse complement strand
CTACAACACGATGGACACCGTGGCGGCGCTGGCATTCGGCATCATCGTTATCAACGTGCTGCGCGGACTTGGCGTTGAAGACGCCGAGGCGATCGCCGCGAACGTGATCAACGCCGGTGTTTTCAGCTGCGCGTTCATGGGGCTGATCTACATCGCCATGACACAGCTGGGAGCGCAGAGCCGCGCCGTCTATCCGCTCGCTGAAAACGGCGGGCTGGCTCTCGGCGTGATCTCGCGTCACTACTTCACGGGCTTCGGTGCGCTGTTCCTGGCGCTGACGGTGCTGCTGGCCTGTCTGAAAACGGCCATCGGCCTGATCGTCAGCAACGCGCAGACGTTCTCGGAGATGTTCCCGAACGCGCTCTCGTACAACAAATGGGTGGTGCTGTTCTGCTGCATCTCGTTCGGACTGGCGAATCTGGGGCTTTCGACGATCATCAAGTTCTCGCTGCCGATCCTGCTGACGCTCTACCCGCTCGCCATCACGCTGATCCTGATGGTGCTGTGGGAACACTTCCGCGGCTGCTCAAAGCGCACGTTTGCCGTCGTCACGGCTTTTACTGCCGTCGGCGCCGTGCTCGACACGCTTTGCATGATGCCCGACGTGAGCAAACTCTTCCACGCCCAGGCGCTCGTCGAATTCGCCGCGCGCGTCATGCCGATGGCCTCGTACAACATGATCTGGATCACCACGGCCGCGGCCGGCACAGTCGTCGCGGCGCTGCTGCCGAAGAAAAACTAAAAGCGTTTGTCACAAAAATCCCTGTCTGCCACTTCAAAACAGCAGACAGGGATTATTCTTTGCACGCTAATCAGTTTCCTAAAACGCCTCCCGGATCAGCGAACCGTCCTCGAGAGCGGCCCTCAGTCCGAGCGAATCGCAGGTCCGGATCACGCATCCGTCGGCCATGATCACGGCATGATCGGCCAGACGTGAAGCCTGTTGCAGACTGTGTGAGACCATGATCACGGAGACTTTTTCCTTCAACGCCAGGATCAGACTCTCCACCTTTTGCGCCGCCGTCTGGTCAAGCGAGGCCGTCGGTTCGTCGAGCAGCAGCAGATCCGGCTTGAGCGCCAGAGCGCGAGCAAGGCAAAGGCGCTGCTGCTGTCCGCCCGAGAGATTCAGCGCGGAAGCGTCAAGGCGGTCGCTCACTTCATCCCACAATCCCGCGGCCGTCAGACTTTCACGCATCGTTTCTTCCGCCTGTGCGCGAGAAAGGCCAAGCGTCAGTTCCAGCGGCAGCGTGATATTGCGCCGCACGCTGACAGGCAGCGGATTGGGAGTCTGAAAGACCATGCCGACCCGCCGCCGCAGCTCCGTGATCTGCGGCGCACTGTTTCCCGCAACGGGAACGAGCTTGCCGCCAAGAAGCACGCGCACGTCGCCCGAGCCGCGCCAGCCGTCAAAGCACTCGTTGAGACGGTTGATCGACCGCAGCAGGGTCGATTTGCCCGAGCCGGAACGGCCAAGGATGACGCTCACCTTTCCCACGGGGAAATCGGCGTCCACATCGCGCAGAACCACGCGGCCGCCAAACGCCACGTTCAGCCCGCGCACGACGGCGCAGCGCATTTCGCGGAAATTCGTTTTCATATCGTCAGGCATTTCGGTATCCCTCACCTTCCCCGCCACTTCCGCGACAGCCTGTTTTGCAGCGTTTTCGCGGCCAGAATCAGCGACTCGGACATGAGCAGCAGAAACAGCGCCGTGCCAAAGCCCCGTGCCAGCTCTTCCGGTCCCGTGTACTGCGCCGCTGTGTAATAGATGCGGAACGGCAGCGCCTCAAACTTGGCCGTCAGCCCCGCGGGCAGTCCCGCGTTCGCCACCGCGCCGGTCAGCATGATCACCGCCGTGTCCTCCATCGCGCGCCCCATCGCCAGGATCACGCCGCCAAGGATGCCCGATGATGCCGCGGGGATCAGCAGGCGCCGGACCGTCTGAGCTCTTGTCAGTCCCAAGGAATCGGCCGTCAGCGACAGACGTGCGGGCAGCGCTTCGATCGCCGTCCGCACCGCAACGATCAGCGTGGGCAGCACCAGCAGCGCCAGACAGAACCCAGCCAGCAGCAGACACGTCGTGCCGTTCGGCAGAAACGTCCGCCGCAGCGCGACGATCAGCTCCAGACCGAACAGGCCCATGACGATCGAGGGGATCCCCGCCAGCACGTCCACGCTTGCGCCGATGAGCTCACGCCCTCGCGGCGACGCAAAGCAGGCCAGATACACGCCGCAGGCCAGCCCCGGCAGCAACGCCAGTGCCATCGTCACCGCCAGCAGCGAGAGCGTGCCCGCCATCGCCGGCCAGACGCCGTCCCACACCGGCCGCAGCCCGAAGACTGCGTCCCAGACAGGCGTATCGTCAAAAAACAGTCGTGCATTCAGCGCCGGACCGCCGCGCAGAACAAGGAACCCGACGAGCGCCACAACGCCGCCGCCGACTGCCAGCAGCGAAAACCAGCCCAGCGCGGAAAGAGCAGCCTCGCGGACTTTCATGCGCCCTTCCTCCTTGAAAGCCGACGCGCCGTCAGCGACACCGCCGCGCAAAACAGCAGAAGCAGCGCGCCGGCCAGCAACAGCGAAAGATGCTCGCCGCCGCCGATGTCAGACGACAGCACCAGCGAGATGTGCGACGTGAGCGTTCGCAGAGAATCCAACGGCGTTTTCGCAAAGCGGATCGCGTTCCCCGCCAGCATCGCCGGCAGCAGCGCGTCGCCCACGGCACGTCCCAGACCGATCACCGCCGCCGACAGCATCGCGCGCGACGACAGCGGCAGGGCGATTCGGGCCAAATGCTGCGCTTTCGTCAGCCCCAGGGACTCCGCCGTGAGCCTGGTCTGCGCAGCATGTGTTTTGACTGCGCCGTGCATAAGCAAAGTCATCGCCGGAAGGCCCTGCAAAGCCAGCAGCAGGGCCGCGGCCAGCCAGCAGAACCCCGTTCCGCCGAGCGCGCTTCGGATCAGCGGCACGAGCAGAAACACGGCCGCGAAACCGTACACGACCGTCGGCATCGCCGTCATCACCGTCAGCAGGAGCATCAGCGCCGAGGCAACAGGCTTCGGCGCAAGCCCGTTCAGTATGCAGCAGCATCCCAGCGAGAGTAGAAAGCCGAGCACCAGCGACGAGAGAGCCAGAAGCAGCGTGCCATGGATCATCGCTAGGATACCGAACTTTCCCGCCGCCGGATTCCAGACCGCTCCGAACAGATCCATGCCACGCCCTTTGAACAGCGCTTCAATGCCCGAGACCAGGATAAAGGCAATCACCGTTCCGAGCAGAGCCGAAACGGTGACAGCCAGCGCCCGCAACGCAAGCGGGCCGTTATCGGAAGCCTTCAAAACAAAGGCCTTATTTCTTTACGGGCTTGGGCAGAGGGATATAACCGCTCTTTTCGATGATCTTCGCGCCCGGTTCGCTGAAAACGTAATCGACAAACGCCGCCGTCAGACCGGTCGGTTCGCCCTTCGTGTTCATGAACAGATCGCGCACCACGGGGTATTCGCCTTTGGCCGCGTTCTCCTGCGAAGGCACATGGCCGTCGATCGCCACGCCCGCGACACTCGCGTCAAGATGGCCGATGCCGACATAGCCGATCGCACGTGGATCCTGAGCAATCGCCGTCTTCATCGCGCCATTGGAGTTGACCGTGTTGACCGAAGGCATCTGCTCCACCTTGCCCATTACCTTGCCCTGGAACGTCTCGCGTGTGCCGCTGCCGTCCTCACGGCCGTACACGTCGATCGCGCCGGGCTCGCCGCCAAGTTCTTTCCAGTCGGTGATCTTGCCGGTGTAGATCGCCACTGCCTGCTCCTTCGTCAGCGCCTTGACGGGGTTTGAAGGATGCACGGCCAGCGCCACGCCGTCGATTGCGAACGGGAACGAGACGAGACCGTATTTCTCGATCTCGGCCGGCTTGAGCGGACGTCCCGTGTTCCCGATCTGCGCGAGCCCCTCGCCCACCTGCTTGACGCCCACTCCGCTGCCGCCGCCGGCCACGGTGATGCGGATCTTCGGATTGAACGTCATGATGTCGCGCGCGGCCTGCGTCATCACGGGAATATGCGCTGTGCCGCCGGCAATGTCCAGCTTGCCTTCAAGGTCTTTAAAGGCGTCGAGCGGCGCGGCCCAGACTGTCGAAGCCAGCGCGAAAACGGCAAGCAGACTCAGCGATTTTGCAAACTTTTTCATTCAGAAACACTCCTTTTAGAATAATTTGAGGCGCCTGAATAATCTTTAGGCATAATTATTATATCATGAAAATGCAAAAAAGGGCGTATAATATCGGCGTGCACACCAATCCAAAAACGGAGGACACAGAACATGCCCGAGAAACGAACCACAATCATCCTCGTACGTCACGGTGAATGCAACGCCAACATCGAAGAGCGCTTTCGCGGAAGGATCGATTTTGAACTGAACGAACTGGGGCTGCGCCAGGCCGAAGAGATCGCCTCGGTTCTCGTCAGGCTGCAGCCGGCCGCGCTCTATTCCAGCCCGCTCTGCCGCGCCGTGCAGTCGCTGGAACCAACGGCGGCCAAGCTTGGTCTGGACATAAGCATTGAAGGCGATCTCACCAACATCTCTTTCGGCCCCTGGGAAGGCCGAAAAAAGAGCGAGATCGCCCGCGAGCAGCCCGAGCTGTGGCATCTGTGGAAAACAAATCCGGAAGAACTCTCTTTTACGGGCATGGAAAGCCTCGACGAAGTCGGCCGGCGCAGCCGCGCCGTCGTCGATCGTCTCGTACGCGTCCACGCCGGACAGACGATCGCTCTCTGCACTCACCGCACCGTTCTGAAGCCGCTCGTTCCCTATTGCCTGGATATGGCGCGTCCGTGGTTCTGGAAATTCCATTTCGACAACGCCTCGATCAGCATCCTGATCCACGACGATAAGGGCTATTCGCTGTTCAGCCTCAACCGTACCGACCATCTGACCGGCCTGAACCGCGAGTGGAACTGAAACAAACAGCAAGAAAAAAATCGTGCCGTATGGGCCCCGTTCAGGTTTCCATACGGCACGATTCTTTGTCAAACTTCTTCTTGATATTAAGAAACCAGCAAACAGCGTCTAAAACTTATCGTTTTGCTCCGCCGCGTTTCTCTTTCGTCACCCCCTCCGAGCTGGAGGGCATGAACAGAACTTTGATCGTCGAGATCATGATGTAGAAGTCGAAAATCAGCGAAAAATGCTGAATATAGAGAAGGTCGAGCTTGACCTTGTCCTCAAAGAGCGTGTTGTAACGCCCGAACACCTGCGCATAGCCGGTCAGGCCTGCTTTGACCTTGAGGCGGTAACGGAATTCGGGATAAGTCTTACAGTATTCCTCGACCAGCTCAGGACGTTCGGGACGCGGGCCAACGATCGACATTTCGCCGCGCAGGATGTTGAAAAGCTGCGGCAACTCGTCGATCCGCAACATGCGGATCCACCGGCCCACGGGAGTGACGCGGGAATCATGAGCGCTTGCCAGCTCCGGGCCGCGCTTTTCGGCGCCGACGACCATGCTGCGGAACTTCATCAGCCGGAACTCGCGACCGTTCTTCGTGACGCGCGTCTGGCGGAAAAACACCGGACCTCCGTCGTACAGGCGGATAGCTGCCGCCGTCAGCAGCATCACAGGGCTGAGGAAGATCAATCCAAGCGCTGAGCCAACGATGTCGACACATCGCTTCATCATGCGCTGTTCGCTGGTCATCTGGCGATTGCGGAACAGAAAAGCCGGAATGTCGTCGATCTGGCACTTTTCCGCATTATTGACGAATATCTCGTCAACATTGGGGATCATCAGCAGCCGCTTGTCCGTTTCGTAGCAGTAGCGCACGACGCGCGTGCGGTTCTCGTGCGAACCGTGCCCAAACATCAGCACCAGAGGCTGTTCGTCGATGGCGCGGGTGATCGTCTCCCAGCCATCGTTCTCGTGGACAAACGCAACGATGCGGTAACGTCGGCTTTCCTTGAGGAACTTGCGCAATACGCGCTGATCGTCCTCGGGATTCGCCAGGATCGCAAGCGCCGCTCTGGGGGGGCGCAGTTTGAAATACACGGCGTTGCCGACAACGTAGATCAGCACGCCCGCAGCCATCTGCGCGACAGTGAGCAGCACCATCGGCTTCACCGAGACAAAACGATGGAGCATCAGACTGAGCTGCGCCCAGCCGGTAAAGTTTGCCAGGAGGACCGCCAGACCATAGGAATAGATCAGCTCGCGCAGCCGCATCACGCCGATACTGTACGCGTGGTACGAGACGCTGAGCGTGAAAAAGACGAGCAGATGGATCGCGCCGATAACGTAGTTGTGTTTGAACAGCAGACGCGGGACTTCATAATACAGCTTGAACGCGCCCACGTAGAGGCCGACGGCGGCAACGAGAAGCATAAATTTAAAGAAAAACATCACTGTTTTTCTGAATTTCTTTATAAAGCCGTTCATGAAACTCACGTTCCATTCGTGGAATTTAAAAAAGCAAGCCGTGCTTGTTTGAGTATCTTAGCACAAAAAAGCGTTCCGTGACGATTTTTCTCAAAAAGTCGCACGATTTCACCGAGCCGCCGCCAAATGTTCATGCGCCGCACTTGCCGCATTCCGAGCAGCCGGGACAGAGAGGACGGCTGCCGCAGGTCTGACAATGCGCCTTAAATACAGGCACATGCCTGTCCACCTCGCTCAAAGCAAACCCCAGCGGCGTGCGCAGGTCAAACCACTGCGGCCGGCCCTCAAAACTGATCCCCGATTTGAACGCCATTTCACTTTGCAGCCGCTTTGAAGGCAGACGGTAGACGTGCCCGTCCTTCACAAAGACCGTTCCCGTCTCAAAAAAAGTGAAACTTACGTTCGCGCTTTTGCACTGCGCCGCCAGGCTTGTCACCCATTCCCAGCGGCACGGGCGGCAGCCGTCGTAATTCTCCCCGCCGCAGTGAACCCGCTCGATCAGTCCCGTTCCGAGCCACGGCGACAGATCAACGGCACTGAGCAAGGGCGAGCACGTCACTCCCCTGTGCCTGAACGGCAGCTTCAGGAGCATCGGAACTCTCTCGTCAGCACGCTTTTGATTTTCCGCCGTCGCATAGCAGACCACGTTTTCATACCCTTTTCCCCAGTCGTGCGGCAAACAGCGCGCGATCCGCAGGATGCGCTTTGTGATGAGCAGAAAGACCACGTCGCTTCTTTCGCGCATCATCGCCCAGACATCGTTTCGCCATTCATCGGCGTCTTCCAGGAAGAAATCGCTCGTCATGCACACCCACAGCGTTGCGCCTGACGGGACAGCATAGCGACCGCGTCGGTCTCTTTGCACAGGATAATCGAACGCCCCGGTCCTGTACACGCGTGAACCGTCAGCACCGCGCTGCCGGTCAAGAAAATACATGTAACAGTGCGCACAGCCTTCGCTGATCCTGCGGCAGCCGTGCCACGGATTCCAGATCGTGCGCATGACGCTGTCTCATCTCCTTCCCGTCCTTTAAGTCAATTATAGCAAACGAGAATAATAAAAGCTCCCCGTGAATGAATAACGGGGAGCTTTCTGTTACAGACCGTCTTATTACTGTTTTTCCTCAGGAGCAGCAGCAGGAGCGGGCGCCGCTTCGGCTGCGGGGGACTCTTCCTTGGGCTGGACAGGGGGCAGGAACTCTTCCACCGTGCCGGCCTCGGGAACGGTCCATTCCTTCTGGAACGGCTGACGTGTGGCCTTGCCCGTATCCTTGCGCGTGTTGCCGGCCTTGCGGTCGCCCGTCGAGGAAATGGCGAAATCGGTCGTCATCGACAGAGCGCCCACGGGGCAGACATCGTTGCACTGCGCGCAGAAGCAGCAACGGTCGGTGTGGAGCTCGACCTTGCGGGGCTTCTGGCCTTCGGTGTCGGGATCCATCACGATCGCGTTGGCAGGGCAGACCTTGGTGCACATCGAGCAGCCGATGCACTTGGAGCGGTCATAGTTGAGACGTCCGCGGAAACGACCGTAGGTCGGAACGGGAGGATTCAGCTTGACCTTGCCCTCGGCGGCTGCGGCAAGCGCGTCGGTCACCGAGTCGGGCATGCGCTTGACAGGGAAATTGCGGCACAGGCACTTCTGCAGAAGCTGGCGGAGAACCGTCAGAGACATCGCGTTAAACATGGGGTGATCTCTCCTCTCTTTCGCCTAGTGAAGCATGACCTCAACGGTCACAAGGATCATGCCGGCCAGCGACAGAACGCCCACGTAGAACCAGTAGAAGCGCGAAGCCTGCCAGATCTTCAGACGTCCGAAAATGCTGCGCAGGTACGTCACGCCCACGAGCGACGTGCCAAGCACCTTGACCCAGAACCACAGGAAATCGCCCACGAACGCCACAGCGGCGGGAGCCTTGCCGGCAAACAGCGTGCCGGGGAAGAACAGAGCCACGATCAGCGCCGAGAAGGCGATCGAACGAAGCGTGATCGACAGGTTGACGACAGCCAGCGTAACGCCGGAGAACTCAACGGTCATACCTTCGAGGATCTCCGTCTTCGCCTCGGCGATGTCCATCAGTCCCGTGCCGCTCTCGCCGGGCGAGACCATCAGCGCGGAGATGACGAAGCAGACCAGACCGATGAAGCCGATCCAGCCGACAAGCCCCCACGGGCTGTACTGCTGGTACGTGCTCAGGTCAAACGGAGCGGCGGGAATGCCGGCCTTGCTGACGAGCCAGGCGAGCGTTCCGACGATGATCGCCGTCGGCACTTCAAAGCTCATCATCATGACGACTTCACGCTGCGCGCCGACATTGGCGATCGGCGAACCGGACGCAAACGCAGCCATGGCAAGGCAGATGCTGGCAGCCGTGATCAGATAGAGCACCGTGATCACGTCGCCGTGACCGCCGAGAACGGCCGGCACGGACCCCATGGGGATGTAGAGGAAAGTCATGAGGATAAAGGCCAGGCTGAGCACGGGGGCGCCGTTGAACATCCAGCCCACAGCGCGGCGCGAGGTAATGTTTTCCTTGCCGAGCAGCTTGAGGAAGTCATAGAACCCCTGATGCAGAGGCGGTCCGACGCGGCGCTGCATCCTCGCGTGACCGATGCGGTCAAGCGCCTGGAAGTACAGTGCAAACAGCGTCACAAACAGCGCGAGCAGAACTGCGAGAACGATTTTCAGCACGATCATCATTTGCCCATCCTCCTCCTCAGTTCAGCGGTCTTCTGACGGCTCATCTTCAGCAGCTCGTCCTTCGTGTACACAGCCTTGCGGTTGCTCGTACGGTCGGTGACGATCATACGCTCGGTGCAGGAGATGCACGGATCGACGCTGTTGATGATCAGCGCCGCGTCAGCGATCTCGTTGCCGATGAACATCAGCGGCCAGGCCTGCGAGTTGGCATACGTGGGAGCGCAGATCTTCCACATGTACACGTTCTCGTCGCCCTTTTTCAGTTCGACGGCGTGCGTGACAGCACCGCGCGGGGCCTCGATGCAGCCGTAGCCGAAGCCTTCGGCCATCTTCATCTTGGCCAGACCGGCGACCGGCTTGGGGAACGCCGCGATCGGGCCGGCAGGGAGACCGTCGAGGATCTTTTCGAGCAGATCGAGCGACTGATACACTTCGAGCAGACGCACCAGATAACGGTCAAGCACGTCGCCGTGGACCTCACCGAAGTAGTCCTGCGGCACGATGGACTTGACAGGGATGTCAGCGTAGGCGTCGTAGGGCGAAGACTCGCGCACGTCAGCGCGTACGCCGCTGCCGCGGCCGGTGGGACCGATCGAGTTGAGGCGGACGGCGTCAGCCTCGGGCAGCACGCCCACGTCGCGCAGACGGGCCTTGACGACGGGGTCGTTGATGACGGCGTCGTAATAAGGCTGGAACTCGTTGCGGTAGTAAGCGATCAGATCGCGTGTAACACGCTCCACTTCCGGCGTCACGTCCCAGCGCACGCCGCCGATGGCAGTGACGGCGTAGTTGACGCGGTTGCCGGTAAGCGCTTCAAGTGCATCCATGACCTTCTCGCGCAGCGCCATGCCGAGATGGAAGGCGCTGTCAAAGCCGATCGAGTAGCAGGCGACGCTCAGCCAGAGGATGTGCGAGTGAACGCGCTCGAGCTCAAGCACGAGCGAGCGGATGTACTGCGCGCGCACGGGCGTGGCGATCTGAGCGGCGTCTTCGACAGCCTTGGCGTAGGCGATCGAGTGCGAGAACGAGCAGATACCGCAGACGCGCTCGGCCAGGTAGATGTTCTGGATAGGGTTGCGCTCGCGGCTCATGTACTCGATGCCGCGGTGGATCGCACCGGGACGCACGTTCGCATCGACGATGCGTTCGCCTTCGATGTCGAGCCAGGCGGTCACGGGCTCCTTCAGTCCCACGTGAGCGGGACCGATGGGAAGTTTATAGGTCTTAGTCATCACGGGACCTCCTAGTTAAGCTCACGGACGAGCGGTGTGCCGTCGGGCGCGTTCTTGCCGTCCGGGCCCTTCTCGTCGCGGCGCCAGGGCAGGATCGAACGGTCCCAGTCATCGGGCAGGAACACAAGTTCCTTGTTGGGCTGGCCGTCGTGATCGATGCCAAGCATCTCGAACATCTCACGCTCGCTGTACCCGGTGCCGGGGTTGCGGCTGTGCAGCGACGGAATGACAAGATCACTCTTGGGAACGTGCACCGTCACCGTGACGGTCACTTCCTTGCCGCGGCCTTCGCGGCGGAACAGCGAGAAGTGGCTGATCTGACGGATCGTCTCGCCGTCGTCGTTGCCGCTCATCACGTGGAAGTGCGGGAAATCCAGCTCGCCGAGCGCGTCTACGAGATCGAGGAACTTCTCGCGCGTCACGGTCACGAGCAGGTGCGGCGCGGGGAACTGCGACACGCCGGTCTTGTACTCGCGGATCTCGCACGCCGTAAGAGCCTCACCGAGACGCTCCTTCAGCATGTCCGCGATTTCCTGCGCCGTCTTCACCGTGACTTTCTTGTCGGTTCCGACGTAGGTCTCAAGCGACGTGGGATATTTTTTCGACTTCGCGGTTGCAAGCATATCCATCGCGGTTAAGCCCCCTCTCCGGCCGCAGGCTTGTTGAGCAGAGCGGCTCGTTTAGCTTCAAGCAGCGTGACCGCCTTGGCCACGCCTTCGATCAGCGCCTCGGGACGGATCGCGCAGCCGTGCACGTACACGTCGACAGGAATGATGCGGTCCACAGGTCCGACCAGGTTGTACGACTTGAAGAACACGTCGCCCGAGGTCGCGCAGTTGCCGACAGCGATGACGACTTTGGGGTCCGGGATCTGCGCGTAGATCTGGCGCAGCTTCGGCTCCATGAAGCGCGTCACGGGACCGGTGCAGAGCAGCACGTCGGCATGACGAGGCGTACCCGTCAGCTTCAGGCCGAGACGCTCGATGTCGTAACGGGGCGTCAGGTTGGCCACGATCTCAATGTCGCAGCCGTTGCAGGAGCCCGTGTTCAGCGCAAAGACCCAAAGCGACTTGGGCAGGATCTGAAGATACTTTTCCAGCTTCATACTTGGCTCCCCCCTCTTAGACGATCACAAACACAAGGATCACCGCGCCGGTGAGCACGAACCAGCCCACATATTCCGTGGCGATGCCGGTGTGCATGGCCGTCAGCTTGGCGTAATAGCCTTTCAGCGCCTCGCGGAAGCCCCAGTAGGACGAGCTGGCGGGAACGGTGAAGACGTCCACGTCGGGCATGACGTTGCCCGAGTAGTAGACCTCGTCCTGATCCGTGCCCTTCTTGTAATCGCTGCGTCCCATGCGGCGAATGCCGAACGCATAAGCGGCCACGAAAACGAACATAAGGAGCCAGACGCCTGCGTCCCAGAAACCAGCGCCGGAGAAAACACTGCTGAACATTACAACGCACCTCCCATGACAGCGGCGCCGTACGACGCCTTGTTCACAAGAGCCTCAGCCGCCGGACGCACCAGCGTGTTCACCGTCCACGACGGGAACAGCGAGAACACCAGGATGGCGACAGCGAGGACGCACATGCCGGCGATCATAGCGCGGGGCACTTCATGGGTCTCGGCGAACTGCGGCCGCTCAGGGCCGAGGAACGCCGTCTGATAGACCTTGACGAAGGAAGCCAGCGTCAGGACCGACGAGACCAGCGCGACGACCATCAGGATGGGATGCACCGCGTAGACGCTCTCATAGATCATCCACTTGGAGACGAAGCCGTTGAACGGAGGCAGGCCGGAGATGGCCGCGGCAGCGATCAGGAACAGCGCGCTCGTCAGCGGCATCTTGCGGGCCAGACCGCCCATCTTGTCAAGGTCACGCGAGCCGGCAGCCATGTACAGCGCGCCCGCGCAGAGGAACAGCAGGCCCTTGTACAGGATGTAGTTGATCATGTGATAGATACCGCCCGCGACAGCCGTCAGGCCGAAGCCGTCCATGGCCGTCTTGTCGCCCAGCGCCAGGAGTCCGACGCCGAATGCCGTCAGCATGTAGCCGACCTGCGACACCGAGTGGTAGCCCATCAGACGCTTCACTTCGTGCTGCACGACGGCCATCGAAACGCCGCCGAACATCGAAGCGCAGCCAAGCACGATCAGCGTCCAGGGAACGACCGACGTGCCCATCGCCGTGCCGTAGATCGAGAAGCAGAAGCGGCAGAGCACGACCAGCGAAGCCTGGCTCATGGCGACCAGAAGCACCGTCACCGAAGCGGGAGCCTCGGCGTAGGCATCGGGCATCCACATGTGCATGGGGAACGTACCGCACTTCATGGCCAGAGCCACGAGCAGGAACACGAGCACGACCTTGCTGACCAGATCAGGCTGCACGACCGAGCTGAACGCCGCCATGTTGAGCACGCCGTAGCGGCCGTAGATGAACGCCAGAGCGACCAGCACCAGCTGAGCGGCCAGCTGCGAAACGAGCATGTACTTGTACGAAGCCTCGACCGCCTCGGGACGATCGCGCCAGAAGGCGATCAGACCGAACGACGCCACCGACGAGATCTCGAGGAAGACGAAGAAGTTGAACAAGTCGCCCGTGAAGATCATGCCCAGCGTGCCCGCAGTGAGCAGGAAATACAGCGCCGAGTAGAACTCAAGCCCCGTAAACTTCCTCACGAACTTGAGCCCGTACACCGCGCCGGCCAGGGCGGACAGCGAAGCAATAAAGCCAACGAGCGCGTTGAACGCGTCGATCTCCAGGATGATGCGCACGGGAATAGCGAAGCCCGAGGGCAGCGAGATATTCCACGAAGGAGCGCCCATCACGTAGATCTGCGTGCCGAGCGAGAGCACGCGATAAAGAATGCCGAAAACGATCAGCGTCACCAGCGCGGAAACACAGGTCACCCAGATGTTGCGCGCCTTCGGGCTGACCGCGGCGACCAGCGGCGTGGCAAAAGCGGCCAGCAGCGGCACAGCCAGAGCCAGCGCCGGAAGATGATTCATCAGGTTCATCCTCTCAGCCTCCTGATCTCGCGAACGTCAAGCGTGCCGTAATGACGGTACAGCATGACAATGAGTGACAGCATCAGAGCGCTCGTCGCGAGCGCGATAACGATAGCCGTCAGCGTCAGCGCCTGCGGCGTGGGCAGCACGAAGTTGGTGACGCCCTCGGGCATCAGGAACTTGACGGGGATATAGCCGCCCGCACGGTAGCCGAGCACGATGATGAACATATTCGCGGCCGACTCCATCACGTCGATGGCGATGCCGATCTTGATCAGATTCGTCTCCAGCAGAGCGCCGAGCAGACCGATCAGGAAAAGAACGGCGAACACAAAATAAGGCAGATTAGCGCTGATCATGTCCAGTCTCCTTTCCCAAACCGTCCTCGACGACCTCTTCCAGACGGACCGCGCGGAACATCGTGATCAGGATCAGGCTCAAGCCGCCCGTGACCTCGATACCGACGGCGATGTCCATCAGCGCGACCGTGCCGGAAGGCGGCCACCAGGGCTTCACCGTCGCCAGCGCGTCGTGAGGAACCGACGCCCAGTTCAGCATCATCGTGCCGTCGCACGCCCAGCCGATACCCATCAGGCCGAAGCCGATGAACATGAACAGGCCGAGGTAGAGGCAGACCTTGTAGAAATTGTCATTGAGCCACTCGTTCATGTAATCGCTGCCGTGAGCGATCAGCATCAGAGCCAGGAACGTAGCGCAGATCGAGCCGCCCTGGAAACCGCCGCCGGGCGTCACGTCACCGTGCACGATCACGTAGGCGCCGAACGCCATCATGAACCATCCGTACATGCTGCACGCAGTGCGCGCAACGACGGACAAGGGACGCATGCTTTTCTTCTTCATTATTCTTTCCTGCCTCCCTTGCGGAACAGCATCATCACAGAGAGAAGCGCCGTGAACAGAACCGACGACTCGCCGATGGTGTCGAATCCACGATAGTCGAAAACGATCGACGTGACCACGTTCTCGCAGGACAGGTCGGTTCCCGCGTGGCTGAGGTAGTGCTCGTCAACCGCCACGCCCTCGGTCGTGGGAACACCGAAGGGATGCAGCGACGAAACGGCGCCCATCAGCGCGCCGCCGACGACGATCGCCGCGATCACAAACAGAGTTTTGCTTTTCATCGTCTGCCGCCTCCGTTTCCGCGATGGACATAGCCAAGCCCCGTCAGAGCGATGATGAAGATCGCCGTGTCGAGCGCCGCGCCGATACCGGCCTGAGCGATCGCCACGTCGGGAGCCTGAAGCAGATAGAACTCAAGCGCCAGCAGCAAGCTGAACGCGCCCGAGCAGATCACCGAGCAGAGAAGGTCGCGGAACCACACCGTGAAGAAGCCCGAGATCAGCAGCAGGGTCAGGACAAAAATCTGCATCCAGTCCATGTTATTCGACCTCCTCGTTCTTGGCCTCGGCCTCGGCAAGCTCCTCGGCCATTTCCTTCTTGTTGAACTCGGCGTACTCATCGATCACGGCCAGCTTCGGCAGGATGCCGGAGCGGTAGGCCGCGCGGGAGAGCACGTGAGCGCTCGTCGAGTTGCCGATGAGCAGGCCGAACAGGGCCAGCACGACATGCACGATGAGCACGGCAAAACGTACGCCGCCGCCCGCGCCCAGCTGCGTGATCGCGTAGACGATCACGGCAAGCGAAGCGAAGAGCGCGCCCAGCGTGCTGCACTTGGTGGCGCCGTGCATGCGCATGTACACGTCCTTGAAGCGGAACAGCGAAGTCACGCCCAGCGTGTTGACGACCATGGAAAGGACCGCGAAAGGAATGATCAGCACATTCATCATCCAGCCCATCAGCGGCTCCTCCTTTCAATGTAGCGGCCAAGGTACATCGTCGCCACGAACGAAAGTCCGCAGTAGACGATGGCCAGATCGACCAGCAGAACGGAATCAAAGGCCGCCGACAGCAGGATCATGATCGAGATGACCAGAGAGTTCATCGTGTCGAGGGCGACAGCGCGATCTGCGTCGGTCGGTCCCTGAATGAGCCGCAGGATCGAGCCGAACGCCAGAGCGCCAAGCCAGCAAGCGGCAAAACCAAACAAGCAGCGCGCGAGACTCATCGAGTGATCCTCCTTACCCATTCGCCAAAGTTGCCGTAGACCATGTCCTCCGTGGGATGGAGATCGGTGACATTGATCCAGTGCACGTACAGGTCGCCGTTCTCCGTGTCCACGTCCACGGTCATCGTGCCGGGCGTCAGCGTGATCGAGTCGGCCAGCACCGTCTGCGCCAGACCGCTCTTCAGGCCTGAAGACACTTTGACGATGCCGGGCTTGACACGGCCGCTCAGAATGCGCAGAGCCACGTCGATGTTCGCTTTGACCAGCGCCCACAGGAAAGGCCCGAAGAAGTAGACGATGAACAGCCCCCAGCGTTTCGGGCTGAGACCGTCAACGCCGTAGCGGCGTGACTTCTTGTTCCTGCCCAGCGAATAATACGCGATCGTCGCTACGATGAGCGCGATCAAATACTCATACGCGGGCAGAACCTCCCCTGACCACGAAAGAAGCAGGTACGTGATGAACGAAAGCACAAAAACAAACAAACCCCTATACCCCCTCCGTTAAGATTAAGCGCCCCGAAAAAGTGCTCTTCACAAGGCGCTTGCTGTGAAAAAAGGACGAGACCGTCCTCCTTTCATTGTACCCAATGAAAAAACTTACCAGCGTTCGCCGCAGTCGGCGCATTCGTAGGATTTCGCGTCGTCAGGCATGAAGAGGCCGCCCCAGGCGACGTTCCCCTTTTCCTTCTCGCGGGACAGATCAAACGGCAGATAGCCGTAAATCACGTCGCGCACGCGCTCGCTCCCGCATTTTGGACATTTCAAACCGGCATCACCGCACTTTCCCGCGTAAATGAACACAGCATGACACGCTCATTATAGCCTAAAAACAACTTTGTGCAAAATGGCGCGTGCGAAAATACAAATTTTAAACACGCGTTGCCCCCACCTGTCCAAGGCGGGATTCACCGAAAGACTTTCCGCAGCGCTGATTCACGCAGAAAGGCCGATTCCAAATGAGACTGAACGAATTATACACGACAAAAACAGTTTTTAAAAGTCGTTTTCTTCCCTCGTAAATCAGGCTTCACGCGCCGCACAAAAAAAAGACGCTTCCGCTCCGGAAACGTCTTTTTCTCTTTCTTGATCCCGCGTGCCGCAAAGACATGCGTTAAATGCCGTGGATAAATCCTTCCAGTACGCGCTCGGCGGTCTCCCTGTCGGCGTCGGAGAGTTTGTTGGCCAGTTTGCGCACTAGCTCGCGCTGGCGCTTGCGGTGTTCGTCGAAATAGCGGCGGCCCTTCTCGGAAAGAAGGATCTTGTATGAGCGACGGTCGCTCTCGTTGCGGCGGCGTTCGACCAGCCCCATCTGCTGCAGACGGTCGATCATCACCGTCACAGTTCCGGTCGTCAGCTCCATGCGGTCAGCGATGTCCTTCATGCGGATATTCTCGTTGCGGCCGATCACGCAGATCGTGCGCAGCTGCGGCGCCGAAAGCTTGCCCAGCTTGGCCACCGAAGCCTCCCAGCCGTAGAAGCGCTCGCAGAACTCCACAATGATCGAAGTCATCCTGTTGACAGTTTCCTCACTCACCATTTCTGCTTCATTCCTTTCAGAAAACAAATTGCAAAAAAATACAAGGCCGCGGCCTTAATCAAAAACCCCTGCCAGAGCGGTCATTCTATCACACTACTTTTTGATAATCAACAGTCTCATTTATCCAAGCCAAGTCCGTTTTTCCCACCACTGGCAGAGCGCGAAAATCAAACCGGCAAGCGGGACGCCGCCGTTTGCACATAAACGTCATAAAGACATCATACAGTCCAAGAAGCTGCAAAAATACACGAGAAAAACATTTCCCGTATGTGAAAAGCAGCCCGCTTTCGTCCGCGCGAAACGGACAAAGCGGGCCGTCGTGAGGGGAAGAACAGCAGGAATCGGAATCAGTACAGCCAGTTGAGGACGAGCGGCGCCCAGAGGACGAAGACGACCGTCATCAGCACACAGGGGAACCAGCCCATTTTGATGTACTCCTTCATCTTGAAGCCGGCCGCCGAATAAGCATAGGCAGGCGCAGGAGCGGCCATGGGCGTGGCGAAGCAGATGATCGAACCGACGCCGACGCCGGCGAGCACCAGGCGGGGATCCATGCCCAGCGAAACGGCCATCGAAGCGGCGATCGGGCCGAACACGGCCCACACGGCCAGATTGCTCATGAACTGCGTGACGACCATCGAGATGACGGCGAACGCCGTGGCGAGCACGACGGGATTGGTCATCGAGGGGAATGCCGCCTGAACCAGGCCGACCATCCACTTGCTGGTGCCGGAAACGTTGATGGCCGTGGCCAGAGGAAGCGTGCCGGCGACGAGGAACACCGTCTGCCAGCTGATCGACTGGAAGGCTTCCTTCTCGGTCAGATAGCCCTTGCCCATGATGACGGCGGCGAAGAACAGGCTGACGAGATAGGGCGCGATGATCTTCGTCATGCTGGCGACGACCATCAGGATCACGTTGAGGAAGAAGATCGTGACGATGACCTTCTCTTCCTTAGGCGTGTAGCGCGCCGGCTTCACCTCTTCGGTCACTTCGGCGACCGATTCGCTCTTCAGCTTCTGGCCGCGGCTCATGAACAGGTAGTAGGCGACCAGGATCAGCCACATCGGGAACTTGATGAACGTGAAATCGAACAGGCCGTAGCGCAGCGGCGAGCCAGTCTGCTCCAGGTACGAGTTGAACCACATGAAGTAGGCGATCGAACCGCCGATCGGGAACATCTGCACCGAAGCCCAGTTGCATACGTCGGCCGTAGGCTTGAAGAGTTTCTTCGGATCCATGCCGGTGTCCTTGCAGATCTCCAGCAGGAGCGGGCTGAGCAGAGCGATCGTGCCGCCGGCGCTGGTCATCATGCCGATCACCGAGCAGGCAAGCAGCACCATCAGCGTGACGCGCACAGAGCTGCCCTGCGCGTTGCGGTTGACGAAGTGCTTGATCTTGTTCGTGAATGTCGTCTTCACGAACGCGCCGCCGATGATGAACAGACCGTACCATGTGATGATCGTGGTGTTGGCAAAGCCGGCCCACGCCTGAGCGGGCTTGAGGATGCCGGTGGCCTGGAGCGCGACCGGGACCATCAGCGCCGTGAACGAAATGGGCAGCAGTTCGGCAAAGAACGAAACGGACATCGCGGCGAGGATCGCCAGAAGGGTTGCGACTTGTGCTGTCATTGTACAAACAGATCCTTTCTATTAAAGAAAATGATTGAAGCCGGATAAAACACCTAAGCCCGGTCGGGCCAGTCCTTGAGCGCGTTGTAGAGGAAACGTCCCTTGATGAAGGCGGAATCGCCGCCAAGCGCGTCGACGATCGCGAAGGCGAACGGCAGCGACGTGGCCGGGCCGCGGCTGGTGATCAGA
>JAEEGH010012700.1_pt1 | contig 18819 bp, 16 predicted proteins | sample 9134181 | NCBI WGS metagenome assembly JAEEGH01 (sample SAMN16246544, study PRJNA631951) | gut metagenome | biome: gut microbiome; feature: rumen; material: DP-attached | host: Bos | place: Iran: Karaj | collected 2018-10 | reverse complement strand
GACGCGCATAGATGGCAGACGCCACGAGACGTCCCATATCGACATCGCTCTGCCAATGGTAGCCGGATACGACACGGCCTTGGCCGAACAGATAGGCACGCGCCAATAGGGCTTCCTCAGCATCAGGATTAATCTCCGCCAACACGAGAGCATGAAGCCAACTGCCAGAGGCATGACCAGAGGGATAGGAACCCGTATCACGGAGATGCTCCTCGTCGGGGGCATAGAGTGTCAGTTCGTTCATCTGTACATACGGACGAGGCCGCATATAATAAGCCTTGCACGTCTGGGTTGCACCATTGCCTAACGGGTGTACCAACGACATGAGCTTATAGAGCTGCGGCGTGGCTGTCGCAGAGATCTCCTTACCGAGGATAGGGGAATAGACTTTACAGAAGTTATCGGCCGAATAGGTAATATCGGTCAAGGCCTGCTGTCCTGTTTCCGTCAGGTCTCCGTAGTCGTCTTCACGTTCAGCCTTACCTTGTTCGTAGCCACTTAAATCACAGGCGAAGAACGGGGATATGGTCTCGGGGGGAGCAGGCAGATACTTATAGGCATCAGGCACCTCATTGATAGCAAAATATGCCTCGTCACTATTACCTACTGTGGGGTTCTTAATACCCGTCTTCTTCTCGTATTCCATCCGGGCAGCGGTAATCATACCGCTGAAGCCGGGGAAAGTGTGCAGACGTGAGACAAGTGCCGACGCCAGAAGAAAGCCTGCATAGACATCGCTATCCCAGTGGTAGCCAGAGATAACAGAACTGGCCCCAAAATCATAGCCACGTGCCAGGATCTCATTCTGACGGTCGGGGGCTATCTCGGTTAGCACCATCGCATACATCCAACCGAAGAGCGCCTGACTAGCGGGATAGGAACTGACATCCCGATAGGTATCTTCAAAGGCAGGAATGAGCGTCTTGTCCTTGAAACGAGCATAGGGACGACGATAAGAATAGCTTTTCTGGGCTTGATTCTGCATTCGGATGCCGTAGTTCATACAGTACTCGAACAAAAGGTTCAACTTAGGCATACCACTCGTAAGGTCGGTATTCAGCACCTTAGAGTAAGCCTTCAGATAGGTTGAAATCTCCGTACTGAAGTCACTCACGGCCTGCTGACCGCGTGTGCTGTCACGTAAACTCTTTCCCCATACATACTGGAGGTAGTCTTTGATGTATTGCACAGAGGTTGTCTCAGGCGGCCCAGGCAGAAACCTACTGGCATCGGGCAGGTCTTGCGCATGACTACTGACACACAGCAGTATGGCAGTCATCACAAAGCATATTCTTCGTCTCATTTTTATCATTTTTATGTCCACTATGCAAAGGCGACAGTCAGACCTGCCATCACGATGCTTACCATGGACATCAGTTTGATCAGAATGTTCAAAGAAGGACCGGAGGTATCTTTTAACGGGTCACCGACGGTATCACCGACGATACAAGCCTTATGGGCAAACGAACCCTTGCCGCCGAACTTGCCTTCCTCAATGTTCTTCTTGGCGTTGTCCCAGGCACCGCCGGCATTGGCCATGAAGACAGCCAGCGTGAAGCCGCCTGCCAAGCCGCCGACAAGCAGGCCAAGCACCCCGGCCACACCGAGGACGATACCCACGATGATAGGGATGATGATGGCGAGCACTGAGGGAATAATCATCTCGTGCTGGGCTGCACGGGTGGAGATTTCCACGCAACGGCCATAGTCGGGCGTGCCAGTGCCCTCAAGTATACCGGCAATCTCGCGGAACTGACGGCGCACCTCCTGCACCATCTTCTCGGCAGCACGGCCCACGGCCTCCATCGTCATACCGCAGAAGAGGAAGGCAGCCATAGCGCCTATGAAGGCACCCACAAGCACCTTCGGGTTCATCAGGTTCACCTGGAAGTAGTTCATGAAGTCGGGAATAGTAGCCTGCGAAGCTGAGATGGTCATTCCGGCAACGTTTGTCAGCGTCTCGCCGGCACGCTCCATAGCAATCTTGATTTCCTCGATGTAAGAGGCAAGCAGGGCCAGGGCCGTGAGGGCAGCCGAACCAATGGCGAAGCCCTTACCCGTGGCTGCCGTCGTATTGCCTAAGGCATCGAGAGCATCGGTACGATGACGCACCTCCTCGCCCAGACCGCACATCTCGGCATTACCACCGGCATTGTCGGCAATGGGGCCGTAAGCGTCGGTAGCCAGCGTGATGCCTAACGTAGAGAGCATTCCCACGGCAGCAATACCGATGCCATAGAGGCCGTGCGACAGGCTCTCAGACGTCATCGAGAGGTCGAAGCCGTTGGCACACAGATAGCTGAGCATGATGGCCACGCCGATCGTAATCACGGGGATGCAGGTGGAAATCATACCCGTACCTATACCTTTAATAATAACGGTGGCAGCACCGGTCTGTCCTGCCTCCGAAATCTTCTGGGTGGGCTTGTACGAGTGAGATGTGTAGTACTCTGTAGCCTGACCGATGATGACACCGGCTGCCAGTCCGGAGATGACAGAGAACGAGAGACCGAGCCAGTTCTCGATGCCTAAGAAATAGAGAATGCCAAAGGTGGCAATAGCGATGAGCACGGCACTGACGTTCGTTCCGAGCGAGAGCGAGCGCAGCAGGTCCTTCATCGTGGCGCCTTCCTTCGTGCGAACGAGGAAGATGCCAAGCAGCGAGAGGAACACGCCCACGGCAGCAATCAGCATCGGGGCGATGACAGCCTTGAGCTGAATCTCGAGACCTGCCACAGCAAAGGCGGCAGCACCGAGGGCAGCGGTCGACAGCACCGAGCCGCAATAGCTCTCGTAGAGGTCGGCACCCATACCGGCCACGTCGCCCACGTTGTCGCCCACGTTGTCGGCAATGGTGGCGGGGTTGCGCGGGTCGTCCTCGGGGATGTCGGCCTCGACCTTACCCACGATGTCGGCACCTACGTCGGCAGCCTTCGTGTAGATACCGCCGCCGACACGGGCGAAGAGCGCCTGCGTCGAGGCACCCATGCCGAAGGTCAGCATGGTGGTGGTAATGGTGATGAGGGCCATTTGGTCGCCCTGATAGAAATGGTTGAGCACCAGGAACCAGATGGCGATGTCGAGCAGTCCGAGACCCACGACGGTCAGTCCCATCACGGCACCGCTACGGAAGGCTATCTTCAGTCCAGCATCCATACTCTGGCGGGCGGCATTGGCCGTGCGGGCAGAGGCGTAGGTGGCGGTCTTCATGCCGAAGAAACCAGCCAGTCCGGAGAAGAAACCGCCAGTGAGGAAGGCGAAGGGCACCCAGGGATTCTGCACGTTCAGGCCATAGGCCATGAAGGCGAAGAGGGCACAGAGGACGACAAACACGATGGTGACGACCTTGTACTGCTGCTTGAGGTAAGCCATTGCACCTTTGCGCACATAGAGCGCAATTTCTTTCATACGCGGCGTACCTTCGTCGGCCTTCATCATCTGAGTGAAGAAGTAGTACGCCATACCGAGTGCCACGACAGATGCGAAGGGCACAAGCCAGAATACTGTTGGAATGTTCATTGTCATTTAATATTTTAAGTTTAAGTTTGATTTCTTCGTGCAAAAGTACGCATTTTATTCCTAATACCCAAATTTTTTATGTTTTTTCTCGTAATTGAATTTGCTCGTTTGGGAATTATTGAGTAATTTTGCAGCACAAAACTAAAATCACACCCAAACTATGAAACTGAATGACATACTGAACGGCCAGTTGAACGCCGCAGAATGGGAAGCCAAGGGTTACGAGCTTCCGAGTTTTGACATTGCCAAAGTACGCGAAAAGACTGCCAAGGAACCTACTTGGGTACACTTTGGCGGTGGAAACATTTTCCGGGCTTTCCCCGCAGCCATCCTCAACGACGCTTTGAACACGGGCCGTTACGATCGCGGCGTTATCGTGGCCGAAACCTTCGACTTCGAAGTCATCGACAAGGCTTACGCACCTTATAATAATCTGTCGCTGCTTGTGAGCCTTCAGTCAACAGGCACTATCGAGAAGAAAGTCATTGCCTCGGTGACAGAAGCGCTAAAAGCCGACCCTCAGTTCGACGACTGGAACAGGCTGATTGAGATTTTCCGTAATCCCAGTCTCCAGATGATTTCGTTTACCATCACCGAGAAAGGCTACACCTTCAACGAAGCCGACCTGGCTCGCGGGCTAAAGCCTATGTTTGCGATGGGTAAGGTCTGCGCCCTTCTGTTTGAGCGATTCAATGCCGGACAGCTCCCACTTACAGTTCAGTCAATGGACAACTGCTCGCACAACGGCGACCGCGTGAAGGCCGGCATCATGGCCTATGCAGAACGCTGGGTAAACGATGGGCTGGTGCCTCAGGCTTTCCTCGATTACCTGAAGGACGAGACGAAGGTGACCTTCCCCTGGTCGATGATTGATAAGATTACGCCACGCCCGCACGAGAAGGTAAAGGAACTCTTGGCTGAGGACGGTTTCGAGGACAACAACTATATCGAGACCGAGAAGCACACCTTCACGGCTCCATTTGTCAACGCTGAGGAAGTGCAGTATCTGGTCATTGAAGACAACTACACCAATGGCCGTCCCCCACTCGACCTCGGAGGTGCCCTCTACACCACGCGTGAGACTGTCGACAAAGTGGAAACGATGAAGGTGACAACCTGTCTGAACCCCCTTCACACGGCCATGAGTATCTATGGCTGCATGCTCGGCTACACGCTGATTTCTGCTGAAATGGCTGATGAGGACCTGCGCCCCTTCATTCAGAAAATCGGCTATATGGAGGCAATGCCCGTTGTTACCGACCCAGGCGTGCTGAACCCCTACGAGTTCATCGGAGCTGTCATCAACCGCCGACTGCCCAATCCGTTTATGCCCGATGCTCCACAGCGCATAGCAATGGATACAAGCCAGAAGCTTCCTATCCGTTTCGGCGAGACCATCAAGAAATACATTGCCCGCGGACTCGACATGTCGAACCTCATCCTCATTCCGCTGACATTGGCCGGCTATGCCCGATACCTTAAAGGTATTAAGGATGACGGCACGCCCTTCGAACCGTCACCCGACCCCATGCTCAGTGAGCTGCAAGCCATCGTAGCCCCGCTGGAGATAGGCCGTCCTAATCAGGACTGGAGCCCGTTGCACCAACTCTATAGCCGCAGCGATGTATTCGGCCTCGACCTCTACGAAGCTGGTCTCGGCGAGCAGATTGAGGGCATGGTCAAGGAACTCTATGCCGGCAAAGGTGCTGTTCGCGCCACGCTCCACAAGTACGTCGCTGCACGATGAGAAGACGACTGTTGACAATTGCTGCCGCTGCAGCAATAGCTACACTCTGCAACTGCTCTGGCGACAAGGATGAGAAGCTGGCTTTCGAAACAGTCAGTTCAGAGAAGACTGTGAGCATCAGTGGCGAGGATGGTGCACCCAAGTGCAGCGTCCACTTGACTCTTGCGGCAGCTGCCGAGAGCCAAGGCGAGCGGGCCAAGGTCGTGAATGAGCTGTTAGCACGCGAACTGCTCGACCAAGAATCGACAAGTCTAAAAGCTGCTGCCGACTCGTTTGCCAACGCCTATACCGAGAGCTACCGCCGCAATATTGCGCCACTTTACCGCGACGACCGTAACGATGCGAACAAGCGCTCATGGTATGAGTACCACTATAATCTGACGGGGAAGGCTGCACAGGGCCGGCGAGGCGTGACGGTCTACACGGCAGAGTTAGACTACTACGAGGGCGGTGCACACGGCATCAGCCAGCGCCTGCTGATGAACTTCGACAACAAGACAGGACGCCTGCTGACACTCGCCGACGTATTCACTCCCGGCTACCAGCAGCGGCTGAACGGTCTGCTGGAAGAGAAACTGATCGAAAAGACTGGCGCGAAGGACATCAATGAGCTGCGGGAGAAGGGCTACCTGTACCAGACGGAGATGTATGCCTCTGAGAATTTCGCACTCGGCGAGGACGAAATCACCTTTGTCTACAACCCCTACGAGATTGCGCCCTACGAGCAGGGACTTACCGAACTGACAATTGACTATGGAGAGTGTAAAGAAATACTTCAAGACGCTGACTGACGAGCAGTTGCGGCAGTTCGCGATGCTCGACGAGCTCTACCACGAGTGGAACGCGAAGATCAACGTCATCTCGCGCAAGGACATCGACAACCTCTACGAGCACCACGTGCTCCACTCGCTGGCCATCGCAAAAGCTGTCAACTTCCGCGCCGGCACCGAGATTCTGGACTTCGGTACGGGCGGCGGCTTCCCCGGTGTGCCGCTGGCCATTCTGTTTCCGGAGTGCCGCTTCAAGCTGATTGACGGCACGGGAAAGAAAATCCACGTGGCCCAGGAGGTGGCAGCAGCCATCGGTCTGAAGAACTGCCGGGCTGAGCACCTAAGGGGCGAGGACGAGCGTGGCCGCTTCGACTTCGTGGTGAGTCGTGCGGTGATGCCTCTGCCCGACTTGGCTAAGATCGTGCGCAAGAACATCAGCAAGAAGCAGCAGAACGCTACGCCCAACGGCATCGTCTGCCTGAAGGGTGGCAACCTCGAGGCCGAGGTGCAGCCTTTCCGTAACATCGTCGAGGTAATGCCTATCAGCAACTGGTTCGAAGAGGAATGGTTTAAAGAGAAAAACGTCGTTTACTTACCGCTATGATTAAGATAAAGACATTCGTCTGCAATATGCTGCAGGAGAACTGCTACGTGATGAGCGACGAGACGAATGAAGCCGTCATCATCGACTGCGGTGCCTTCTACCCTGAAGAACAGCAGGCCATTGCCGACTATATTGAGCGTGAGCAACTGACACCGGTCAGGCTGATAGCCACCCACGGACACTTCGACCACAACTTCGGCAACAGCTTCGTCTGGCACCGCTACGGGCTGAAGCCTGAGGTTACTGCCGAGGACTTGCCGCTGATGGACATCAAGCGGCAGATGAGGTTGATGATGGGAATGGATTACGAGATTGAGCAAGCCCCAACAGGACGCTTACTAAACACAAAAGACGACGTTACGTTCGGCAGTCATCGTCTGAGAGTACTGCCTACACCGGGACACTCACGCGGCTCAGTGACACTCTACTGCGAAGCCGAGCATGTGGCCTTCACGGGCGACACGCTGTTCCGCATGAGCATTGGGCGCACCGACTTCGAGGGCGGCAGCTGGAGCGAGATATGCAACAGCCTGAAACAAGTGCTGGCCGCCCTGCCCGCCGACACCAAGGTCTATCCGGGACACGGCACGCTGACCACGATCGGCGAGGAGGTGCAGTACAATCCGTATATGCACTAATCGAAGAGGGTATCGATTTCGCCTATCTCATCGTCGTCGAACCATTTCGACAGCTTCTCGCGGGCTTTCTCCTTGATGTCGGGGTCGACATCGGTCCACACCTTTTTCAGCACGTAGAGCAGTACAGCCAGGTCGTCGCTCAGGCCTACGATAGGAATCGCATCGGGTACGACATCGATAGGACTGATCATGTAGCCCAAGGCCCCGATGATGATGGCCTTGTCTTTGGCGCTGATCTTGTCGCTCTGCAGGGTGTAGAACAGAATGAGCGCTGCATACACTAACTTGGCGCCTGCACGCTTGGCAATACGCGAAATCTTCTCAACAAACTCGCTCTGCGAGAATTTGTTGGCATAACTCATAAAATCAGGTAACTCCATCTTCAGTATTTTCGATTGATTTATTTACGATTTATCACTCTTCACTCTTCACTTCTCACTTTTCACTTCTCACTTCCCAATCCGTATGATGCGGATACCCGTGTGCGACGGATGCTTCGAGAGATACTGGCCGAGGGTCATTGGCTCCTCAACCACCTTCTTGTGCAACTGCGATGCGTTGAGCAAGTGCAGACCGTCCTTACGCCACACGGCAAAGCCGAGATGCGCAATGTCGAGACCGGCCTTCGAGCAGGTGATGGCAATGATGTCGCCGTCGCTGACGGCCTTGCGCAGCGCCTCGGTGTTCTTGACCTCGCTCTTGGGAATGTAGCGGTACTTCCTGCCGTTCAGCTTCTCTTCCTGCTTCTTGATGACAGGCACCATCTTGGGATGGGCCTTCAGCGCCTTGTAGGCATCAGGGTGAGCTGACATATAGCCAACATTGATGGTCTGCACGGCTGTGAAGGGTGCCGACTGCTGCTGCACCTCGCCGACCACGCCCTTGCGGGTGTTGTCGACTATCCAGTCGGTGAAGTAGTGTAGCCTGCTGGTGTAGCCGTCGAGACGTCCGTCACGGTAGCGTATCTGGGTGAGGGCATCGAGGAAGTCGCCCCAGCAGTAGCGCTTGCTGTTGACGCATAATGTCAGCGCTACGACGTTCTCGACGAGCGTTGTGCAGTCGAGCTGTCGCGTGTTGACCACCAGCCGTTCGGGGTCGCAGACCTCCAGCGTATGGCCGACGTATGGTATGCCGATGAACTTGCGGGCGAAGTGCAAGGGCATGTTCGTTGTCGGCGGCAGCGAGCGTGCCTCTGTCAGCAGCTTCGTCACGAGCGTACTGTCGGCTTTGGTATAGTGTGGCTGTGCAGCGACGCTGGCCGACAGCACAATACCTATTATAAATAATAAGAGTCTATTCATTCTTCTGTTTCCTGTATCGTTTTTTTAGTCCGAAGTTATAGCCTACATAGGTGTTGAAACTGCCGAAGATGTTGTTGGCAGTAAAACGTTCCGTGCGGTAGTTGTTGGTGCGCAGGACGGCTGAAGCACCAGCATACCAGCGCGTGTTGTTATAGACGAGGGCGAAGCGGCCTATGCCGTCGAGGTTCACCTTCTTGATGCTGAAGCCGTCGTAGTCGTCGGCGGTATCGCCGTGACCGGTCTTGTAGGCCACAGCCGCCTGACCGCTGGCGCAGAAGAGCCAGTTCTTGGCAAACACCCAGTTGTAGGCGTAGCCGCCCGAGATGCTGTAGTCGTAGTAGGCAATGCGGTTGAACATCAGTCCGCTGTCGAGCTTCACGGCCTCAGCAGCGCCCAGCTTGTCCTCAAGCAGGCTTCGCAGTTGCTCGAAGTCGAGGTCGAGCGTGTTCTTGTAGAAGCCGGCACCGGCCATCCACGAGCCGCAGCTGATCTTCTGGCAGGTGCTCTGGCTGAAGGCAGCCGGATAGGAGAAACGCCCGTGGTTAAAGATGTAGTAGGCATTGACGCCCGTGATGCCTACAGCGATGCCGCTGAAGGGCGTGTCCTCGAAACGTGTGCCGTCGATGCCGTAGCCCATGCGCACCTGGCGCAGCTGGTAGTCGCTGCCCGTACGGCGGTAGAACATGTCAACGCCCACCTGCGAGGAATAGATGCTGAAGTCAATCTCGCGCTTGTCGGTATGGCTGAAGAGACTCAGATTCTTCAGGTCAAAGGTCCAGCCGAGGAAGAACCAGCGCCAGCCGAAGTAAGGCCCCACCTTGATGCGCTGGTCGGGCGAGAACATGATGCTCTGGCCGTTGCTGCTGAGGATGAACTCCTCGAAGTTGCGCGTGGCCTGCAGCATGACCGACCACTCATAGTGCTGAGGCTCGATATACTCGTCCTCAAGTCGGTCGAAGCCGCGGACGGTATATTTGATCTTCTGCTGCACCCTTTGTAGCGGCTTGTTGTCGGGCGACAAGGAGTCTGCTCCGACGACATCATCCAGGTCGTCGGCATTGGCTACTCCAACGGCCATCGTCAGCAGCAGCACGAGTATCAGCAACAACTTCTCACTCTTCATATCTTTCCTAAGATGCGGTCCATCGCCCAGTTCACGGGGGTGGCCGAAACGCTGGTACACGTACAGAGCGCCAAGCCCTGCAAGTGCTCGATGACATTCTTAATCAACGGGAACTGCACGTAAGGCGGGTTGGGCACCACAATCTGCTGAATGCCTTCGCTGGTATGCAGCTGGATGGGTGCATAGTCGAACACCGAGAACAGCAGCTTGCCCTTGTCGCCGATAATCTCTATGCGGTCCTCACGGGCCGACTCATGGGCCACAAAGCACCAGGTACCGCTGCCCGACAGACCGTTCTCGAAGCGGAAGCAGGCCGACACTGTGTCCTCGGCCTGATAATAGTGGCCGCGGTTGGTGCTGATGCCCTCGGCATCGAGAATGACGCCGAATATCGTCTGCAGCAGATCGAGCTGGTGGGGAGCAAGGTCGTAGAAATAGCCGCCGCCCGAAATCTCGGGCTGCAGGCGCCAAGGCAGCGTCTCGGGGTGGCTGTAGTCAAGTTCTCGGGGAGGCACGGCAAATCGCACCTGGACAGTCAGTATGCGCCCGATGATGCCTTCGTCAACAATCTGCTTCACACGCAGGAAGTAGGGCAGATAGCGGCGGTAGTAGGCCACGAAGCAGGGCACGCCCGTACGCTCTGAGATGCTGTTGATGCGGGCGCAGTCCTCGTAGCTGGCGGCCAGAGGCTTCTCCACGTAGACGGGCTTTCCGGCCTTCATGGCCATGATGGCGTAGGTGGCGTGGCTCGACGGCGGAGTGGCCACATAGATGGCGTTCACGTCGGGGTCGTCGATGAGCTGCTGGGCATCGGTGTACCACTTCGGTATGCCGTGGGTGATGGCGTAGGTGCGGGCTCTGCTCTCATGACGGCACATGACCGCCACGACGCCCGACCCCTCGACCTCGCTGAAGGCCGGGCCGCTCTTCTTCTCGGTGACCTCGCCACAGCCTATGAATCCCCACTTCAGAATCTTCATAAAATGTTTTAATTTTCTGCTAAAACGGTGCAAAGTTACGAAAAAAGTCAGTACCTTTGCCATCTGAAACAAAAATGATAACAATTTTTATGGAAACAAAGAACGAAGAATCACCCCTGAAGATACGCTCGGTAAGAGCCGCACTCGCCGCCGGACTGAGCCTGTACACGGGCAACTTCCGCCGCATCTTCCGTGCCACGTGGCCTTTAGCATTGATAGGCGGACTGGTCAGCGCGCTGGTGTTACACTATTCTATATCGCTGATTCCCAGGCAGATTGCCGCGCAATTACAGCCGATGCAAGCAAGCGCCGCCGATAGTCTGATGACTATTCTGACGCACTCCCTGCTGTCGCTGCTCGAGTTTGTGGTGGCGGTTCTGTTGCTGTCTTACGCCTTCTACATGCTGAACCGTCACAGGGAAGAAGGGGCCATCCCCTACCCTGCCCGATGGTTCACCAAGCCCGACGGACGCTCCGTGTTGCGCACGCTGGCAGTAGCCATCTTGTGGTTGGTCGTCGGCTCTGTTGCCATTATTATTCCTTCGGTAATCGTCGGCATCGGCATTGGCATGAAGTCGATGGTCACCATCGGTCTTAGCGCTGTCGTCGCACTGTTGGTGATGGCCCTGCTGCTGCCGCTGGCCTACCCCACCATGCGCTACGTCACCACCCGCGACACCAAGCTCTTCAACATACTCGGCAGCGGCTACAGGCAGGGACTGCGCTACTGGGGCTACATCTTCGCCGTGCTCTTCGTGGTCACCATCATAGCCACCATCGCCCTGGTCATTACCATGCTCCCGACCATCATTCTGCTGACCGCCAACATGAAGGCCGAGGCTGGCAGCATCGTCGGCGACCCGCTGGGCATGCCGTCATACATGAACTGGCTGTCGCTGATTGTGTTCACACTCTCGGGATTCATCCAGACCTATATTCTTTTGGGCACGCTCACGCCTCTCTACTATATGGCAGGCTCCATCGAACAGCAAGAAATTCAGAGAAATGAAACAGCAAAAGATACTCTTCATTGACCGCGACGGGACGCTCATACGCGAACCCGAAGACGAGCAGATCGACTCGTTCGAGAAACTGCGCTTTACCGAGGGCATGTTCCAGCACTTGGGCTTCATCCGCCGCAACCTGGACTTCCGCTTCGTGATGGTCAGCAATCAGGACGGGCTCGGCACAGACGCCTTCCCCGAGGATACGTTCTGGCCGGTTCATAACTTCATCATCCAGGCATTGGCAGACGAGGGCATCACGTTCGACGAACAGCTCATTGACCGCCACTTCCCCGAGGACAACGCGCCTACCCGAAAGCCGGGTACGGGGATGGTCGAGAAGTACATGAACGAACCGCAGTATGACATTGAAAATTCGTATGTTATAGGCGACCGTGAGACCGACGAACAGCTGGCCCGCAACATCGGCTGCAAGGCCCTTATCCTGGGACGCGACGGCATGACCTGGGCTAAGATTGCCGAACTGCTGTTTGCCGGTGAGCGCACCGCTGAGGTGCGGCGCACGACGAATGAGACTGACATCTATATCAAGGTGAACCTCGACGGCTCGGGGAGGTGTGACATCGAGACCGGACTGGGATTCTTCGACCACATGCTCGAGCAGATAGGCAAGCACGGCATGATGGACCTCACCATTCACACAAAGGGCGACCTCGAGGTCGACGAGCACCACACCATCGAGGACACGGCACTGGCTCTCGGCGAGTGTCTGCTGAAGGCTCTCGGCGACAAGCGTGGCATTGAGCGCTACGGCTACTGCCTGCCTATGGACGACTGTCTGTGCCAGGTGGCCCTCGACTTCGGCGGCCGTCCCTGGCTCGTTTGGGATGCTGAGTTCAAGCGCGAGAAGGTCGGTGAAATGCCTACCGAAATGTTTCTCCACTTCTTCAAGAGTCTGAGCGACGCCGCCCGCATGAACCTCAACATCCGTGCTGAGGGTCAGAACGAGCACCACAAGATAGAGGGCATCTTCAAGGCTCTGGCCCGTTCGCTGAAAATGGCAGTCCGTCGCGACGTCTATCACTACGAACTGCCATCTACAAAAGGCACCCTCTAAAGCTTATCGTTTACGTTAGCGTTAAGGTTAGCGTTAGCGTTATCGTTAATACACCCTCGGCCCGAAGATGCTCGTGCCGATGCGCACCATCGTCGAGCGGCACTCAACGGCTATCGTGTAGTCGTCGCTCATGCCCCACGAACGTTCACAGAACCACGGGGCGTCGGCGAAATACTTAGCCTTCACCTCGTCGAAGAAGTCGGCAGCCGTTGTGAACTCACGGCGAATCTGCTCGCGGTCGTCGGTCAGCGATGCCATCATCATCAGTCCGCAAATGCGCACGTGCTCCAACTGGCGCCACTCGCCGTCGGCCAGCAACTGCCGGCAGTCGTCGAGTGTCAGTCCGTACTTCGTGGCCTCCTCGGCAATGTGCAGCTCCAGCAGCACGTCGATGACCCGTCCGCACTTGGCGGCCTGCCTGTCAATCTCCTTCAGCAGCTTCAGCGAGTCGACGGCCTCCACCATATTTATATAAGGTGCTATATACTTCACCTTGTTCGTCTGCAGGTGGCCGATGAAGTGCCAGACGATGTCCTTCGGCAGCGTCTCGTGCTTCACCTTCAGCTCCTGCTCGTGGCTCTCGCCGAACACCCGCTGGCCCTCCTCGTAGGCAGCCTCGATGTATTCATTGGGATGATACTTGCTGATGGCCACCAGCCTGACACCCTCGGGCAGCGTGTCGAGCACACGGTGCAGGTTTCCCTTAACGTCGTACATCTTACTGCTCGTATTCAGGTTTCTCGTCCGTCTGCTTGTCCTTGCCGTATTCGTAGACGTCCATAATCTGCGTCTCGGCCACAGAGGCGATGACGTAGTCAATCATCGTGCCGCCCATCACCTCGTCGATGTTCTTCACCGCACCGTTCAGCGTGCCAGCGTTCACCAGGTAGTTCACGCTCGAGCGCTTCTCCTTGGCAGTCTTCTCGTCGATGGTGATGAACTGCAGCTTCGCCTTGTACCAGCGGTCGGCCGAGTCAGCATCGCTGAAGAAAATCTCCTTGTAGGGCGCTATCTTGATGTCCTTGATGTCGAACTCGCCGCTGATGTACGACGACATCTCCTCCATAATGCGCTGCTCGGCCTCGGTGAAGCTCAGCGCGTCGGTGGTATAGGTCTCTGTCACTTTCTTCTGGAGGCCGTCCTCCATCGTCTTCTCATACTGGATTTTACATTCAAACCAGATAGCTGTTCTTGATCTCATTGTTGCAATTTATATTTATACGTTTTGTTACTTTTCCCGTTTCAGCGCGCAAAGTTACAACTTTATTTCGAAATCCCCAAATAAAAACGCAATTCAAGTTTACCCGCCATGTAAAGCCCCGTTACCCACCCTGCGAACAGCAGCCAGTCAACGGGTACAGCCTACTCATCTTTGCTCCGTCCAAACCCAACATCCACTCCGAGCAAACGCCGGGTTTACTCCGACCAAAATCCCCCGCTCCTTAAGATGCTGCCTTACTCCCTTATAAAAATAGCGACAAATATATGTACATATTTATGCAAAACAGGGGTAATCTCATATTTGGGAGTGTCCCCTCTATTTCTTGTTATCTCAAAATCATCAGACGTAGATATGACTATAATTTATAGAAATACGTGCTATTATTTTGTGGTTTCGAAGAAAGTTCGTATATTTGCAGCGTGTTATTGAATAAATGACACAAGACATAGGCTCTTACATCACCGAATCACCACCTCGAAGATAAAACGAGCCATGTAACAAAAGCTATTAGAGCGTCGCGCCCTGTGCGCAGACGTTTCTATGATGCTTTTGAGGTTTGTGGTGAACCTTGGTGATGCGTAGAGATAGTCTGCGCATTTTTCGTGATTTGAACTAAAAACAAAATAGAATGGGAACATTTCTTATTATTATCATTGTTGTAGTTGCTATTGCTGTTTTTTATAGTATGGCGACTAAATCCAAACGTGAGGAAATGATAGGAAAATCTCAAGACTATGTTGCAGGCAATGACAACCTAAACATTTCTAAAGAAAACAAAGTGGAGTCTTCTTACAAAGACCAGTATGTAGAGTTGGCAGATATTGTTCCTGTAACAGGGCAAAGAGCAGAAGGGCCAATGGATACATTTACAACCTTTATTGCTGGAATTGGGCGATATTGCAATCAAAGTGACATCGGCTATATTATAGGGCGAGTTATGCCAGAGCCAAATAATGAATATAATCCGAAAGCTATGGTAGTAAAAGACCTTGATGATAAAAAGTTAGGCTATATAGCCGAATCTCAATTAGAAGATTATAGAGCTTGGAGTAATGGTGTGGTACTGCCTTTCGTTGGTTATATAGTAGCTGACCATAGTCGAGGCTTCTTACAATTAAATGCTCGTATTCATGTTATGTTCCCAGTATCACGTGAATTCCTTTTGCAAAGGGCAGGAAGATTTTATGGACATAAAGAAGAATTGAAGCTTATTCCCAAGATTAAAGACATGGTTATAGAAGTACCTAAAAAATTCTCTGATGACTATAAAGAATGGAATAAAAACTATGGATATAGAAAAGAACATAATTGTGAGGCTCCAATGAAAGAACCCAGCAGTATTTACAAGTATAGATACCAAAAGCACATGGTCGAATTATTTGGCTATCCCATATATCGCCATCTGAAAGCCAATAAGACAAATACCTACAAAGTTCCTGATTTAGTTAAGATCAATGACACGACTACTCCATACTTATCAAGCAATAATGAATGGAAAGTGACAGAAACATTAAACAATATGATTTATCTGTCAATTATAAAAATTGAGTGGTTGGATGAAGATACATTTAAGTATGAGATTTGCAAAGACATTCCTGAAAATCCTGATTGGGAGAAAAGAAGAAAATGGAAACAAACTTTACCAAAATAATAAAACTTAAATGCTACTGAACAATGAATAACGAAGAAAATAGAAATGACTTTTCCATTTTTAACTCACCTTTCGAAGAAGAAAGAGAGGCTTGGGAAGAGATTTATGGTCTCGAAGATTACGATAGTTGTTCCGATTACGAAGATTACGACTATAGTCAGAATGAATCGAGGAAACAAAGGATATATGATTTAGACAAACTTGAATTTCCAACTTCTTTTGTTAGTTTTGACTTCGAAAATCTATATCCTCAACGTGTGACCGCCTGCTCTGTTGGTATGGTTAAATATCTAAATGGTGTAAAACAAGAGAAAACATTTTATCGTCATATTCGTCCACCATTTGAATATGAAGGGAAACGGGGGCCTGCCTTAACTTGGATTCACGGGTTTACTGAAGAAAAACTTAAGGATGCAAGAACATTCGCTGAAATTCTCCCTGAAATGGAGGAATTTATTGAAGGATTACCTCTTGTTGCTCATAATGCTTGCGTGGAAAGAGCATGTATTCATGATTGCTGTGCCTATTATCATATTGAGACTTCAATTCCATACGATGATATAATGGATACATATCTTCTTTCAAAAGCGATAGAAAAGAAACTTGGAATGGATGTCAGAGGTGCTGGTTCTTATTCACTTAATGTTGTCTGCCAACGATTTGGGGTAAAAGAATTACGTCATCACCATGCTTGTGATGATGCGGAAATGTGCGGTAATCTCTTTCTTGTATTACCTAAATATCTTTCAGGAGAATTGGAGATGGATGCATCTGTGCGCGAAAAAGCACCTGACTATTGGGCTAAAGATACATCACGTGGCAATAACATCTACCAATCTTATGCAGCAAGAGGTCATAAAAATCTTTGTGGTGATGTCCTTCAGAAAGATTTAACATATGCAGACCCTAACAATCCATTTTATGATAGAAAGGTAGTTATCACTGGCGTATTCAATATTGAAAGACAGGAATTAGCTAACCGACTCAAAACAATGGGAGCGGACATAGATACGGGAGTAAGTAGTAAGACAAACTATCTTCTTATTGGAGATGAGCCTGGACCTTCTAAACTAAGAAAGTTTGATGAACTAATTGCTGCTGGAAAAGATGTTCGCAAGATATACCAAGAAGACTTGGATTTGATCCTTGCAGGTATGGATTACGAAAAATATCACACGGAGTTACCTGTTACAGCCAAACCTAAAGCCGAAACCCCTCATGAAAGGAAAACCACATGGCCGAATCTGGTCAAAAAGTTCAAGCAATATGTAGATGGTGAAGATATAGAGTTCACTGAACGAGAATTGCAAAGTGAAGATTATCATCTATTGAGGCTTTACTATAAACAGCAGCAAAAGGTTGCTACTACGAAAGAAACAGTACTTTCCAATTTGCGCGAATTAGACGAGGAAAGTGAATGTAGATTTAGAAGAGATATTCTGTCTTGTTTCACGGAAGGAGAGAATTTAACGAAGGAACACGCTTATGAAAGAATGCAGAATATATTCACAAAATACGGACTGCATTTTAAAGCTAAAACTTGTGTACTTACAGAATTGGGGGTTGATTATAAAGAATATAAAGCTGACAATATTCTCCATCTTACAATTAAACAAATTCCACAATTTAAATAATAAAAGTAGTCATGAAACAGCAAGTCTTATTTGACGATAGCATTTTCAATCAGCAGAATCCATTGACCAATCGCCGTGTTGGGTTCATTGGCAAATTTAGGAATCCGTCCCGTGCTGCTCTTATTCGGAAAGCAAAAGCTTTGGGAGCGAAAAACAGTAGCAAAGAGGGGCTAACTCGGGACACACAAATCCTTGTAATTGGTAGCAATGTTAAACAAGACGCTTTGAATCGCTTGCTATGCTATGAGCATGACGGATGGAAACCTTTAAAGATTAGTGAAACAGAACTATTGGAGATATTCAATGGACATTATTCTGGCTATGAGACACCCCCAACAATAAAAAAGCAGATAAGCATAGACATGTCGTATTATAATTGGGTTCCTCCAGTTTATACAGAAGACGAAGATGATGACGAAAAATCCGGTATTCGTTGCTCATCACCTCTTTTCTATGGCGATAATAATCCAATTTCAGGAATGGAGATTTATATCCCCAATAGACCCAATAGTGACATGGGGGTTTTACGTCAACTCATAGGTAACTTTGGAGGCTATGCAAATACAGAATACTTTGATGAGACCAATGTTGTAATGTTAAGTGCAGAAACCATACGATTATTGGGACAAGGCATTAAGGACGAAGTAATAACTGGTATAGAAAAATACTATAATGAAAGTTCATCTAAGTTCTTTAATATTCAGTTCACAAGCGAAACTGATTTCATTTCATGGGTAAAAAAGAGACTGGAGAAGTATCCTGATGAAAGTACTATAGCTTTATTAGAAAAATATGAATTTCAGAAATAATATAACAGAGGGACGGTTCTTTTGTTATACCATACAGGAACAGCTTGCTGCCCTGTGGCAGCACCGAACTGGCCACTTGCCTGATGTTGTCTATGACTTGTGCTTTATCCATCATGTTTTCATATCTCTGCCTGCAAAGTTACGACATTCCCGCCTAACTTCCTAATTTTCCGGCCGATTTTTCTGCGCCCCGCATTAACTTGTAAAGTCAGACACAAAGGCCCCTGCCGATGACAGATGACAGATGACAGTTTTATAATGGGCACATACGGCGAGAAAGAAGAAATATATATAATAATATTATACTATATATATAATATAAATATTATATATATAGTATATTCTTTTTGCGGGTTTTTAAGCGGCCTCTATAAAACTGTCATCTGTCATACTGTCATCGACGCGGTGGGGGCACGATTTTTTTATTTATTTTTTCGTGATTTTCTTGCCGGAAAATTTGGTGGTCTCGGATTATTTTTGTACCTTTGCATCTGTATACAAGAAGTCGTCTGGCGACGGCGAACTGGGGCAGTTAAGACGTCTAACTGCGGCAGTTGAAACAGCTAAAACGGCCAATTAGCTGATGAAGCCGGATACGCGCGCGCGAATAAACCTTAGTATTAACAATTTCGACCCATTAAAAACACACTATGGCAGTAAAAAGGTATGGCTTACTCGTCAGCAGATTGCCACATTGTTTGGTAGAGACTATAAGACGATAAGTAAGCATATAAACAAT
>JAEEGH010012697.1_pt1 | contig 18822 bp, 12 predicted proteins | sample 9134181 | NCBI WGS metagenome assembly JAEEGH01 (sample SAMN16246544, study PRJNA631951) | gut metagenome | biome: gut microbiome; feature: rumen; material: DP-attached | host: Bos | place: Iran: Karaj | collected 2018-10 | reverse complement strand
GCACGGCTTCAAACCGTAAACCAAATGCCCGCTTTCCAAACGTCTGGAAAGCGGGCATTGTTTTGTGGTTTATCAACTACTTAGCGATAAGCGGGATTCTGGTAGTTGGTCTTCTCCTCGTCAGTCATCTTCATGCCGTCGAGCTGACCCTGGGGGATGGGACGGATGTAGTAGTTGGCGGGAATGTTGCGGGTAACCTCATCCAATACACTGTCGGTATAGCCAGAACCAGCGATGTGGTAAACGCTGGCACGCTCGGCCCACTTCTGGGTACGAACGAGGTCGTACCAACGGTAGCCCTCACCCCAGAACTCACGGCTGCGCTCGTCGAGGATGTAGTCGATGGTGATAGTGGCAGGCGTGGCAGCTACCATCTCGGCACTATGGTCGACGCTTACGGCCACATTGTCGTTCTGGTTGAAGGTCTGCTTGCCGGCACGTGCACGCAGCACGTTCACGTAGTTGTAGGCGCTGGCGTTGTCGCCGAGCTTCACGGCAGCCTCAGCGGCCAGGAGATAGAACTCGGAGAACTTGGCGATGCTCCAAGGACGCGGGCTACCGCCGTTGACCTTTGAGCCTAAGCCTCCGTTGTTGTCGGTACGATAGATACCGAGCTTCCAGTTGATGGGATACTTCTTGCGGCTGATGTGGTTCACAGCGACCACGAAGTCAGCACGACCAGGCATCTCGCCGAAGCCGAGCTTACCGTCAGCACCGGTGTAGTTGATGTTGCCGTCCTCGCTCTCGGGAACCCAGCTGAAGTACACCTCGTTGGGGCCTACCTGCATGCCGTTGGCACCGAAGACGTAAGGCTCGGTGTTGCCAGACTTCTGCCAGTTGGTGTGATAGCGCAGGGTGAAGGTAGCGTCGTAACGTGAGTCGATAGCCTTGACGGCATCTTCCCATACGCCGCCTGCCATGAAGTTGTCGGCAATGGGTGCCATACGAGTCCAGGGACGACCCAGAGCCTGCACAGCCTCACGCTGAATGGGGTTGATGGTAGCACCCGAAGCGGCCTTGGCGGTCATCTCGGTATAGTTCCAGGTCTCCATCCAGTAGGCGAAGTTCTCGGGAGAGCCACCGCTACCCCAACCGTAGCCAGCACCACCGTTACCGTACTTCTCGTCCTCGTCGTGGTCGGCATAGAACATCACCTCGGAGTTGCGGTCGTTGGTAGCCACGTTCACGTCGTAGAATGTGGGCTGCAGGCCGTAGGGGCCAGGATTGTCGATGGCAGCCTTGGCCATAGCGAAAGCCTTCTGATAGTAGCTCTGAGCCTTGCTGGCATCGCGGCTGCACTCAGGATAGGTAGGAATGTTGTTGGGGTTCTCCAACCACCAAGCGTAGGTCAGGTATGCCTTTGCGAGGTACAGACGGGCCACGTTCTTGGTGACGGTACCAGTCAGACGGGGATTCTCGGGCAGGTCGGCCAGTGCTTTTTCCAGGTCGGGGAAGATACACTTGTTGTAGACCTCGTCCACCGTGTTACGTACAGAGGTACGAACGGTAGAGGTGTTGAACTTCAGCTCACCGGCACCCAGATCGAGGGGCACACCACCGTAGGTCTGAACCAGCAGGAAGTAGTCGAAGCCACGGAAGAAGTAAGCCTCGGCGAGCAGGGCGTTGTCGATGCCGGCAGAAGCACCGTTCTCGATAATGCCGCTGGCCGTATTGATGTTGGGGAACAAGGTCCCCCAGATGGAACCTGCGATAGAGTTGGAGGGAGTCATGGAGCCTACGCCCGAGAGGTCGGCGTCCTTGAAGTTACCATCGGCCGACTGTGCGTAGGTGTACTCGTCGGTACCAGTCTCCACGCTATTGAGGAAATAGCCGTTGCCATAGAAATAGCGCAGGTGTGCATAGAGAGAGGTCAAGCCGCCCTCGATACCCGTCTTCGTGGTGAAGAAGGTCGTGTCAAACTGGCTGCGAGGCTGCTCGTCGAGCACGTCGGAGCAAGAAGTCATCGTGGTAGTAATACCACCGCAAACCAAAGCCGCAGCAATGATATATTTGATATTTTTCGTTTTCATAACTTATTATTTCTTTATTTGAATAGCGGTAGCAAATTATTCACTTATCACTCTTCACTTTTCACTTAAAATGTAACGTTCAGACCAAATATGAAGTTGCGCGTTGCGGGCGTGTTATAACCCACGATAGGCATTCTGTGCTTACCCGTGTAACCATCGACGGCCACAGCCGTGTTCTGGTTGGCCCATGAGTTGGTCTCGGGGTCAAGTCCGCTCTCGTTGTTGAACGGCGAGAAGAGCACGAACGGATTCTGGATAGAAGCGTAGAGGCGCAGACGGCTGATGCCGAAGTCCTTGACAGCCTTCAGCTTGTCGAAGTTGTAGCCGAGGGTGATGGTGCGAATCTTCAGGTAGCCGGCATTGAAGTAACCGAGTGTAGAACCGTACTTGGGGTTGTCGCCGCTCTGGATGCCGCCGGGCTTCGGGTACTTGGCACCTGTGTTCTCGGGCGTCCAGTAGTCGACGTCGAGCTGTCCGCGACGGCCAGTCAACATGTTCAGGTAACCGTTGGAAGAGTGGATGGCGCTGATGAGCTTACCACCAATCTGGAAGGCACCGATGACGGTCAGGTCGAAGTTCTTGTAGCCTACCGAGGTGTTGAAACCACCAATGAGGTCGGGCTCCATGCTCATGATGCGACGGTCGTCGGCACCAATCTGACGGGTGGGAACACCGTTGGCATCGAGCACGTCGTCGTTGTACTTCACCTTAATCATACCCAGGTTGCCGCCGGGCTCGAGGATAGCGAAGTTGGTGGTCTTGGTACCGTCGGCCAGCGTCACTTCGTAGACGTCGCCCTCGTTCCACAGACCGTCGTACTCATAGTCGTAGATGACGTCGATGGGATGGCCCACGAACCAGCGGTTGGCCTCGTCGCGCTCGGGCTTGCCGTCAGCAGTCTCGGCACCTGTAAGCTTGGTCAGCTTGTTGCGGTTCAGATAGAGGTTGATACCGGCATCCCAAGTCCAGCCGTTCTTGTTGTCGAGGATGATGCCGTTCAGCGTCAGCTCGAAACCCTTGTTCTCGGTGTTACCGATGTTACCCGTGTAGCTGCTCACACCCGATGTGCTGGGCATGGTGACGTCGAGCAGGATGTCCTTGGTCTTCTGTATGTAATACTCGAACGAACCGTTCAGGCGTCCGTTGAAGAACGAGAAGTCGAGACCGAAGTTCCAGGTCTTGGAGTACTCCCAACCCAGTTCGGGGTTAGGCAGGGCGTTCACGTAGTAACCAGCCTTGTAGGTAGAGCCGAAGTTGTAGTTGCGTACGGCCAGTCCGCCAAGCGTAGAGTAAGGATTGATACTCTGGTTAGAAGTCTCACCGTAACCGATGCGCAGCTTCAGGTTGTCAATCCACTTGTAGTCCTGCATGAAGCTCTCGCGGGCGATGTTCCAACCGGCGCTGACAGCGGGATAGGTGTGCCACTGGTGGCCCTTGGCCAGACGCGACGAGGCATCGGAACGCAGAGCCAGAGAGAGCATGTACTTGCTGTCGTAGCTGTACATCACACGGCCCATCCACGACATCAAGCCGCTCTGCCAGTAGTTGTAGTTGTTGAGGTTCACCTGGCCGGTAGCTTTGTCGAGTGCGTAGTACTGGAAGAAGTCAGCGGGAATGCCCTGTGCACTTGCCCCCGTCGACTCGTAGGTAGTCTGCTCGGCTGAGTACATGCCGACAACGTTGACATTGTGCTTCTCGGCAAAGGTGCGGTCGAAGGTAATCAGGTTCTCCACCGTCCAGTTGCGGGTCTGGTTCTCGGAGATGCCGCCACCGTTGATGGCATTGGCATCCTTGTTGTTGACACCAGTACCCGTGAAGTTGCCGCCCTTTGAGCTGCGGAAGTTCAGACCGATGTTGATGCGGTAGCTCAGACCTTCCACCCACGGGCACTTCACTTCGCCGAACAGCGTGTTGTACGAGCCGATACCCTTGTTCTCGTTCAGCCATACGTCCTTGTCACGCTCCACCGTCTCCTTGGTGACTACACTCTGGTCGTCGGCGGGCAGCGAAACATAGCGCTTCAGGTTGCCGTTCTCATCGTAGGGGCTGGCCAGCGGACTCTTGCTCAGCACGCCGTACATATCATTAACACCCTGCGACTTGCGGTAGCTGTTGTTGGTTGACAGACCGAAACGCAACCACTTGCCTACCATCTGGTCGAAGTTACCACGTACCGACACGCGGTCGTAACCTTCGGTAGGAACGACCGACTCGTCATGGAAGTAACCTGCGCCGAAGCTGTAGCTGCCACCGTTGGTGCCGCCAGAGACCGACACGTCGTGGTTGTGGCTCACACCAGTCTGGTAGTACAGGTCCTGCCAGTCGGTATTGGTATTGTCGCTCTCGTCCAGCGAGTTCTGATACAAGCCGGCAGCCTTGCGGAACGTCGAGAACGTGGGACCGTCCATCATGGGATACTTCTTGAATATCTTCTTGAACGACACATAGCCGTTGTAGCTCACCTTGGCCGGAGTGCCCATAGCGCCCTTCTCGGTGGTGATGAGAATCACACCGTTGGCACCACGGCTACCGTAGATAGCGGTTGCAGAGGCGTCCTTCAGAATGTCCATCGACTTGATGTCGCTCGGGTTGATGTCCGACAACTGGCCCATGAAGGGAATACCATCGAGCACAATCAGCGGGTCGTTGCTGGCCGTCAGCGAGCGCTGACCACGGATGCGAATCTGCATTTCCTCGCCCGGCTTCGAGCTGGTCTGCGTCATCAGCACACCTGCCACGCGGCCCTGCAAAGCCTGGGCAGCATTCGAGGCTGCAATCTGATTCAGTTTCTCACCGCCGATGTTGGCCACCGAACCGGTGACGGCCTCACGACGCTGCGTACCGTAACCGATGACCACCACATCGTTCAGCGTGGTGTTGTCTTCACGCAGGACGATGTTAATGTTCTGACGGCCGTTCACTGCCACACGCTGGCTTACGAAGCCCACGTACGACACTTCCAGCTGAGCATTCCGATCGGCGCTGACGCTGAACTGACCGTTGATGTCGGTCACGCCGCCCGTCTTCGTTCCAATAACCCGGACTGATGCTCCGATAACGGGTTCACCAGTCTCATCATTCACTGTGCCCTTGACGACGCCCTGTGCCCATGCTCCTAACGGAAGCAGGCAAAACATGACAAGCATCATCAGCGGCTTGAGTAGTGTTTTTTGATGTAACATAATAATTGTTTTTTGGTTAAAAAATATGAATGGTTTAATTGTTCGTTTTTGGGTTTATTATGATTTTCGAACACAAAATTACACCTTTATTTATAAAGAGGCTTTTCTGTTTGTGTATTTTCCCTTTCTATTTGTCTCACGGGGGACAATTGGCCCATAAACATGCCCATTATGATTCGTTTTCCCCTTGCCACTTTGCACCCTCGCGCAGAACGAACCTGATGCCCGACTTCTTAGGCAGCTGGGGCTTTGTCCATTCACCGCCCAGAATCTGGATGATCTTCTCCGCCTGCGGCAAAGCCTGCGCCGCCTTCACGGCCTGCTCCAAGTCCATATAGTCGCCTCGTCCCAAGCGGTCGACGGTGATGTCGGCATCGCAGCGGTACTTCTTCAGTACGGGTATTTCCTCGCAGAGTGCATCGGCCAGCAGGTGAGCCACGACGTGAGCACCATATATATTATAATGTGTATTGTCCTGACGGCCATCAGGCACGCTGGGTTCCTCGCCAGGCTTGAACCACATGTGCAGCTTCTTCGAGCCTTCTGTGCCCAACCCCTGCTCCAAGTCGTGGGTAATCTGGTTGGCATCCACGAAGTGGACGTTCATGCGGCGGGCAACGTCACGGGGTGCAATGCGGTAGAGTCCGTGGGTGTCGATGAGCGAGTCGCCCTCTATCATCTTCACCCCATCCTTGAACGTTGTGGTGCGCAGTTTCTCGTCATCGTCGTTCTCAGGGGCACTGACAAAGAAGTTGCGGCGTACCACACAGCTCATCAGCACGGGTATGCCGCCGTGCTCACGGGTCTCACGCACAAACTTCGCCAGATTGTAGTCGAACGTCGAGCCAGGGTCGGTATGGCGGTCGGCCTTGGGCTTCTCGTCATTATGGCCGAACTGGATAATGACGTAGTCGCCGGGCTTCATCAGCTCCAGCACCTTGTCCCAGCGGCCCTCGTTGATAAAGCTCAGCGACGAGCGACCGTTCACGGCGTGGTTGTCCACCCGGATGTTGTCGTCGAAGTAGCATTGCAGGGCCATCCCCCACCCTCGCTCCTGCTTGCCACCGGAAATGTCCTTGTTGGCAGCCGTAGAGTCGCCGATGATAAATACTGTTGTTGTCTTGTCTTCTCGGGCTGCGCTGAACAACATCACCAGCACAGCCACCATCGTTAGTAGTTTCGTTCGTTTCATATCATTTTTTGGTTTACATGCTGCAAAATTAGCAAAAATTTCCGAAATACGGCCTCCATTCATCACATTTTGCAGCATTTTATCCCAAATATTTTGTGGTATTCGAAACTATCAGTACTTTTGCAACGTCAAACCGTATGATTAGAGATTTCAAAACAATATGGCAATGAAAACAGCAATCAAAATCTTCAGCCTCTCATTGATGCTGATTGGCGGAGGGACAGCCTTCGCTCAGAACAAGGGTTACGACAAGGAGAACATGAACCTCGCCGTGAAACCAGGTGACAACTTCGCAGAATATGCCTGCGGCAACTGGCTCAAGACGCACCCGCTGCGCGACGACCAGATGAGCAACGGAGCCTTCATCGACCTCTACGAGCAGAACCAGAAGCAGATTCAGGAGATGATCTTAGAATTTTCGACCAAACCGCAGGAAAAGGGTTCGTTAGGATATAAGATAGGTACGCTCTACAACCAGATGATGGACACCCTGAAGCGCAACGAGCAGGGACTGAAGCCCATCATGCCCTACATCGAGCGCATACGTGCCATCAAGGACCGCAAGGAGTATCAGCGCGTCACCGCCGAGATTGACCGTCGTGGCGAGAGCACCATGATGTATGCTTGGGGGGCCGGTTCCGACCTCCGCGATGCCGACAACAATATCGTGAGCATCTCGCAGAGCGGACTCGGACTGGGCAACCGTGACTACTACTTCAATGAAGACCCGCAGACGCAGGCCGTACGTGAGGCCTACAAGGCTTACGGTAAGCGCCTGTTTGTGGCGTTGGGTTACGACGAGGCCAAGGCCAGCGAGCTTGTAGAGAAGGTATATGCCATCGAGAAGCGCATTGCCGAGAAGAGCTACGACATGGTGAAGCTGCGCGACATCAACGCCAACTACCACAAGATGACCTACGACGAACTGGTAAGCGACTTCCCCGGCATCGACTGGCCCACCGTGTTCTGGGTGTCGGGATTCCCCGCCTTCAAGCAGCTCGTGGTGGAGCAGCCCGAACCGCTGCATGAGGTGGAGAAGATTCTCGCCGATACGCCGCTCGACGACCTGAAGGCCTACGCCGAGGTGCGCATCATCTCGGGAGCCGCCTCTTGTCTGACACAGGATTTGCGCCGCTCCTACTTCACGTTTGTGCAGACGCTGACAGGCCAGCCGCAGGACGACCCCTTGTGGAAGCGCGCTACGGCGCTGGTAAACGGTGTTCTGGGCGAGGCTATCGGCAAGATGTACTGCGAAAAGTATTTCCCCGAATCGAGCAAGCAGCGTGTGCTCACGATGGTTCGTAACCTGCAGACGGCACTCGGACAGCGCATCGAGGCCCTCGACTGGATGAGCGACGCTACGAAAGCCGAGGCCAAGAAGAAGCTCAGCGACTTCCACGTGAAAATAGGTTATCCCGACAAGTGGAAGGACTACAGCAAGATGCAGATTGACGACCAGTTGTCGCTCTACGAGAACCTGGCCAACGTGAGCGAATGGAAATGGATTGACGCGCTCAACCGCAAGGTGAACAAGCCCGTAGACAAAGAGGAGTGGCACATGACACCCCAGACCATCAACGCCTACTACAACCCGACGACCAACGAAATATGCTTCCCTGCCGGCATCCTGCAGCCGCCGTTCTTCGACGTTGAGGCCGACGATGCACAGAACTACGGAGCCATCGGTGGCGTGATAGGTCACGAAATGAGTCACGGATTCGACGACCAGGGCTGCCAGTTTGACGTTACGGGTAACCAGCGCAACTGGTGGACGGCTGCCGACAAAGCCGCCTTCGACAAGCGTGCTGCAGGTCTGGCCGACTACTTCTCGACCATCGAGGTGGTCAACGGCAAGAAGGTGAACGGCAAGCAGACGCTCGGCGAAAACATCGGCGACAACGGCGGTCTTCACGTTGCCTTGCAAGCTCTACATAATACTGGCAACGACCGTGTCATCGACGGCTTCACGGCCGACCAGCGTTTCTTCCTCGGCTGGGCCCGCGTGTGGGCAAGCAACAACCGCGAGCAGTATATGGACTTGCTCCTGAATCAGGACGTCCACTCGCCCAACTTGGTGCGTATCAACGGTGCCCTACCCCAGATTGACGAATGGTACGACGCCTTCGGCATCAAGAACGGCAAACTCTTCATTCCAAAGAAAAAGCGAGTCAGAATCTGGTAACAATCAAAGAGGGGCAACTTCCACCACGGACGTTGCCCCTTGATGACAAATGACAGTTATGACAGATGACAGTTTCCTGAATTTGAGAGATAGAGAGACTTCGAGAGCCGTGTATTACGGCTCGTCAAAATCGGGCGAATTGGTGCTGAAAATCGGGACAAATCGATACTGGTAATTTGGAGCTGCGCAAAAAATGTAGTAACTTTGCAATGTCTAAAGAAGACACCTGCAATTATTTCGCCAATAATATATAAAAGGTGAGAGAAAATGAGGGTTATTCCAAAGATTTTACGTAACTTTGCAAATAAACATGATGACAAACAAACTTATGAGACACCTGATGATGATATCCGTCCTGCTGACGGGAACGCTTGCACTGAATGCACAGAAAGTGACAAAGTACACCACCACCGAGAAAACTCCCTGGGTGACGGGTAAGACAACACTCGCCGCAAAGGCTGAGGGAACAGTAGTGGCAACGGTGGAGGGAAACGAACGAGGGGTGACGTTCCACGCCTGGGGCACCACGTTCAACGAACTGGACTGGGATGCCTTCAATCTGCTGAGCCGCGACGACCAGGACGAGGTGATGCACCGCCTGTTTGCCAAGGACGGCGACCTGCGTTTCACGCATGGCCGTGTGTCGATGAATGCCAACGACTACGCCCGCAACTGGTACCAGTGCGACGATGTGGTGGGCGACCTCGGACTGAAGCACTTCAACATAGAGCGCGACAAGCGGAACATCATCCCGTTGGCCCGCGCCGCCCAGAAGTACTGTCCGCAGCTGCAGCTCTTCATGAGTCCGTGGAGCCCGCCGGCTTGGATGAAAATCAATCAGGACTACTGTGTGCTGAGCAGCCCCTACAACACGCAGCCGAAGGAGAAGGACTATCTGCTGTATGACGTACCCGTGAAGCCTGAACAGGCGAAGCTGATGGGCGAACGCGAAGGGGTGTTCCCACGCCGTCTGGCCACGCAGGACTATTTCATACAAGACCCGCGCTACCTGCAGAGCTATGCCGACATGTTCTGCCGATTCATCGACCTGTATGCCGAGCAGGGACTGCCCATCACGAAGGTGATGTATCAGAACGAGGCCTACAGCTACACGGTGTATCCCGGATGCGCCTGGACTGCCGAAGGCACGCTGCGCTTCAACAACGAATACCTGGCTCCGACGCTCCGTGAGAAGCATCCCGAGGTGGAACTGTGGATAGGTACGTTCAACACCAACCGCCTGGACTATGTCGAGAAGATTATCGACGGCCTCGTTGCCCCAGCCAAATCTCAAACCATTTCAGGTATCGCCACCCAATGGGAGTGCCGCGAAAACCTGCCCCAGCTCAGAGAGCGCTATCCACAGCTGCGCCTGATGATGAGCGAGAGCGAGTGCGGTAACGGCTCGATGGACTGGAAGGCTGGCGAGCACACGTTCTTCCTGCTCAGCGACAACCTCGGCAATGGCTGCGACGAATACTACAACTGGAATTTTATTCTGGCCGACAAGGGACAGTCAACATGGGGATGGACGCAGAACGCTCTGATTCAGGTGGACAGCAAGACACGCCAGAAGCGCTACACCGCCGAATACTATGCCTACAAACACTTCTGCCAGTTTGTGGCGCCAGGCACCGAGATGATAGCCTACGCAAGTCGCGAATACAGCAAGACGCCACTCGTCGTGTTCCGTAACGGTCAGCAGTTCATCGTCACGGCCGGCAACTTCACCGACAGCGATGCAATCCTGAGTGTCAAGGTAAAAGGCAAGTATCTGAACGTAACAGCAGCCCCGCACTCGTTCAATACATACGTGATAGGCAAATAGTGCTTACTTCGTGCGCCGAACCCGCTCGTTGAGCAGGTCGCACAGCTCTTGAGGCTTCATATTGATACCATCGATGGCAATATATTCATCGCATCCTGAAAACAACTTGGTGGCTACACGTCCAAGAACGGTCGGGCTGAATATTTTCTGCTTGTCCTTGTCTTTTTTGTAGAAGACGCAAAGGTCTCTTTTCAGCGGTAGCAGTATGTTGAACGGCGTCAGCTCGAAATGGTCCACCGCAAAAAAAGTTATCGTGTAATCCTCCAGCGAGTGCTCGGCTCTGCTTTGGATGAGGCACTTGTCGGTAATGGTCAGATAGGGACGGAGTCTCACCTTCACCGTAAGATACAGCAAGAACAAGCCGCCTATGCCAAAAAAGAGCAAGCCTGCCGTTACCGTCGATGCATGCCCTTTGCCCTGATAGAGCATAACAAAGCTGCTAACAGCAAAAGCCAGGCAAAGAATTCCTATCAACAGATTCTTCCAGGCAATTCGATATATTCTGATTTCTTCCATATTCGGGCTATTCTCATTTTACGGCCACAAAGATACTGTTTTTTTGCGTTTCCACCAAATCTGACAGTTTGCAATTGTTTGCAAACATATATTTGTCGGGTTTCTTGATAAACAATGCTAATTTTCGGTGCAAATTCAATGATATTTCAGTAATTATCACTATCTTTGCAGTCACATTGAATAACAAGACAAATAACACAGAAACATGAAGAAACTGATGACTATCTGCCTATTGGCTGTCGCAAGTGTGTTGAGCGTATCAGCACAGGGTGTGTATGATTTCAAGGTGAAGAATGATGCTGGCCAGGACGTATCACTTGCTGACTACAAGGGAAAGGTGCTGCTCATAGTCAATACGGCTACCCGATGTGGATTCACACCTCAGTACAAAGAGCTGGAGGCCATATATGAGAAGTATCGCAGCGATGGCCTTGAAATTCTGGACTTCCCCTGCAACCAGTTCGGACAGCAGGCTCCGGGAACCATTCAGGAGATTCACAAATTCTGCACCGCCAACTACGACATTCAGTTCCCACAGTTCGACAAGATTGAGGTGAACGGCGAGAATACTCACCCACTCTATACGTGGCTGAAGGACGGCAATGACATCAAATGGAACTTCACCAAGTTCCTCATATCTCGCGACGGACGGATTTTAAAACGCTACGAACCGAGAGACAAGATGACCGACATCGAGGCCGACATCTGTATGGAGGTGAATCCCGTGCTGAGTAGCATCATGGCGCGCCGTTCCATCCGCAAATACCTCGACAAGCCCGTGGAGCACGAGAAGCTGGAGGTCATCGTACGTGCCGGTATCAATGCACCGAGCGGTGTGAACCGTCAGCCGTGGATTGTCCGCGTGGTGGAGGACCAGAAACTGATTGCCGACGTAACAGAGGTTTACAAACAAGAGAACGCTGAACAGGTAAAGCGCGACAAGGACTTCAAGAACATGTTCCGCAATGCACCCAATCTGATCTGCGTTTGCACGCCTGCCAATGGCGGTGGCGAACTGGATGCCGGCCTGCTGGGCGAGAACATCATGTTGGCAGCGCAGTCTATGGGGCTTGGCACCTGCTGTCTGGGCGGTCCCGTCCGCTTCCTGCTGTCAAACGAGAAGTGCAAGTTCTTCCTTGACCGTCTCGACATCCCCGCCGACTACAAGCTGAACTACATCATCGCCATCGGCTACCCCGATGAGCAGCCTGATGCCAAACCCCGCGATGCCTCGAAGGTAAAATACATCAAGTAGATACCTTCTTCACTAAATTGGAATTTACTCTGCAATGCCAAAGACGATGCATGGTATAACTATAGTCGCAATGGATTTCTAGGCAGATTTGCCTAAAAGAGTGTATTCTGTTTTTACGTTTGTAAATGAACATAACCACCAATGCTCCGATAGCGGGACCCAATATGAATGTTCTTATAACTTAAATTTTGTTTCATGCTATATTCCTATCTATTTTCTTTATTGTTTGCAACTATATACGAACAACAAATTCTGCGACAAAGGTACCAAAATAAAACCGAATCGCCAAGTAAACTCACAAAATAATGCTTATTGTGCAACATTTTTGCTCTAAATCGTCAGAAAGCACTTGGAGGGGGTACAAAAAAGGGCTCAGCGGATTTTCTCGGTTGGTAAAGCTTGAGCGAATCAAGAATAAAGTGTGGCCAGCCTGTACATAAAGAACCTGATGTCCCCAACTCCCCTGAACTGTGTCCTAAAGGCCTTGATCTTTGCATTGAATGATTCTGCTGATGCATTTGTGAGCCTGTCCTGGAAGTAGTTGATGATAGTCGCATTGTGGTTTTCAAACGTCTCGATGACCTTGCTGAAGCCGTCGTCGCCAAACGCCTCTACCTTGTTGTACCATCTGGCCAGATTGAGCCTGGCCTCTGCCGGTTTTGACTTTTTGTTGAAGATATCCACGAGTTCAAGATAGATGTTGTATGCCTCCTCCAGTCTGGGGAACAGCTTGAAAAGGATGGCAGCCCTTGCCTGTTGCTGTGCATTCCACTTAGACTTGTGCATGAGTATGATATGTCGGCTGCGTGCCATGATTTGCGGTTTGGTCTCGCCATTCTCCATCCTCTCCGGCTCCCACTCGCCGATAAGGTCCTTCTCCGCTCTTGTGTGCACGGCCTTCCGTTTGGCACGGTGCTCCCTGATGGCCTTGTTCTCCTGGGCAAGCACCTCCCAGCGGAAGCCTATCCTCATCTGGTCAATGGCATCCGTCACCAGCTGCTGTACATGGAAACGGTCATTGATGAGCATTGCTTTTGGGAACACCGCCCTCACGGTCAGCATCATGGCCGATGACAGGTCCGTCGTTACGGTCTTGACCTTGCAACGAAGCTCACGGGGGACTTTCCTGAGAATCTCGGACACCGTGTCGGAGGCCACGCCACGCACCATTGCCGCCAAGGCTCCCTTGCCGCCGTGTGCAGCCTTGTTGGTCAGGATGGTATAGACCTCGCCGTTCGACAGGCAGGTCTCGTCAAGGCTCATGTCGTCGCCGAAGTTGTTGGGGAAAAGCATGTACTGCTCAGCATGCTCCAGCTGCTCCCAGCTACGGTAGTCACTGATCTTCTCCTTGTACTGCTTGCGAAGTGTCTGTCCGTTGAGACCGTTGCGGGCGGCAAGCACGGAGATGCTTACGGGCGTGGATTCAATCTCCCTCTTTTAAAAAAGAAACGAACTCCGCATTCAGGTGCGTCTCGTCGTATTCGGACAGCTCCCACTCATAGCTGAATATCTCGCCCGTGTCCTTGTCTAGCCACTTGCGCTTGCGCACATGAAGGTAGGTAGCACGACCGCGGATGGGAAAGTCCTGAATAGTATGGTACTCTCCGAAGCCATGGGATATGACAGAGGAGTTACTCTTGTCCTCACCCATCTGGACCTTCTTCTCGTCAAGCCATATGTCGAAACGAAGGTCGCTCTTCTCAAAATTGGCAACATCAAAGTTGTCTATCAGCACATCTGGAAGGATGGCTCGAAGCAATTGGGTATGATCCATGCTGCAAAGGTACAACTTTATTCTTGATTAGCCAAGCTTTACCAACCGGGAAAATCCGCTGAGCCCAAAAAAGGACTTGCCCAATTTTGAGCAAGTCCCATACATTATAAGAGAGCGATAATTACTCCTCAACAGCAGCCTGCGCGGCGGCAATGTATTCGAGGAAATAAAGGGAGTGCGAAACGCTCTGGTAAAGCATTAGTAAAGAATATTATGGAATTTTCATAAGCTGTACGATTTTATTATTTTGGAGTTCTAAAATGATTATATGAATCCACTTAAAAAAGTCGGATTAATTTTTTAATTTTTTTGTTCTTAATATCATTGTATTATACTTTTTTAAAAAATCATGATGTATTATAATACACTGTTTTTTATTTTTTCCATTTCGTTAAATTACAAAGAATCAAGTTGTCTTTGTAACAACATATATCGCAATTTGTATTCATCACGCTCTTCTTTCATTTCGTCATAAAGGAATTTGGGAACAATTTGGCTATTATCATTGTAATTTGATATAGGGAAGTATTCAGAATTACCGTAAAAGAAAGTCACATCTATGTTCATTGTAGAGCATAGTTTTTCAAGAAACCCAGTTTTTACATCAACAACAGAAAAAGCCCTGCTAATATTTTGCGGGGTTGTATTTAATTTGGTAGCCAAATCAGTAACTTTAGTGCTGATACCACCCTGTTTTAATTTATTTTTAACTTCTTCTCCACTCATATTTAAATGGTTTACTGTTAATACCCTATAATGTTACAACTATTTAGTTGCAAATTCAATCAAATCATTTATCTTTGCACCGAAATTTTGAAAGCGGACCACAATATCCGCTGCAAAACAAGATACAAAATCGGGGGCAAAGTTACTGAAAATAAAGATAAAAACCAAGCACTAGTGTCTCTTAAAATTGTTAAAATTTAAAATTAAACATCTCATGCACAACGTTTTAGCCCAGCAATACCCTGTCCGGGTTTTGAAATGCTTACCTTTGCATCCGATTCAAAATCGGAGCATATATGCATACGGGGATATTCGTTTTTGCACAGATAATACAGTTCCTCCCTCAGAGGCAGTTCAGGCGAATACTTGCCAAGTACAACGACAGAACCAAAGGCTGGGCGATGTCTCACTGGAACCATTTGCTGGTTCTGATGTTTGGCCAGCTCATTGGATGCGGAAGCCTGAGGGAACTCACAGATATTACAATCGCACATGGTAAGAAGTCCAAACACCTCGGCTTTGGCCACCATCCCATCAACAGACAGATGCTGTCCAAGGCCAACAATCTCAGAGACCATCGTATCTTTGAGGAGTTCGCTTTCTACATGGTGTCTATTGCCCAGACCAGACGAATCACGAAGGAGTTCGAGCTTCATGGCAGGTTCTATGCCATCGACTCCACGACTATCGATCTCTGCATGTCTGTATTCAGATGGGCAGAGTTCAGAAGCACAAAGTCGGGTATCAGAATCCATACTCAGATTGATATCATCACGGAGATTCCCGTTTTCTACAGAATCACCAGTGCCAAGGTGCACGATGTCAACTCTATGGACTGGTTCACATACGAGCCTTTGGCGTGCTATGTGTTTGACAGAGGCTACTTTGACCTCGCCAGACTCTATAAAATCAATGTCTTCGGAGCATTCTTTATCATTAGGGAGAAGGGCAAGCCTGCATACGAAACCGTCGATGGCGAGAGTATTCTCGACGGAGCAGACAATGTGCTCAAAGACCAGACCATTCGCTTCACCAAGAAGGAGAATCTGGAGAAGTATCCCGGTGTTATCAGAAGAATCGTCTATTATGCGCCAGAGCTTCATCGAAGTTTCGTCTACTATACAAACAACTTCTACCTCAGTGCGAAAGACATCGCCCTGCTCTATAAATACAGGTGGCAGGTGGAGCTGTTTTTCAAATGGATCAAGCAGCACCTCCAAGTCAAACGTTTCTGGGGAGAATCCGAAAATGCAGTCCGAATACAGATACACGTGGCCATCATCACCTACTGCCTCATTGCCATCATCGAGCACGACCTCAAGATTGGCAGGCCCGTCTTTGAAGTCATGCGTATCCTTGGCAAGTCTGCGCTCACCATGGACAACATCCAAGACCTGCTCAAACCTTTCAAAGAGGCAGTCAAGCCGGATGATGGTCAACTCCATTTGGACTTCAAATTTGATTAACATATATTAAGAGACACTAGTGAAAACCAAGTAATATGAAAAAAAATAAATGACCGGCGCTGTTAAATTTTCCTGTGGCAGAGCACTGCATTGAGGACTGCTGAATATAGTGCGCAAACAATACATATCATAAAAAAGCAGTACCTTTGTCCTCATGGTATCAAACAACGAACTTCAACGATACACTTTATTGGCCAGTTACTTCCTCCCAGATGGTATCCTGGACTGGTTTGACTTGGTGCGCATGAAAGAGACAGACAACGACAAACCTACGCATGAACAGGACGTTTTTACCCCAAGATACTTCACATCTACCTTGATGAGCGCGACAATCGTCAGGGCGAGGATCTTAGCCTTGTCCCCAACGGCTTCACTGAGCCGAGTGTCATTCACGACTATCCTGTCCGCAGCCGCAAGGTGGTGCTGCATGTACGGCGTTACCGTTACCTTGACGCAGCTGGCCGCAACATCATTCTCTACAGTTACCCACTGGCCGCTGAAGGTACCCGCCTGTCCGTAGAGTTCGGGGCTTTTTTAAAGACAGTCTTGGATAACCTCCCCGTCACTTGCTCCTCCGTGGCCCGCTTCTTCCACATCAAGGGCAGTACACTGGAGCGTAACTACAAGAAATTCCTGAGCGACTTTCGAGATCTGGGCCCAGAAGGACCATGCCGCAGACTGGGTGCTTCTGGCGAAGAATCAGGGCGAATACGACTCCATTGATGAGGCCACGATAGGCGACGATATGTACACGATATATGTGACCAAGCGACCGCCGAAATGAATGTTAAATCGCCGCGTATATTTGCATATATCGTATATATTATATATATTTGCGCCAAAATTCAGAGATTTATGGAAGCAACAGACAGAAAGTCCACAGCGAAGTCGCCCATGAGACGCAAGGTTATCGACATTAAGCCGGACACGTTCCGGATATTGTCCGTCATTGCTGCCAGTCGTTCCACCAACTTGAAGAAGTTCATTGAGAGCAGCCTTGATGAGATTGTCGATTCATACGATGATGCTGCCGTATACAGGTATCTGCAGCAGACGGATTCTGAAGGCATGGAAATGCTCAGTGATAAAGAACAAGCAGCCTTTGAAAAGAAATACGGACTATGAAAGTCAAGATCTCAAAAAGCTTACCGCCCAGTTTATAGACTATGTCCTCACTTGAACAAGGCAAACTATGCAGCATGAGAGGATATCTTTGCCAAGGCTACCGACTATATGATGGTGAGCTATCTATGATACGGCAAATGTACGTAAAAACATTGTTGGGTTGGAAAACTACCGTAAGCACTATAGCTGTTTTGCTGGTGTGGAATACTATCCAGTTAAGTTGAAAGACTCTCGTGCCTTACTTTCTTACCTCGGCCAAACATTCTGCTACGCAAAGAAGGGTGGAATGAATGGACAAAGAGAAAGTCGAATAGAGTTAGGTATGATGTATAGAATTATGTATTTCTAATATATTGATTTATGAAATTGTATTCACTAGTATTAAGAGAGCTTTTAAGGAAGTGGCTAACTTGGGTTATAGCGACAGTAACGTTTCTTTTGTTGCTTATAATTAAAACCGGCATATTAAATAATATTCCTTCATCAAAGTCCTTCCATGATAAATGGATAAACCTTGTAATATTGACATTTGTCGTAATGATACTGATATTAATATGTCGGATACTGACTAATATCTACAGCTTGCGTAGGAATGAACTATGTATTACTTGGTGTCAGATTTCAATACTATTGTTGACAGGTTTTTGGGTAGTTGGATTTGCCATTATTTTCGATGTAGCACATCAACCGCGTTTTGCTGCCGCTATTGGTGTTTTGGGATCTGTCTTGGGATGGATTTTTCAGGATTCTATTAAAGGAGTTGTTGCATTTCTGCATTTAAGGCTAAACAATCAGATACGTATTGGTGACTGGATACAAATACCGAAACACTCTGTAGATGGAGAAGTAAGTCGGATTACATTAACTCATGTTACACTATATAACTGGGATACGACAACTTCGACGTTCCCAACTAGTGTATTACACTCAGAACATTTCATTAATCTCCAAAACATGATGGGTGGTAAAACATATGGTCGGAGAATGTATATGACTTTTGTTCTTGATACGGGATGGTTTCATAGTTTTACCGATCAAGAAAAAAACGAAATAAAGAAGGAAGGTGACATCCTAAAATATTTATCATGCGAAGAAGTTGAAAAGAGTTCAAGCAATGCTCAACTATTCAGGTTATACATCTATCATTGGCTTATGAACAACCCACATATATCTCAGCTTCCACGGCTTATTGTAAGATGGATGGAACAAAAAGAACAAGGAATGCCTTTACAGGTATATGCTTTTATCACTGATAGCAGTCTTCCTTCTTTTGAGTGGCAACAATCTCAAATTGTCGAGCATATTATTGAATCGCTTGATTGGTTTGGACTTCGTTTATATCAAAGCCCATCAGCTTATGATGTTAGTAACAGTAATGTTTTCTTAACAGATAAACCGGCTAATTACAGAAAGGGGGACTGATCTATGAGAAGAGAGAAAATATTAGAATATCTGAAGATAAAAGAAAGTGGTCAGAGTTTTGATAGCGCAACGGTTAGGAATTGGTACATAGCACGCCAATTTGTATTGGACAAGTTTGTGGAAA
>JAEEGH010012695.1_pt1 | contig 18823 bp, 18 predicted proteins | sample 9134181 | NCBI WGS metagenome assembly JAEEGH01 (sample SAMN16246544, study PRJNA631951) | gut metagenome | biome: gut microbiome; feature: rumen; material: DP-attached | host: Bos | place: Iran: Karaj | collected 2018-10 | reverse complement strand
CAATCATATAGTATTTATTATCTATGAAACCCTTGCACATCTCGCCCATATTATATTCAATACCGACAAATGGGACATCAATATAATAATAGACCATTGATGCGCACTTTTCGCAACTGTCGACGACGCAGTCGCTCAGCTTCAGTCCCCAATCGACGAGCTGGACCGGAGCAGGTTTGTCAGTAGAGAGATCGATCTTTTTCAGATAGAGCTCGTCATTGACCGAAACAGTGTAATAAAACACGTTTTCATCGCAGAAAACACCGCTGATCACGTTATCCTTTTCGTCGGCGAACGGGACAAACTTGTCAGTGGATGAATTGTAGAACGTCACCTTTCCGTTGTCGAAAACGGCCATGTCGCAGCCCTTGAGGGTGACGACCTCTTCAGCTTGCGTCAGGTTAGCATTGTTGGATTTTTGAGTGTTGTCGCAGCCCATCATTCCGAATGCCGCGGCTACCATGAATAGAATTAATGCTTTTTTCATTTGATTTGATATTTAATAGTTTGATTTTCAATGTACGGTTACGAACATTTTGCCATCCGCGATCTTCGTGATGGTGCCATCAGCGGCAACAGCCTTGATGCCTTCCTTGTCAGAATAAGCCAATCGACCGTCGCTCAGCCATCCATAATACATGTTCTGGACTTCGGTGCCTTCCAAGACCATCTTCACCTTGCCGTCGACCGTGGCGAAGCACAGCGGGCCACTTCCTCCTTTGGGGCCCAAAGCCGTATAATAGGCGTAAGCAATGCAATCATGAGACGGAGAAACCGAATACACTTCCAGTTTGTTTTCCTCAACCTCTGAAGGGATGTCGAGGTCGAACCTTGACAGGTTCGCCAGCTTCAAGTCATTCATGAGTTTTTCCCGCTCCGCAAACTCACCGTCAGTGTTGTATTCTGCGGGCCAGTAGTCGGTTATCACACCGCTTTCGCTGTTGTGGTATTTGACGCCACTGAACACACACAGATCCTCATCCATGCCGCAATCTATTCCGACCAACAGGACGCCATAGGGCTCGTCGGCAGATTTTGCGATAACATGATGCATCGACGAAACCATTCCGCAGTTTTCAGAGTAACAATCGCCCAATTTCAAGTCCCAGTCGGTGACCAAGATGGGTCCCATGTAGGATGCCGTATAGAACTTTTTCAGATAGAGTTTATCGCCAATCGCAACGGTGTAATACAAGCAGTCTTCCTCGACGAAGGAGGCGTTGACCACGCGATCCTTTTCGATCACCATGGGGACGAAGGTGTTGTCAGTGGAATTGTAGAAAGTCAACTTTCCATTATCGACAATGACCATATCGCAGCCATACATGGAGTATTGTTTCTCTTTTGGCTTCAATGGCTCGATTGGATTGACATAATAAACTTCGGCATCGGAAGCCAACAAAGAAGTCGCGCCTTGAGGATCGATGATCTTGATGCAATAACGGGTCGTGTTCCATTCAGCATCGTAATCCGGGTCGCTTTCCGGTCTGGGTTCTCCTCCGACATAGACCATGGAGCCATCGGCGAGCCATTGGGGGGATAGTGTCCGCATATCCGAATCTTGCAGCAACATTTGATGCTGGCCGTCGCTGTCGGCAACACAGTATCGTCCATAACCTCCTTCTACCTCATAGGTATATTCATACACAATCTTCTTTCCATCCTGACTCATCTTTACCGGAAGGTACTCCACGTCTCCCCAAGCAAACTGGTCATGGTTATCGCTACGGATATCGATTTGATCGTTAAGGCACACTTTGCCTTCAGGAGCCACATAATAGAACTTCTCCTGTTCGCTATAGAAATGGTCTTGTGCAATGCTTAATTGATAGACAAGTTCATATTCCTCAAACGTCAAGACTTTTTTGGTGCCAGAAGCAATATTGAAGGCCTCTGCATAGATAGGATCGTCATCCTCGAAGCTGCCCCGCATCAAATAGAGGTTTTCCAAAGCTTCATCCAAGAACATACCCTCGGCACCCGTTCCGTACACCACATCCGTAATCTGATCCAACGTCAGCTTCCAATTGGCGCATACCTTGGGTTGCGGATGGGATTCCGTAAGATCGAGAGACTTCAGCGTCAAGGCTTGCTGATGGGCTGCCGTATAGAACAGATGGTCGCTTTTGTCGAATAAGACGTTGACCACGCTGTCGGTTTCGGTTTCATACGGCGTCAGTTTCTGTGTCGCATGGTTGTAGAATTGCATCTGCCCGTGATTGATAATCACGAGGTCGACACGTGGGGTGGTGCGGTCGCAGCTCATGACGCCCAGTGCCAATGCTGCAATGAGAAAGTAAAGTGTTTTTTTCATAGTGGTCATTTATTTAATGTAGAACTGATTGTTTGACTTGGAAGTCACCACAATGGGCAATAATCTCGACATGGCCGTCGGGATAGATCCGTTTGATGCAATGGGTGCGGTAATGCCAGTTGGCATCGTAATCGGGGTCATCAGGCGAAAGGGGTGCTTCACCAACATAAACCAAAGAACCATCATCAAGCCACCCAACAGTATAACCTGTGCAGTCGGTGTCTTCTAACGGCATCTGAAGCTTGCCATCGACGCTAGAGACGGCCAAGATGCCGTGCGGGTAGTCGCCCCATTCCACGATGATCATATAGAGCACCTTGGTGTTGTCGGGCGATGAGGAAACGTATTCAAACTCAGGACCTCCATAGTATTCGGGCGAAGAAGCATAGGATGCGCAGTCAATCCGGTCAGTAAGGCACACATAGTTATCGTCGTTGCCGTCCGTCATGTAATACTTGTCTTCCAATTGTATAAGATAGTCACGGAGTTCGTCGGCAGTGCTGGCATAGTAGTGGTCTTCATCTGTCTGTTCTTCGTCATCGGAGATTTGCATGGCCTGGTACTCTTCTTCCCATTTCCATGACCAGTCGGTGATTTCGCCTGTTTCAATGCTATAGAGTTTCTTGTCTGTGAACGAATAGACATCCCAACTAAAGTTGTAATTCAGGCCCAATATGTTTCTTCCATGGTAATACTGCAATGGTGATACCGTACCGTAGGTCTCGGTCACGCACTTTTCGTACGGAACGCCCCAATCGGCGAGCTGTTGGGGCTGAAGGTCGGGCTGTCCGAGGTCGACGCAGCGCAACAACATCTTGGATTTACTGGCCACGCTGTAATACACCTTGTTGTCTGGGAAGAAAACGCAGTTGACTACGCTGTCAGTCTCGTTCCCAAAGGGCGTCATGGCGGCGGTTGCCGAGTTATAGAACCACAGTTTGCCACTGTCGAGCAAGACCATGTCGCATTGACTGAGGTCGGCAGGTTGAGGGGCCACAGAGTCCGTTTTCGCCACGACATTCACGTTGACGGAGACCTCCACGCTATCGACATTCGTCTTGACGTTATTTGAGTCGGGTTTGATGGTAATGTTGCAGCCGACAAGACCTGTCGCAAACATCACAAGCAGGAAATAAAAATGTCTTTTCATCTTATTATGAGTTCCTATGATTATCCTCATTATTTCTCCAAATGCATACGAATCCTAGAAGCGAGGATGTCGACCACAACGGGGCTGGAACCGCGGGGCAAAATGATGTCGGCGGTGCGCTTGGTGGGTTCGATGAACTGCTGGTGCATAGGTTTGACGAAGGTCTGGTAATGGCGCAACACATCCTCCCAAGTGCGTCCGCGCTCAGCGATGTCACGACGGATGATACGCATCAAACGCTCATCACCGTCAGTATCAACAAACACCTTGATATCCATGCGTTTGCGCAGTTCCTCGTTGACCAATACCATGATGCCCTCCACGATAATGACCTCGGTAGGATGCACATAGATGACCTCTTGCGAACGTGCACAGGTGACATAAGTGTAAATAGGCATAGGGATGGTCTCGCCGTTTTTGAGGCGGTCGAGATGGTCGATGAGCAGGTCCCACTCGATAGCATCGGGGTGGTCGAAGTTGATCTGTTTCTTCTCTTCAGGCGTCTTGTCGCCATTGTCGAAGTAATAAGCGTCTTGTGAAATGACTGATACTGAGTTCTCTGGCAGTTGGCTGACCAATTCCTTGACGACAGTGGTCTTTCCTGACCCTGAACCGCCTGCGATTCCAATGACTAACATAATTCGTAGTTTTTGTTATTGAGCTTGTCGAAATAAGATGGCACAAAGATAGGAGTTTTGTTGAATTGTTTAATCGTTGATTGTTTATTTGTTGATTGTTTTCCGTAATTTTGCCAAAAATTTAAGGAATAGAACTATGAAAACCATTCACAAATTCGCAGGCTGTTTTTTGCTTGCCTCAATGTTAGGGTTGTGCGGTTGCGGTCCCAAACTGCCCGAACTCCCCGTTGAAAACATCAAACCTTATTTCGATGATGCCGCCAAGACCAAGGCCATCGACACGGCTTTCTATGAAGTCAAGGATGCCCAAGGCAACAAACTAGGCACAGTATTGTATTCCTCGCCATATTCTGACAACGTGAAAGGCTTCAACGGTCCCACACCTTTATTAATAGCCTTGGATGCCGACGAGCGCATCAAGAATGTCGTCCTTTTGGAGAACCAAGAAACGCCCAAATTCGCGCAACGCGTTGTTGACGGAGGACTCTACGAGGCTTGGAATGGCCTCACCGTCGACGAAGCCCTCGACAAGGAAGTCGATGCCGTTAGCGGCGCCACCTACACCTCCACAGGAGTGAAAAACAGCCTTTTCGCGAGATTGAAAGCATACCAGAAACAGGTGAAATAATGCATTGTAGAGATGTAGCGTGCTACGTCTCTACTGTTTTTGGTATGGTTTTTGCGATTTCATAAGGCATAATCCTAAAAAACACAACCTTATGAAAAAACTATTGTTATCGATTTGCCTCTTTATGACCGTCTCGTTGATGGCTGAGGCACAAGTGCGTCCACCCCGTCCGCGCTATCGTCACCATACTAGAAGGACCGTGATGCAACCTCGCCAAAGATATGCTTCCGATCGTATCTACAGTCCAATGGGCGAGTTTCGTTTTCATGTTTATGGAGAATTAGGTTCAAACGACTTCGGCGCCATCTTCATGCACGAAATCCCCTACCATTTCAGCGTGGGTGGAATGGCCGAATACCAAGTCGGACACATCACCAGCCTTGGCATTGGCGCTGAATACTATTCCAGTTACGGCGAACATTGCCGCCTCTTCGAGAACATGCAACAGACCTACATCCACACCGTACCCATCTACGCCAACCTGAAACTCACGCTGCCCAACACGCCCATCAGTCCCTTCGTCGAGGGACGCATAGGCTATTCTGTACCTTTGGGCGAGGTGACCTGTGAGGACTTCGATGGCGTGCATCACTATAAATCAACGGGGTTGTACACGGGCGGCGCCGTGGGTCTCAAAATTTACCGCACCTACCTCAGTTTCGGTGTGTCTGCCATTGATGTAGTCGATGCCGACCTTGGTTTCAACGGCGGGCGACAAGATGTTATCACCGACTACTACCTGAGGTTGTCGTACGCGTTTTAATCTGAAAAACAATATGAAATATGTAGAGACGTTGCGCGCAACGTCTCTATTTTTTTTACCTGAAAAACCATTAGGAAATATGGATATAGACGGTGCGTGCACCGTCTATACAACGTTTTATTCATCGTAATCATCGTCTGTAGAGACGGTGCATGCACCGTCTCTACCTTCCAGGACGATGACGATTTCGCCTTTGATTTCTTTCTTTGAGAAATGCTCGATCACCTCGGCCAAAGTGCCTCGAGCATTCTCCTCATGTATCTTGGTCAACTCGCGCGCAACGCTAACTTTACGCTCAGGACCACACACCTCTGCCAACTGCTGCAGCGTCTTCAGCAAACGGAATGGTGATTCATAGAGAATGGTGGTATATGGATAGTTGGCCACTGCCTGCAACTTGGTCTGGCGCCCTTTCTTGTGCGGCAGAAAACCTTCAAAGATGAACTTCTCCGCGGGCAGCCCTGAGTTGACCAAAGCAGGAACAAAAGCCGTAGGCCCTGGCAGGCACTCCACCTCGATGCCACGACTCACGCACTCACGCACCAACAAGAAGCCTGGGTCTGAGACGGCCGGAGTCCCAGCATCAGTCACTAAAGCCAAGGTCTCGCCTGCTTGGATACGGTCAGCCACATGCTGAACTACCTGATGCTCATTACGGATATGGAAAGCCGTCATGGACTTGCTGATGTCGAGATGTCGCAACAAGATGCCCGAAGTGCGTGTGTCCTCGGCAAGGATACCATCCACCTCCTTCAGGATGCGGATAGCACGCAAGGTAATGTCCTCTAAGTTACCGATGGGTGTAGGAACGAGATAGAGCTTCGACATGGTCGTAATTATTCAAACTTACGGGAAACCAATTCTTTGAGTTTCTGATATGCCTCATTACTGCTGTTCCACTGCAACTCAATTTTCAACTCGTTCAGGTAAATCAAGGCACCATTCAGGGTCTTCAAGTCATTGAGATTCTCGATGGATTTGTTGTACTTCTCCATGCTTCCACCAAACAACTCGTTGACAAACAAGAATTTATCATTTATTCCAATGACAGATTTCAGGTCACGAATGGGATTCTGTTGCAACTTGGCCGCCAATGAATTGTCCTCGCCCATCATTTTCTCAGCCAATGTTTCGGGCGTCGACAATTCGAAACCAGCATCGTCTGGCTCGAAGAAACCCGAAACTGCACCGGAACTTTGTCTTTCAATCCCATCATCGGCAACAAAGGGGTGTTCCTCTTCCATCTTTGGCATCTCCAAAGGGTTGTCATGCACCAAGTCGTCGCCATGCACGCGGTCGCGCTCAGGAATCTCCTCCTCGGGGACTGGTTCCATCACATGAACCACCTTACTGGTGTTTTCCACCGGAGTCTCGGGGACTTTCTCTTCTTGAGGGATATCTTCAAAACGGAAGAAGAAACCAAATTCATCGCCAAGAGGCTTGTTTTCGGGTTCGGGTTGCACCTCTTCCACAACAGGTGCCGGCTCGGGTTCTACCGTCATGACCGGCTCGGGCTCAGGTTGGAACTCAACCACGGTTGGAGTTTCCACCACTGGTTCGGGTTCTGGCTGGGTTTGAGGCACCTCAACGGCAGGCGCTGCAGCGGCAGGTTGTTCCTCCACGACGGCGTTTTCTTCTTCGTCAGTTTGGGCAGTCTCTTCCTGCGTCATGCCGCCAAAGAACCCGACAAGGTCATCAGCATCAAAGGGAAGATCCTCATCATCCACTTCCTCGCCCAGATTGATGGCACACAATTGGTCGTAAAGCGTATGGGTGCGATTCATAAGCACATCCAAATCGAGGAGTTCAAGGGGTTTCTCGTTTCTTAAAAGGTAGTTGATTTGCTGGTATAACAAACTGATTTCCTGCTTTATAGCAAGCAATCTCTCTTTTTGGTTCTCGAATTTGTCATTCATATTGGAATAATCTTTATTTTTGCTCTCAAAGAAGGTGCTAAATTACAAATTTTCTTTATTTCGACAAGCTCAATATCCAAAATTTCGTCGCCATGTTTCTGGAAAAAGATTCTCATAATAGGTCGCAAGGCTGGATTGAAGTGATTTGCGGTTCAATGTTTTCAGGTAAGACCGAGGAATTGATCCGACGTCTGAAACGCGCCAAGATTGCCAAACTGAAGGTGGAAACTTTTAAGCCGGGTGTTGACACGCGCTACAGCGAAGAAGACGTGGTGTCACATAATGCCACGGCCTTGCACTCCATCCCTGTGGAAAGTGCCAGCGAGATTCTTTTCTATGCTAACGACGTCGATGTCATCGGCATCGACGAGGCGCAATTCCTTGACGATGAATTGCCTAACGTATGCCAACAGTTGGCCAACCAGGGCGTGCGTGTCATCATCGCGGGCCTGGACATGGACTTCATGGGCAATCCTTTCGGTCCTATGCCCAAACTGATGGCCATCGCAGAAGACGTCACCAAAGTGCACGCCATCTGCGTGCGCTGCGGCAGTCCTGCCCAGTTCTCGCACCGCACCATTGCGGGCGACAAATTGGTGGTATTGGGTGAAACGGAGAGTTATGAGCCGTTATGCAGGGCCTGTTATCTGAAAGCAAGAGAGGAAAGAGGGAAATAACCGTCAAAACGCAAAGCATTACGTCTCTACTTGCCACGGCCTTGGATAACAATTAAAACCGTGTAAATCAAGATTTTGATATCGAGAGCAAGACTCACGTTCTCGATATAAAGCACATCGTATTTCAGGCGCTCGACCATCTCATCGACATTCTCGGCATAGCCGTATTTCACCTCACCCCAGCTGGTGATGCCAGGCTTCACCTTCAACAATAAGCGATAATAAGGAGCCTTCTCCATGATTTTGTCAATGAAATATTGTCGTTCAGGGCGGTAGCCCACCAGCGACATGTCGCCTTTCAGCACCGTCCAGAACTGCGGTATCTCATCGAGGCGCACCTTACGCATAAACTTGCCGAACTTAGTGATGCGCGGGTCGTCATCGCTCGAGAGTTGTGGCGTGCCACTAGCTTCGGCGTCAACTCTCATGCTGCGAAATTTAGCCATCTTGAAAGGTTTGCCGCCTTTTCCAATACGCTCTTGCGCATAGAACACCGGACCTTTCGAAGTCGCCTTCACGATGATGGCACAGGCCAGAAACACCGGCGACAAGATGATGAGGGCCAATGACGAGGCAACAATGTCGAAGATCCTTTTTGCCACCCGTTGCCATATTGGCATCAACTCGGGAGTGACCTGCACCAAGGGTGCCTGCCAGATAGCCGACTGCTTCACCGTGCCGAACACCAAATCCTGCATAGCGGGGATAATCTTCACGTTGGCATCCGTCGTATCGACCACAGAAAGCAACACCTTCATCGTCTCCACCTCGGAGCGCTCGATGGCGATAATGACTTCTTCCACGTTTTGGCCTTTAACAATCTGCTCAATCTCGCGATAAGAACCCAGACGCGGCAAAAACTCGGCCAACTTATATTCCTTCTTGTCATAAACATTGAGGAAACCTATGACCCGACGGCCTGAAGGCTTCACCTCTTCCTCAATCTCCTTGAAGATGGCGCAAGCGTTGTCGTTGCTGCCCACAATCAACGTATTGAAGCCAATCTTCTTGCTTCGAATACGATAAATGACAGAGGTCGTGATGATGAGACGCGGAATGTATGTGATGACAAACTGGAGGGTAAACAATGCAATAAACGACTGGTAATAAGACTTATAGGAAACCACCTCATCGTCAAGAATCACCACAAAAAACAGCACAACCGCGCCTAAAAGGGTGACAAAGAACGTCTGTCCAAGTTCTTTCAGTCGTGATTTGAAGTACACCTTCTCGTATGCACCCGTCACGGCATGAAGGATGAGCCAACAAATTGGAATGATGATGACCCCCAACCAGAAACTCGGCGTGTTGAACGAATTAGTGATGCGGTCCCAATAGTTGATGTAAAGGTCCTCGTGTGCCTTGCGAAAGAAATAGAACAGCGTCCACGCCAGAATCGAGGCGACCCAATCAACGAAGAAATAGAGGCAGGCCAGTCGTTTCTTGTTCATAGCTTACGATACAGCAGTTTCAGGTTGTCGAAATAGTAATAGCGACGTTCATCAATGGGATGGTATTGGTAACCAAAGGCAACGTCTTCGCCAGTGGTCAGGTCGGAAGTGAAATACACCTTAAAATAAGAGGCATTGACGTTCCTATTCATCGTGGGCCCGATATTGATGTAGATTTTGTTCCAACGTTGCGGTTTGTCGTGAGTCTTATCAGTTGGCGTTACCTTAATGAGGGGCAAGGTCTCCAACTTATAGTCTTTGAAGTATTGCACGCCAACAAAGAAAGTATCGTTGCAGTTGTAGTCCATCTCCAACAGGCAATACACGCCACCCATGTCTTTATAGAAAGAGAACTCATTGGCGGTAACCAGTGAGAAGTCGAGAGAGTCGGGCGGCAACTCCACCTTGCCTGAATAAAACGAATTGACTGAGTGCCAAGCCTCGCTCCCGCTGACACGCAGCATCGAAGTGTCGCTTTCGGACTCGGGAAGTAGCGTGTTGGCCGTCTCAAAATCCTCCATCCACGCCACCTCGCAACCGTCGCCGATGGGATAGTAGTTGACGACGGGATTCAGATTGACGATGCTGTCTTCCACTAGATTGAGGCCAGCGTATTCTACTCGCTTGTAGAAAGGATAGGTGGATCGCGAGGCTGAGATGCCGTTGCTGCATATACCGCCAAAGACGGTCACCTTATGTGGACCTTTCTTCAGGACGGGAAATGTTGCTGGCAACTCGTAGCACCCGATGATCTGGTCGTCAACATACACCCAAGCATCGGTGATTTTATGCGTATTGGCGCCATAAACCGAATAGTCGCATTCCAAGGAGATAGAGTCAATATGAATATATGCGGGAACAGTTTGTGAGCCTTCGAACTTCTTGCACGAGGCAAAAGCCAAAGAAAAAAACACAAAACCCAACAAGAGGAAAAGGGTAAAACTTCGATTCATGAAACACTATTTTTAATAAAGAAACGGAAGAACACTATGATTATTGCAACCTGCCTGTTTTTATTTCTTCACCTTGGCGATGGACGCGTCGACAGCCTCTAGGATTTGATAGGCCAGTTTCAGCACGTTGATGCCATCGTCGAGACTAACGACCGGAGTTGTGTTGTGGACAATGGCCCCATAGAAGCTCTCCAACTCGGTCTTAATCGCATTTATAGGTTGTATTTCAGGCATTTGGAAAGTGATTTGCTTTTCCGAACCGTCAGCGAGGGTCAGCGTGGTCGATAAGGGATTATGCTCGTCCACCTCATCGTTGATGCGGAAGATCTCGGTCTTCTTGTCAAGGAAATCGACGGTGATATAGGCATCTTTTTGGAAGATGCGGGTCTTGCGCATGTATTTCATCGACAAGCGCGATGCGGTGAGATTGGCCACTGTGCCGTTCTCAAACTCGATGCGGACATTAGCAATGTCGGGCGTGGGGCTGACGATGCTGACGCCACTGGCACTAATGTGAGCAATAGGCGACTTGACAATGGTGAGCAGGATGTCCAAGTCGTGTACCATCAGGTCGAGGACGACAGGGACGTCGGTGCCGCGTGGATTGAATTGTGCCAGACGATGCGCTTCGATGAAGAGCGGCTCGCCGATGAAAGGTTCAGCAGCGATGAAGGCGGGGTTAAAACGCTCGACATGCCCCACCTGCACCTTCACTCCTGCCTCGTCGGCCAACTTCTTGAGCGCGTTGGCTTCGTCAGGAGTGGCCACAATGGGTTTCTCGATGAAGACGTGACGGCGCTTTTTGAGAGCCTTTGAAGCACACTCAAAATGGCGGATGGTAGGGGTAACGATATCCACTACGTCAACGGCATCCATCAAAGCGTCGATGGACTCAAAGCACTTCACGCCCATCTCGCTCTCCACTTGTTTTGCCGTGTCAGCAGCGGGATCAAAGAAACCCACCAACTCATATTGTTCGATCTGTTTGATGCAGTTGATATGGATCTTCCCCAAATGTCCCGCACCTAAGACTCCGATTTTCAGCATAGTTCAAAATTTCGGCAAAAATAGTCTTTTTATCGTTCCATAGCGTCGGATTTTAGCGTAATTTCGCGGCATGGTTAATGAACCTGCCGGATTATGAACACAAACTTAGAAGACAATTATCGCCACAAGGGGTTACGCAAGCAACTCGTTGACGCGTTGCGCACAAAAGGCATTACTGACGAAGTCGTGTTGACTGCCATCAACGAGGTGCCGCGCCACGTGTTTCTCGACTCTTCTTTTGTCGAACTCGCCTATCAAGACCAGGCCTTCCCCATCGGTTCGGGCCAGACCATCTCGCAACCTTCCACCGTGGCCTTCCAGACCCAACTATTGAGTATCGAACAAGGCATGAAAGTACTTGAAATCGGCACAGGGTCGGGCTATCAGGCTTGTGTATTGGCCGCCATGGGGGCCAAGGTGTTCAGCATCGAACGGCAGCGCAACCTCTATTTCAAAACCAAGGAAATATTGGAGCAACTCCCCTTTCGCGTAAAGGTCTTTTTGGGCGACGGCTATGAAGGACTGCCCACTTACCAGCCTTTTGACCGTGTCATCATTACAGCGGGTGCGCCCAGCATCCCTGAGAAACTCATCGAACAGTTAAAGCCAAGCGGCATCATGGTCATCCCGATGGACAACACCGATGGAGAGGGGCAAACCATGCTGAAGGTCACCAAGATGGAAGACGGCACACTAAAACAAGAGTCATTCGGCGACTTCAAGTTTGTGCCGATGCTGAAAGAGATTGGGAATGATTGAAAAGGAAGGCCGCAGCCTTCCTTTTTTCATTACTTCTTGAAAATGCCGCCCAAAAGTCCACGGAAAATCGACTTACCGAGTTGGCGGCCAAAGGTTGTCGCCGTCGTGTTGATGGTCTTCTCGACGGCTTTCCTTGTAGTCGATTTCTTCTTGGAACTTGTTCTTGAGCTAGTACTTCTTGAGCGCTCTTTTTCCTTCGCTTCCTTGGCCAGGCGCTTCTCTTCCTCTTCTTCTTCGCGTTGGCGACGCTTTTCCTCTTGTTTCTGCTGTTCGAGGAGGAGTTCATAAGCGCTCTCGCGGTCGAAGCTCTTGTCGTAGATGCCATAGAGGCGCGAGTTGCGGATCAAAGCAGCACGCTGTCCCTCGGTGATGGGTCCTATCTGACTGAGCGGGAAGAGGATCTTGGCGCGCTCGACAATGCAAGGAGCGCCTTTCTCATCGAGGAAAGAAACCAAAGCCTCGCCCGTGCCGAGTTCGAGGATGGCTGCTTCGGTGTTGAAGTTGGGGTTGGTACGGAAGGTCTGGGCCGCCGCCTTGACGGTCTTCTGGTCTTTGGGCGTGTACGCTCTCAATCCATGAAGCACGCGGTTGCCCAATTGTCCAGCGATGATTTCCGGGATGTCGCTCGGGCTTTGGGTGATGAAATAGACGCCAACACCCTTGGAACGCACTAGACGGATGACCTGCTCAATCTTGTCAATCAAGGCCTTGGAGGTGTCCTTGAACAGCATGTGAGCCTCGTCGAAGAAGAATACCAGCTTGGGCAATTCGAGGTCACCGACTTCGGGCAGCTGTTCATAGAGTTCGCTCAGCAGCCACAACAAGAAGGTGGAATAAAGCTTTGGGTTGAGCATCAGTTTGTCGGCCGCCAAGACATTCATCACGCCGCGACCTCCTTCGGTTTGGAGGAAATCCAAGACATTGAACGAAGGCTCGCCGAAAAAGATCTCGCCGCCTTCGGCTTCTAAGGCTAGCAGTGCACGCTGGATGGCACCCACGCTCACCGAGGACACCGTGCCGTAGGTCGTGGTGTACTCCCTGGCGTTTTTCGCCACATAGTCGAGCATCATGCGAAGGTCCTTCATGTCGATGAGCATGAGACCTTGGTCGTCAGCAATCTTGAAAACGATGTTCAAGATGCCCGATTGGGTCTCATTGAGGTCGAGCAGACGAGCCAACAGTTGGGGACCCATCTCAGAGATGGTGGCCCTTAAGGGGTGTCCCTGCTCCCCATACACGTCGAAGAAACGAGTGGGGCATCCGTGGAAGTCGGGATTCTCAATGCCGAACTCGGGGCAGCGTTTCTCAATGAAACCGCTCATCATTCCAGCCTGACTAATGCCAGAGAGGTCGCCTTTCATGTCGGCCATGAAGCAAGGCACACCTGCCTCGCAAAAGGATTCGGCAAGCACCTGCAGGGTGACGGTCTTACCCGTACCCGTGGCGCCTGCAATCATGCCGTGGCGGTTGGCCATCTTACCAATCATGTAGATGGGACCATTGTCGCAATGCGCGATGTAGAGTTGTTTGTCGTCGGTATACATATTGTTGAAGTGTTGATTGTTTAATCGTTGAAATGTTGGCTATTGGCCGTTGGCAGATCCCCTGTCTACAGGAGATTGCGGATCAAGTCCGCAATGACGCCATGGGGGAAAGACTGCCCAAAGCCAAAGACCAGAAGCGCATATATCATTCCTCATTCAGCATTGATTTTGAATCGTATAAATTTGATGGTAAGTCCTTGGTCGAGCCACATCTGCTCATAGAAGGTGCGGATGGTCTTCACCTCCAACCGGTCGTCGTTGCCATAGAGGTCATCGGTGGCATAGAGCAACGGCAGGCCCTGGGGTTCCACCACTTCGTGGAGAGTGAACTCATACATGATGGGGCTGTCGGTCTTGAGGTTGAGGATGCCGTCGGGGCGAACGATTTTGCGGTAGCGGTCAAGGAACTCGGGCGAGGTAAGGCGGTGACGCGCATTGCGGGCACCTTCGCCGGGATGCGGGTCAGGGAAGGTGACCCATATCTCGGAGACCTCGTCCTTGGCAAAGAAATGCTCTATCTGGTCGATGCGGGTACGCAAGAATGCCACGTTCTTCATGCCTTCCTCATTGCTCTGCTTCAGTCCACGCCAAATCCTAGCTCCCTTGATGTCGACACCGATATAATTGATGTCGCGATGCGCCCGAGCCAAACCCACGGTATACTCACCCTTGCCGCAGCCCAGTTCCAACACGATGGGGTTATCGTTATGGAAAAACTCCTCGTGCCACTTGCCCTGCAGCGGGAAACCTTCGCCCATGATGCGCTCATAGCTATATTCGAACAAGTTCGGGAAGGTCTTGTTTTCGGCGAATCGTTCTAGTTTGTTCTTCTTTGACATTGTATCGTTTTATTTTTCGGCAGGGACTTACACCGCCAACCTCTCGCTGTTGTCCCTTCAAAACTGATTCATTTCTTAATCCAAGCCTTGTACTCGCCTTTGGCGTTTACTTCGCGCCAAGCAACTTTGGCCTCTTCCTCGGTGGCATAACAACCTGCAGCGACATACCATTGTTTGCGATGCGGCTCGTAGAAAGCATCGGTATAGCCTTTCGCCTTCATCGCGTTCACCATGTTCTCAGCATTCTTCTCCAAGTCGAAACACCCAACGATGACGCGGATGTAAGACTCTGGATGCGTCTCTGCCGGAACTTCGGTATTCTCGGTCACCTCTGGCTCAACTGGTTTCCATGTCTCTTTATAGTTCTTCAGCACCTCGTCCCAATCCACAGTATAGGCAGGAAGTTTGTATGTGCCAGGCTTGATGTCGATGACGCGTTTCGGTTTTCCAGGAATCAACTTCCCGAGGTCGATGACCTTGAAGTAATGCAAGCCAAACACAACGCCAGCAACAAGAAGAATTCCCAAGACAATCCACAACCATCCCAAGCGTCTCGGTTCATCATCATCCTCGGGATCGCACTCTTCCTTTTTGTGCACTTCTTTCTCATCGACGGTGATGGGAGTGTTCTTGTCCTTCTGCTGCCGTTCGATCTCCTCCTTAATCTCGTCTTTGGTCTTGGAGCGCAGCACTGGTTCAGGAGTGAAGTCACAAAGGCCAAAGGCATCGGCATTATAGTTCACCGCGTTGTCGGGGGCGAAAGCCAGGTCGCCAGCCCAATCGTAAGACAATGTGCCGATTTGGTTCAGCACCACTTTCTTCCCTCCCTTGAGACTATTGAAGCAGTCGGAAACGAACATGGCCAAAAGGCGACGAGCTTCGTCCTCCGGCACGTCGTTTTTCTCCGACATATATTTGACTACCAAGTCGTTGTCCTCACGCAAGTTGGGGTCAAACTCCAACACACTGGAAGGCATGGCAAAGTAATTCGCTACAGGATTCACCTTGGCCGAGACCGCCTTCTTGACGAAAGCGCCCAACCCAGGCACCACCACGGTGTCGCGCACAAAGAGCAGGTCTGATATGGCTTCTGCAATGGAAATCATCCTTCCTTAAGTGTTTGATTCAATGCAAATTGGTCTGCTTTAGCAAGATCATTGGGGGTGTCAATGGAGACTGTTAGACCCTCAGTCACGGCCAGTCGGATAGACAACCCGTTCTCAAGCCAACGCAGTTGTTCCAGCGACTCAGCCCGTTCCAGTGCTGACGGCTTCATCTCGGCAACACGATGCAAGATATCCGTCTTGTAGGCATAAATACCAATATGTTGATAATAGTCACCTTTTTCAAGCCATTGCTCTCTAGCAACGTTACGCATAAATGGGATAGGGTTCCTGCTGAAATACAAGGCATTTCCTCCCTCGTCCATTACCACTTTCACCACATTGGGACTGAACAATTCGTCCTCGTCGCCAATCCTTCGAACCAGAGAGGCTATTTGTGTATCCTCTTGCAGGATCAAGTCGATGAGCAAATTGATTTGTTTCGGGTCGATGAAAGGTTCATCACCTTGTATATTCACTACAGCATCATACTGGTCCTCAAGTATGTCTAGAGCCTCATTACAACGGTCTGTACCACTTTGGTGGTTGGGATCCGTAAGCACATACTGTCCGCCAAAACTCAACACTTCGTCGGCGATACGCATATCGTCGGTGGCCACCACCACGGCATCCAACTTTGACTTCCACGCCTGTTCGCACACTCGCCGAATCATCGTCTTGCCTTTAATCATGGCCAAAGGCTTGCCAGGAAAACGCGTCGAGGCATAACGGGAAGGTATGATTCCTACTACTTTCATTTTTCTTCTTTCAAGAATTTAGAGAATGAGAGAATTGTTATTGAAGTCTTCTATTGCGGAATTAGAGAAAACCTTCGGTTTCCATTAAAAGAGTCCGTTGAGTGAGGCTTCAATACGGTCGACGACGGTGCTCAAGTCTTCGGGATTCTCCAGCTCGATATTGTCGGTATCGATGATGAGCAGTTTGCCTTCGTTGTATCCGCTAATCCACTTCTCGTAGCGCTCGTTGAGGTTGGTCAGATAGCTGATGCTGATGCTCTGCTCAAACTCACGGTTGCGCTTGGCAATATGGCGTATGAGGGTAGGCACAGAAGCACGAAGGTAGATGAGCAAGTCGGGCGGTTGGAGGAACTTGGCCATCAACTCAAAGAGCGACTGGTAGTTCTCGAAGTCGCGTGTCTCCATTAGGCCCATCGAATAGAGGTTGGCCGCAAAGATATGCGCATCCTCATAGATGGTACGGTCCTGTATGACATCTTCTCCACTCTTGCGGATGTCCATCACCTGACGGAAACGGCTGTTGAGGAAGAATATCTGGATATTGAATGACCAGCGTTGCATGTCCTCATAAAAACTGTCGAGATAAGGGTTGTGCTCAACTTCCTCATAATGAGGCTTCCAGTTGAAATGCTTGGCCAGGAGACCTGTGAGGGTCGTTTTGCCTGAACCTATGTTGCCTGCTACTGCGATATGCATGATGCGAAGTGTTTTGTTGGGTGAAAGAAGTTGCTAAAATAAGGAAAAGTCGGCAAAGCAAGGTCGTTTTTTTGCAAAAAAGGAAAAAAAACGCCATACGAAAAGAACAACAGACTATAAATCAAATGGTTGACTATTTCGGCGCTTTGACGAGCAAATAGATACCCAGCACGCAAAAGATAAGGTTAGGTACCCAAGCGGCAAGCATGGGCGACAGGCCGCCAGAGATGGCGAACGATTTTGACACCTGCATGAAGAGGATGTAAGCGAAAGCGATGGTGATGCCGATGCCAAGATGCATTCCGATGCCACCCCTGACTTTTCGGCTCGAAAGCGCGGCACCAATCAAGGTGAGAATGAGGACCGCTGCTGGGGCAGACATACGCTGGTGCATCTCCACCTCATAGGCCTTCACTCCCTCCGAACCTTTCTCTTTCATGGTTCGGATGTGGTCGCGAAGCTCAAAGAAATTCATCTCGTCGAAGTCTTCCTTGATTTTATAGAGGTCGGTAGGCACCAATTTGATGACAGTGTCGTAGTTGCGGCCTTTCTCCAGACTTTCCTCCTCACCATCGAGGTAACGGATGGCATAGGGGTCGAAATACCAACTGTTGGGACCCAAAGTGTCGTGATAGAGCACATCGGCCATAGCCTTGTATTTCAGTTCACTGCCTTCGTATTTTTCCCATGCGAACTTGTAACCGTATTGCTTTGCGATATTGAAACTCTCCACATAGACAAACTCGTCTTTGTCAAGCACCACATGGACATTGCGTCCCGCACTTTGCGTGAGTTTCTCCATGTATTCGTCCTTAAACTGGCGGCGTATCTCGTTGGTCTTGGGAATCAAGAAGTTGCCAAAATAAAGCGACATCAACGCGATGATGGAGGCCGCCAGCAGATAAGGCACGAGCATACGCCAAAAACTGATGCCACTGCTCAAAATGGCCACCACCTCGGTGCGGGCAGCCATCTTGGAGGTGAAGAACACCACGGCGATGAAAGCGAACAGATGGACAAAGAGATTGATGTAATAAGGAACAGACATGACGTAATAGTCTACCACCACCCGCTGCCAGGGGGCGTGGTGCTTCAAGAAACTATCGATGTTCTCGGACAGGTCGAAAATAATGACCACCAAGAGCAGCATCGAGATGGCAAAGAAGAATGTCCCGATGTATTTCTTGAAGATGTATGCGTCGATTTTTCTCATTCAGTAATATTTGACACGGGCCCTTCGACAGGCTCAGGGACCCTACTAGACTCATAGTCGTCTTGTCACTTTTTGCAACATCACGTCGCGCCACTCGGCGAAGTCGCCCGCAATGATGTGCTTGCGTGATTCGCGCACAAGCCAGAGGTAAAAGCCCAGGTTGTGCAGGCTGGCAATCATCGGGCCGAGGATCTCGCCTGCGACGAAGAGATGACGCAGATAAGCCCTCGTATATTGTGCGTCGACGAAAGTTTCACCGTTGGGGTCAACGGGCGAGAAGTCGGTCTTCCACTTCTCGTTCTTCAGGTTGATGATGCCTTCGGAGGTGAAAATCATACCGTTGCGACCGTTGCGGGTGGGCATCACGCAGTCGA
>JAEEGH010012694.1_pt1 | contig 18824 bp, 11 predicted proteins | sample 9134181 | NCBI WGS metagenome assembly JAEEGH01 (sample SAMN16246544, study PRJNA631951) | gut metagenome | biome: gut microbiome; feature: rumen; material: DP-attached | host: Bos | place: Iran: Karaj | collected 2018-10 | reverse complement strand
TGCCCACCACGGCCTGTCCCACCTTGATGCAAGGGCAAACCTTCTTCAGCCCGCGGGCCACGCGACGGCTGAAGAGGTGCAGCTCGGTGAAGAGCTCGTCATCGAGGTCGAATATATAGTCGACCTCCTTCTTTGGGATGCAAAGGACGTGTCCGCGGACCACGGGATTGATGTCAAGGAATGCAAAACAATGCTCAGTCTCGGCGACTTTGTAGCAGGGAATTTCTCCAGCCACTATCTTACTGAAAATACTAGCCATAGTTATCTCTCGATTTTGGTGAGTTCAAAGGTCATCTTGCCGGCAGGGACGTTGACTTCGACCACGTCGCCGACCTTGTGGCCGAGGAATGCGGAGGCAAAGGGCGATGTGATGCTGATCTTGCCCTGCTTGAGATTGGCCTCGCTCTCAGGAACAATAGTATAGCGCTGAACCATCTTGTTCTTGGTGTTGCGTATGGTGATGATGGAAAGAAGCAGCACCTTGGAGGTATCGATCTTGCTCTCGTCGAGAAGGCGGGCATTGGCGACAAGTTCCTGAAGCTTGGAGATGCGAGCCTCGAGGTGGCCCTGGGCTTCCTTGGCGGCGTCGTATTCGGCGTTCTCGCTGAGGTCACCTTTGTCGCGTGCCTCGGCGATGGCTGCCGATGCGGCGGGGCGCTCGACGGCTATAAGGTGGTGGAGTTCGTCTTTCAGTTTTTGAAGGCCTTCTTCGCTGTAATATTTTATTTCAGCCATAGTAATATTGTTTTTCTTTGGACGTTTAAAAAGTGGGAAAGGCTCGTGGAATAAGCCTTTCCCAGATTTGGAATATGTTCGCTATACTCTTAGAAGCGGAAGCTGGCGCCAATGGCATGAGTGCCCTTGAGCGGCGAAGCCGTGCGGTAGGAGTAGTCGATGGTTAGACCAATGTTGGAGTCTTCCTTTTTGCTGAGGGGCACGTCGACCGATGCACCGGCACATATGCCACTGTTGGCGGTGGCAACATCGCCGCTCAGGAGGCCAGACTGGAAGACATAGCCTGCACGGAGTTGCAGGATGTCGAGCAGACCGTACTCTAGACCAAGGGCAAAGTTGTCGCGCAGGAAGGCGTTGGATGTGAAGCTACCAGCAACGGTAATGCGCTGACTCCATTTCTCAATCAAGAAGTCATAGGAAAGACCTATGTTGAGGCAAGTGGGCAACTCCATCTCAGCGGCACGGGTTTCGACGGTGAAAGTATTGCCAGCATGATTGGTGATGGTCAACGAGTGGCCAGTGCCACCAAACTTCATCGAGGGGCCCCAGTTCTTGAGGGAGATACCGAACTTGAGTTCATCATTCTCACCAGTGACATACTGGATACCAGCGTCGATAGCGAAACCTGAGCCAGAGACATTGTCGGTCGACTCGGTGGCCAGCTTGAAGACCACACCACCATGGATGGTGTTGGTAAAGCTGTGGGAGTAGGCGACATTAATGTTCATATAGCTAGGCGAGAAGGTACCATTGGTACCAGGTTCGGGGCTATCGTATGTGGTGACTTCGAGCTCACCGAAACTAATGGCGGAAACATAGACGCCAAGCACACCAGCCTCGAATACACGGACACCGAGGCCGAAGGTGTTCATAGAAGCACCACTGCTCAGGCCATTCTTACCTCCAAAAAGGATAGTGTTGGTGTAAGCCACCTCAATGTTGTTGACAAAAGCCAAACCAGCGACATTGGAGAACATGGCCTCAACGCCGCGAACATTGGCGTAGTTCACACTTCCCCATCCGTTGCTGCGTGCCCAAGGGTTGATGAGCAACTCGGAGGCACCGGCTGTTCCGCGACGTTCGTCGTTGCCAGCCCAAGCCGACTGCACCGACATTGCCGACAGAATCGCAACTACTGCAAATATCTTTAATATATTTTTCATTTCTGTGATATTTTAAGAGGTTACTTACACGGTTAGAATTGGTACGAATTGAGGTCGACCGGACGCATGGTGCCGAACCACTTAATGACACGTTCGCCGATGCCTGGCACAGAGACGTGGATGAGATACATACCACCGGCAATCGGTATGCCTGTGTGGTTGTGCAGATCCCAGTCGGCCGTGGTGGCATTGATTGGCGTAGGTCCAATGGTGCGAACAAGGGTACCGTCGACAGTATAAATGCGAATGTAGCAGCCTTCCTTCTCACCATTTTCGTTGACACCGGTGGGCAGGTTGATTATGCGCACCTTGGTTTCAAGCTGGCTGGCGGTCTCGTAGTAGGAATAGCTGTAGTAGGGATTGGGGACAACATTGATGAGGCCCAGCAACGAGTCAGCAAAACTCTTGGCGTCATTGCCGTTTGTGGCCATATTTTCAATTACGGCATCTTTCTCCGACAGGCGGAACTGGTATGCCGGCATATTGTTGTTCAGGTTGGAGAGTCCGCAACTAGTGTTGGTGGTTCCGTTATGCGACATGAAGCGGCCATAAGGCGAACGAACATCAATGTCGATTGTCACATCGCAGGGGATACCATTGCTTGGCGACTCTGCATTGAGAACCTCATTGTTGCCAGGGTACTTGAAGTTGTAACGTGTGGGCACAAGAGGCATATTGACCCAAGCCACAGAGGCATAGAGCATAGCGATGGAGTCACGTACAGGGCTCAACACTGCGCTTTCGGAAATTGCCACACCATGGTAGAACTGATAGAAACCAGCCTTTTTGTATACCGTATCGAGCAGACGCTCGGTGGAGCTGAGCATCTTCATAGCCCAACGACCAGCATCATAGGAAGGTGTGCGGTATTTAACAATCTGGTGGCTACCAGAGTTATTGCGCAAATTAACGAACGGCTGGGCGCATGCATTCATCACATAAATGTAATGACGACCGCCAAGGACGTAGTTCTGGGTGCCGTCCATATCAGTGTATACGGGGTTCCAAATCATGTCACGGCCATTATACTGCGCGTAACGGGAATCTTCACCGAACATGATATTCAAACGCTCACCAGTGACAGTGTTGATGGCATAGCCTGGGAACCAGCCCATACCCTCGGCACTGACATAAGCGGGGTTGGTCGGGTCATTGACATCAGCAGTTCCATTGTAAGCATAGACACCTTCGCCACCAATGAAGCGACCTTGCTTGTCGACAGAAGCATGGCGACGTGTACTGAACTTACGGGCATTACCTTCAGCCTGGGTGTAGTCGTCGCACATCTCAATAATCGGGCAACGAGTCCACTTAGTGGTATCGGCCGTAAACACGATACGCACACTGGGCAGCTGAGTGAGGTCGTTGTAGTTGAGCGACATATTGAAGAAGTTAGTCATCAACTGACGCTCCAAGCAGTTGCCACCCACCGTGGTCTGACGAAGAGTGTACAAACTATCGATGACGCTCTTTTCCGGCATATAGTAGGAATAGTTGAAGCCAGGGTGGAACGGCATCGTTGAGACTAAGCCGTAAGGCGACCAGAGTCCACCGACAACACCCTCGAATATCTGTTCTTTATCTATTGCCTCAGACTGCGGGTTCTTATTGGGAGCCTGATATGTCTTGAAGTAGTCTTCATCGAGGTAGGCCTCGTTGAGGCTGTAGGGAGTTGTGCCATAGGAGAAGTTGCTGTAAGAGTTCGATGCATACTGAGCACCCGAACGTATCCAGTTGCGCTCAAGGTAAGAGTCGTTATCGGCGATACCACTGAGCCAACGCAGATTCTCGTTGGCGAACGACATACGGGAGCCTAACAGAGCACCTGTCTTAACAAAGCCCTGATAGTAGTAAGACGCGAGGTTGTTGCCATATGAGTCGTCAGCAAGATCGGTAGAAACAGCATCTGGATCAACCAAGGTAACAGCAAGACCTAGTTCAAGGAAGAGCTGCTCATTATAGCGCGAGATGGAGAAGTCGGACTCTACAACATCTTTATACACAATCGTACCACCTTCGTTGACGGGTATCTGGCCACCATCGGCAGAAACAATGCGCCAACGTGTGTTGGGAGTAATACCATCGTCGGCATTGCCATTGGGATTGCGGAACAAAATGTTGTAGTTACCAACCTTAATCTTCAACGGGTCGATAACACGCACATTGATGGGACCGTAGTTCTCTTCGTACTGCGGATTTCCAATAATGCAGGGATTTTCCATATGAGACTGGTCGTTGGTACCGTTGCCAGACACGCCGTCAACAAACAGACCAGGCTCCTTGGCGGGGCTGTTGGGAGCACCCATCAGTTCTGCTATGGAGTTTTCGGTAAGACGAAGAACTGAGCCGCCATTACCAAAACCTTCGAGACGAATAATATTGGGGCACATACCAAATTCAGACTGGGCAACTTTACCACCGTCCTCGAAGATGGGATTGTGCGGAATAGCAGTGATGGGAGTGATGCTACCACCACGTTCGTTCTTACGGCCGGCAAGATACGGTTCCTTCTGACCATCGAGGAACTCAGCGTCAGTCTGGGAATACTCTTTAAAGCGGTTCTGTGCGTATGCAATAGCCACGAAATAGTACTCGCGGTTGTTGACAAGACGTGTGTTGGTACCAGTAGCGAACTGATCATTGGTGATACGGAACACGTGCTGGATACCTTTGTTAGAACCAGTAACCATCACCTCACCTGTCAAAAGACCAGTTGCAGTATTGGTTGTGAAGTTGACCAAAGTTCCAATAGGCAGTGAACGACCCTCATCATAGTAGTTTTCAATATCGCACTGGGCAACAAGACGAGCCTTCTCAGCATTTCCAATATCTGCAATCGATGCGCTGGCATCCTTCAACTGATAAATCTGATAGCCTTCGAACTTGTAGCTGCGATCGTCGACAGTGTATTCTACAAGATTGCCGTTTTCATCATAATAAGAGTGAACGATGGCGGGGTCGACCTCGGAATAGTTCTCACCGTAGTTATTGGACTCCTTGTTTTCATAAGTGATGTAGAGGATGACCTCGTTATTGAGTTCCTGGCAGGTGAGGGTGGGAGCATCGGGACCATCGAGAACCTTAAAGCAGTTTTCGAAGAGCGACTGGCAAACGTCATCAATTTGACGAAGCAGTTCAACCGAAGCCCATGGACCGCCAGAGGAAGCCTGTGCAAAGGGGATACCCACGGTAATGTAGTTCAAGGCACCAGGTTTCAGGGTGAAAGGACCTGCCGACTGCATGAAACGACGGTCTGAAGGGCTGTTACCAATAGTCTCCTCAGTCCAGTCATCAGCATTTTCTTCAGGAACAACACCATTGGTACCCCAATGCCACGGGTCACTATCTCCAGGGAACATGAAGTCACACTCAATAGTGCCAGACAGAGCCATTCCACCATATTTCATACGGGTATTGTCGTTCCAGTAACCACGCAGGTAGTTGTAATAGTCGGTAGCTTTGCGGGGTTCACAGTTGATACCAGTGGTGGAGTTGTTGTAATACACGAAGCGGCGCATACCGAAACGCTCATCGTCCACAATGTTGTTACCAAAGTTCACGCCGTTGATTGCGCAGTTGCCTGTATAGTCACCGGGAACGAAATACCAGCTGCGAGGATCGATAGCGAAGAAGAGGTCGGCATCGTCGGTGATGGCGATGGTGTCATAATAGGGCTGGCCCGACAACGGATGACGGTCGCGTTTGTACTTGGCAAGGAGCGACTTCAAAGGATCGCTACCGTTTGTAAGAATCCAAGAGATGTTGATTTTAGGATTATCTTTGCCATCGGCATCCATATAAGGACCTTGGAAGAAGTCGATACCAACAGCAGGGGGATTGCCAGAGTAACTACCAGCACCAGGGGCATCGGTGTCGTTACCGTTGTAGCAGTAACCGAGACCACGGCGAACGTCGCAACCCACATAGTCGTCATATGCGTTACCAAGGTCCGGGTCGACCCACTGGCTGAAGTAGGTCTCACGCAGCTCATAGGTCGAACGGTTGATAATCTCGTACGAGTAGAAGGTCATGTTGTTAATCTCATCGTTCGTGGCAAATGCGAAAGCCTGTGCGCGAATCTCAAGACCGATAGGCTGACCACCCGACTCAGTGTGAGTATTACCCATATCGTTGAAGACCCACCAGATAGTCTGGTCGCCCTTCAGGACCTGGTCGGAAAGGATACCGCCCGTAACGATGTTTGCCTCGGTCTCCATGGTGGGAGCGGTCACATAGTTCTCACCGGGCTGAAGACTGGCCTTCAATGTACGGGGGCAAAGTTTGTTCTCGAAATCATAGTAAGGATAGTCGCCGTTGTGAGGGTTGTACTCCAAGTCGCCATCAGCATCATAGAAAGGAGCCAGGAAACTCGACAAGTCATCACCTTCGCCCTTGGCAGGCCAGTTAACGATAGCATCAGTGAACACATTCTCGGGAGGATTGTCACCACGGAGAGAAACTGTATGTTCCTCCTCGTCGTAAACGAAGTACGACTTGAGGTCGAGAACCTCAGCCTTGGTAATAATCCAATGCTTATCGTATGCATTGCACACCGGCAGGTCGATAGCGGCGGTGCCGTTAATTTTCAGAGGACCGGGCCAGTAGTCATCACCCTCTGAGCCGAAACGCAGAGCGGCGAGACGCAACTGATCGTTAACGTCGGTACCACCAATCCACAGAGCAGCACAGTACAGAGGACTGGTATTGCTGTTCTTCGGTATATGATACTGAGTAACACTACCGTCATACCACATATTGCCGTAGCCATTAATCAAGGCACGCACATTATTGATATTCAACTCGGCAGTACTCTGTGCACGCTTACAGACAGCAGCCTTTGTCTGAAGAGCGGCATTTTTCGCATTGGTATTCTTGCACTCGGTGCACTCGCGAGCCATCACAGACCCGGTGACCGTGGCGAGCAACAAGGACACCACTACAAGTTTGCTGTATATACTTTTCATCTTCATAATTATTCATCGCGTTAAGATTAGAAGTTATAAGACAGGGACAGTCTGATAGTACGAGGGCTGGAATAGTTCCAGTAGGAGTTATTGAGATAGATGCCGTAGAATTCGCGGTAGGCGTCAGGATTCAACTGGTTGTTGATGGTCTGCTGCGACTCCGGGTCGGTCAGGTAGCCGTTGTCCTCAGGGTTACCAGTGGTCGAGAACACGCCAGTGACGTTACGGATGTCGAAGAGGTTGTTGATAGTGACAGCAGCAGTGATGTAGGTGTCACGTTTGCCAACCTTGACGGGCCACACCTTGTCGACAACAACGTTGAAGTAGAAGCCCCAAGGCAGGCGGGCACCACGGTAACCACCGACGATGGTCTGCTGGGCATTCGAGAAGGCTCGAGTGTAAGGACGACCCGACTGGGCGACAGCCATGAAGTTGACACCGAAGTTTTCAAGGAACTTCACCTCTTTCTTACGCTTTTCGCCAGTCTCCTTGTCGGTGACGACGCGCGTGATGGTGGGTCCGTTATACTTGGCACCACTGGCATAGCGGAAGTCGACGTTGGCCTTGAACTCATGACGGCGGTCGTCGTTGATGGGGTTGAGCATCTTAAGGGTGGTGTAACCTTCCTTGATGAGCTCGGTCATCGTGGTCGACGAAAGACCGGTACCCTCAGCGTACTGGAGGGTGTAGTTGGCATTGATACGGATATTCTTGGTCTGACGGAGGTCATAGGCCAAAGTGATACCCTTAATGGTCTTGAAGTCCTTGTTGTCGTAGCTGTAGTAGTTATTGTTAGGATCAGCACCGGCATACTGAATCAGCTGGATAAGGTCGCGGGTCTCCTTGTAGTAAGCCGAAGCGCTGACTGCCGAAGACTGGTTGAGAGCCTGCTGGAAGCCCAACTCGTAGTTGGTGATGCGTTCGGGTTTCAGGTTGGGGTTGCTGATAGAGGAAATCTGCGTCATATAAAGATAGCTGAGGTAGCTGGCTTCCCATCCCGACGAAGGACGGCGGGCAATAATGTCGTAACTGGCTTTGAACTGCGACTTGTCGCCAATGGGGAACGAGAAAGCGATACGAGGCATGGCCACAATCTGCGGTTTGTAACGTTCAAACACACCGTCGACGTGGACAGCACCCTCGGTAACCGACTTCTGACCGGCAACGGTACGATAGGGAGTGGGCTTACCGGAAATACCGCTGACATTGTTCGGCGAAGCAACTTCGACACCATTGGCGTCATACCACTTGCCATTGGCGTCACGATAACCCTTGATGGTGGGGATAGTGGTGGCAGTCATGTTAGCCTCATCCGGGACAAAGTCCACATAGGGCACCCAATCGTCGCCAGCGCCGCTATAGATGGCATTGGTGGCAACCACGTTGCCGGCATTCTGCTTCTCGCGCAGCTGACCGACAGTGTACGACTCATACAGCAAGTATGGGTCTTTCATCACGTACTGGTTACCGTCGAAGTAGTCAACACGGACACCGACGTTGAAGATAAGGTCTTGGAAGTAGAACTTATCCTGGATATAGCCAGCCATGTAAATGGGCGAGAAGGAGGGCAGGTACTGGTACTTGCTGTCACCGGGGTTGAAGAACTCCTCGAGCGACCAGTTGGTACCACGGTAGCGCTTACCAGTATGATCGTAACCGCTGAACGACACATAAGGAACACCGCTGTTGAACAGCTCGTTGGCCGAGAACATGTTCAAACCACCGGCAGCCACAAAGTCTTCAGGCATGTAACGGTCGATGTCCATCCATGTACGCTCGTTGACATTCTCACCTTTCTCCATCAGGTAGGTACGGAAGGCGGCATCGAACGGGGTCTGCTGCTCTTCGTTGAGCAGGCGGTTGTAGTCGACATAGAGGCGCGAACCCTCTGCACGATAGATAGGATTATCCTTGTCCAACTGCGAGATGTGACGGTTGGCGTTCTGACGCATCAGCGTCCACAATCCGTGGGCATTCAGCGAATAGGACGACTCCCACATCTGGTCGTACTGGAAACCGATCTCAATTTCATGACCAAGCACATCGGCCGAAGCCTTGGCCTGCAAGTAGAGGTAGTCGTTGTTGGCCATGCTGATGCTGGTACCCTGCACACCGACGTTGGAAAGCAGACCATAGATATTAGTGGGGCTGTCACCATTGAACAGGCCCTTGAACTGGCGGATATAGTCAATAGTAGTCAAAGCACCCTGGATATCGCGGAACTCCTCGCTGGTAAACAGCTGCTCGTTGTAGTTGGCGAGAATCCAGTTGGGAGTGTTGGAACCACTGCCGGGGACATACTCAACAACATCAATCCAGTCGTTCTGCACAAGAGCATTCTGTGTGACACCCATATAATCGATAGTTCTCTCTTCGTAGCTTCGCTCCTTGTCCGTAATGAATTTACCTATATAACCATATTTAAACACGTCGTCCAGACTGCTACCGAAGTTCTCATTGTAAGCCTTGGCACTGTAGTTGTTGTACATACCCGTGATGTTGTACATCACATTCTTGATAGGCGACGAAGCCTTTGCTTCGTCCTCGTTGGAGGACTCTGCATCACGGAAACGCTGGGTGAAGTCGACCGTGATAACCATATTGCGACTCTCGGTGACCGTCGAACCTGAATTGGTCATGTTCAACGGCGAGATGCTGTTGCTGGGCGAATGCACAGCACTGAACTCACCGGTGAGGGTCAAGGTGGCGTAGTCCGAGAAGCGGAAGTCAAGAGCACCCTCGAGGCCAATACTGTAGTAGTGCAGATTTGGCACACGCGAAGCATCGCCACTGAAGTCCTTCTTGGTGGGCATCTTCATCTCCACGAAGTCGCTGCCTCTCAGCTGCGTCTCGGCAGCATAGTTGATCGAGTAGTTCAGCGGGTCATAGGCCAACGGAGCCTGCTCAAACTGTTGCACCTTGGCATCGTCGACAACAAGGTAGCGATGGCCACGCGGACGATAGAAGCTGTTGTGGCGATAGTTGGCCTGACCTGTCAGACGGAAACCAACAAGGGTGCGCTCCATCGACGAACCATCGTCGTTCTTGATATTCTTCTTGATGACGGGACCAGTCAAGTAGACCACCAAGGTGTTGAGCAGACGGTAGTCGAGATAGCCCTCCCAACGGACCAAGCCTTTAAACTGGCTGGTCGGCGGCTTGAGGGTGATAATCTGCGTACCACCGATTGCCTCACCGATGCTTGCAGGCGTACCACCGAGGATAACCTGAATCTCAGCAATAGCGTCCTTAGGTACCGAAACACCAGTACGTTTACGGACATTACCCTGCATGGTGACCATGTTGTCCTCACCACGAGCCGAACCCGTACCGCCGTCGTCGTAGCCCACGCCACCGACAGCAGCGACAATGCTCTCGACCGAGTTACCCGGCATTCGGGCAATATCGTCGCTCGAGATACGCGAACCCGACTCAGGGGTACCGATTTCGATAACCGGCACCTTCTCTTCCACAATCTCGACAGCCTCGAGGACAGTGGCCGAGGGGTTGAGTTCAACATCCACAACGGTGAAACCCGAAGCGGTGACGTTGATACCTGTGCGGACGTAAGTGGCATAACCCACGAACTTTACTTCGAGGTCATACTTGCCGACGGGCAGCGGCTTGATGGTGAAGATACCATCAAAGTCGGTAACACCGACAAGCACTTGTTTGCCGTCTTGCTTGGCAATAACGTTGACGAAAGGCATGGGTTCTTTCGACTTGGCGTCGACAACCGTACCCTTCATCGTGCCTTGTGCCAGGGCGGTCATCTCCGCCAGCAGCAAGAGTCCGAATGTCAATAGTACTTTTCTAAACATTCTCATTGTGTTGATTATTTTATTTTATTGATTTTCCAGGCTAATATACTTGTTCGTCAGAATGGTTTGGAACACTATGGCTTGGCGCAGGTCGAATGCCGGAGTCGTTGCCGGTTCTTCGACTATGGTCGCCGCCACAGGTGCCACATGGTCAACCTCTGCCTGAGGAGCCTCGTAGGTAAAGTAGGGTTCCGGCGCCGGGGCAGCCTCTTCAGCCTCGACTTCGTCGAAGTTGAAGAAGTTGTCCTCCGTCTCCTCGCTGTCACTGTCGTCACCATAGGCGGCAGAGGCAGCGGCATTCTTCTTACGCGCCATTAACGACGGTATGAAGCTGAATGCCAAGAAGACTATGAGCCAGATCCATTTCATTTTTTCCGTTTCTGCTACAGTACAGATATTCCTCTGTTTATGCTATTTCCTTAACCTCTTTGGTCTTCTGCTTACCGGAAATCTCATAGACAATGGCACTTGCGATGCCAAGCGACGAGAAGACACCGACCAGCACACCAACCAACAGGGCGAAGATAAATCCGCGGATGACCTCGCCGCCGAAGATGAACATCATCAGCAGGGTGACGAAGGTGGTGCCGGAGGTGTTGACCGTACGGGCCAAGGTGGAGTTGATAGCGTCGTTCATGTGGGTGCGGAGGTCGCGCTTGGGATAGAGCTTGCGGTACTCACGCACGCGGTCGAAGATAACCACGGTGGCGTTAATCGAGTAACCGATGACCGTCAGCACTGCCGATATGAAGTATTGGTCAACCTCGAGGTTGAAGGGCAGCAGGCCGTGGAGCAGCGAGAAGATGCCGATAACCAGCACCGTGTCGTGTGTCAGGGCTGCCACCGAGCCGATACCGAAGCGCCAGCTGCGGAAGCGGAGGCCAATATAAGCGAACATAACCAGCAGGCCACCGAGCACAGCCCAGATGGAGTGGATTAGGTTGTCGTGGGCCGGGCCCTTGCCAAACTGGTCGGCTTGGATAATACCCAGCGGGTTGGTCTCTGTCGACTTGAACTCTGCAAGGGTGATGGGGGCCTTGAAGTAGTCCTTGGTGCCGGCATACAGTTTCTCAACAATCTCGTTCTTAACCTCGTCGCCGTCGAAGTCTGCCTTGTACTTGGTGGTGATCTTCAACTGGTTGTTGCGGCCATAGGATTTCACCTCGGGAGCCTCGGTAAACTGGTCGCGGAGGTCGCTGGCCACGCTGACGGCGTTGACCGGCTGGTCGAAGCGCACCACATAGGTACGGCCACCAGTGAAGTCGATGCCGAAACTCAAACCACGGATGCTGAAACTGGCGATGCAGATGACAATGGCGATACCGGCGATGAGATAGAACATCTTGCGTTTGCCAAGGAAGTCAAAGTGAACGTTGCGCAGGAAGTTCTCCGAGAATGGGAACGAGAAGGTCATGTTGCGCTTGCGCTGCAGGTTGCCATCGATAATGAGGCGGGTGATGAAGATGGAGGTGAAAAGCGAGGTGACGATACCGATGCAGAGAGTCACGGCGAAGCCCTGGACAGCACCCGAACCGAACATGATGAGCACCAGACCGAGGAGGAAGGTGGTCACCTGACCGTCGATGATTGCCGAGTAGGCGTTCTTGAATCCGTTCTCCACAGCGTTGTTCAGGCTCGAGCCGGCACGCAGCTCTTCCTTGATACGCTCGTAGATGATAACGTTGCCGTCGACAGCCATAGCCATGGTTAGCACGATACCGGCGATGCCAGGCAGCGTGAGCACAGCGCCTATCGAGGCAAGCACTCCAATAAGAAGGAATACATTAGTAATAAGTGCCGCCACCGACACCCATCCGGCACGGTTGTAGAAGATAACCATATAGATGAGCACCACGATGAAGGCAAGGATGAACGAGATGAGACCGTTGCGGATCGACTCCTGGCCGAGCGAGGGGCCTACCACGGCTTCCTGCACGATGACGGCGGGAGCCTCGAGGCGACCGCTCTTGAGCACGTTGGCAAGGTCTTTGGCCTCTTCAAGTGTGAAGTCGCCGGTGATGGAGGAACGGCCGCCGGCAATCTCGCCGTTGACACGAGGAGCCGAATAGACCTGGTCGTCGAGAACGATGGCGATGAACTTGCCCACGTTCTGGCCGGTGAGGTTCTTCCAGATGTTGGCGCCTTCGGGCTTCATGGTCATCGAGATTTCGTTGCCGCCGATGCTCGAGAAGTCCTGACGGGCATCCGAGATGCAGTCGCCGCCGAGGGGGGCGGAACCGTCGCGGCTGGTAATCTTGATGGCATAGAGGGTATAGACGTCGCCGCCAAAGTGGTTGTCGGGCTTGGCCGACCACAGGAACTTCAGCGAGCGGGTGTCGTAAATCTTCTTGGCGGCAGCCTTGGCGATCATCTCGTCAATGGCGGCGCGGTCGCGGCCGGCGGCGAGACCCACGACGGGACCTTCAACAGCCTGGCCGTTGTTGTCGACATAAAGCTGCAGTTTCGAGAGCAAGGGATTTCTCTTGGCAAAATCCTCGCGGTCGGCAGCCTGGGCGGCGGTGTTGGCGTTGTCGGTGGTCAGCTGGTCGAGCAGGGCCTCGGTGCTGTCCTTGACCTCTTCGGCCACCTCGGCCTCTTCGGCCTTGGGCTCTTCGCTACCACCATTGATGGAAGCCAGATAGTCGTTGGCGGCCAGCAGGTAACGCATTACCTCGGTGTTGTCGTGGCACACCCAGAATTCCAGCTGGGCGGTACCCTGCAGGAGTTTGCGGACACGTTCGGGTTCCTTGACGCCGGGGAGCTCAACGAGGATACGCTCCGAGGCGGGGAGTTTCTGTATGGTGGGCTGGGCCACGCCGAACTTGTCGATACGGCGGCTCAGCACCTGGTAGGTCTGTTCGTAGGCCACGGAAGCCTGCTCACGGACAATGTCAATCACAGAGTCGTTGGTGGTACCGAGCTTGATCTGGTCGCGCAGCTGGCTGCCGAAATAGGAGGCCAGGGAGACATTGGGGTCGAGCTCGCGGATAGCGTTGTAGAACAGAGTGACGAAATCGCGGTTGGTGGTACGCTTCTGGTTCTCCAGAGCCATGTCGATAGCGCGGTTGAAGAGGGTGTCGTCGGTATTGTCGGCGAGGGCGCGGACAACATCGACAGTCGAGACTTCAAGCATGACGTTCATACCGCCCTTGAGGTCAAGGCCGAGGTTGATTTCGCGGGCCTGGCACTCACGGTAGGTGAATCCGAAGTAGACCTTCTCGGTAGCCATCGAGTCGAGGTAGTGGGCTTCGTATGCATTGCGCAGAGAGTCTGCCACATACTCAGCGTCGAGAGTGTTACTGGCACGGGATGATACAATTTGCTTTGCCTGTTCGGTTGCGAGGTAAGCTTCAGCGCTCTTTTTTGCCTTGTTCTGAATGCTGCTTGTCACAAAAGTAAACGACAATTGGAACAAACAAACTAGTGCGAAAGCCCATGCCAAAAATCTGATAAGTCCTTTATTCTGCATAGTTTAGGTATAAAATTTTGTTTTTTATTATATTCACTTTGAATGTGCAAAAATAATAAATTTTCTTGACATAGCAATGAAAATTAAAAAAAAACATGTACTTTTGCACAAAAATTGAAGAATTACAGCAAGATATGGAAGAAAAAAAATCTCTCACCCTGAAGGACTGGGCCGACGAGGACAAGCCACGCGAGAAACTGCTATCGCATGGCAAGAAGCAACTCACTAACGCCGAGCTTATTGCAATACTTCTGCGCACCGGTGTGCCAGGCAAAAGCGCCGTCGCCATGGCCCAGGAGGTGCTGGCCTCGGCGGGCAACAGCCTGACGGCCCTCTCGCAAGCCGACGCCAAGCACTTCCGCAGCGTCAAAGGCATGGCCCTGGCGAAGACCGCCACCCTGATGGCAGCCCTCGAACTGGGATGGCGCATGCAGGGCGAGATTGCCGCCGAACGGAAAACAATACTTGCCAAAAGCACCGACCTCTTCAACTACATGCTGCCGGCACTGGCCGACCTCGACCACGAGGAGTTCTGGGCGGTGTATATGAGCAACACTCACAAAGTACTTGGACGTCAGCGCATTTCCATGGGCGGACAGAGCGACACCAACGTCGACCTGCGCATCCTCTTCCGCGGCGCCCTCGAGCACAAGGCCACCCTCCTCGCCGTGGCACACAACCACCCCTCGGGCTCGCTGCATCCCAGCAACGCCGACAAGACCCTGACACGACGCATCGTCGAGGCAGGCAATATCCTTGGAATCAAGCTCGAAGAGCACCTCATCGTGGCCATAGGCCTCGACGGCCGCGCCGACTTCTACAGCTTCCACGACAACGGCCTCGTGTAGCCATTGGCACACACCATTGTTCAATTGATATTCAGTTGTTTTTCAGTTGTTCTTCAGTGGTCGACTGAAAAACGACTGAAGAACAACTGAAGAACAACTGAAGAACAGGGCCAGCGGTGAGCCACCCAACGGCATCCCATCTAGCGGGCCATAGAGAGCTCGACGCTCACCGAGTCCATCTGGCCGCCAAGGGGCGGGTTTAGCTTATAAACTTTCACCTTAACATCCTCTACAGCAGGGAACTGTGTCAGCACAGCCTCCCCCACCCTGCGAGCCACATGCTCAAGCAGGTTCGAGGGCTTCATCATCTCGGCTTTCACCACTTGGTAGACGTCGAGGTAGCTCACCGTATCAGCTATGTTATCAGAGACTTCCGCCCGCAAAGTGTCGGTGCGGAAGGTCAAGTCGACACGGAAATGGGTGCCTATGGCGCGCTCCTGCTCGAAGCAGCCGTGGTGGGCATAGAACCGCATGTCGTTGATGCTTATAACAGCCATGCTATCAGGCATTGAGAGCCGTCAGACTCTAGATGATATTGTCGAACTGGTGCAGGAAACGGAGGTCGTTCTCGAAGTAGAGTCGCAGGTCGCGTATCTGGTACTTGAGCATAGCCATGCGTTCCACACCCATACCGAGGGCGAAGCCGCTGTACTCCTTGCTGTCTATTCCACATGCTTCCAGCACGTTGGGATCGACCATACCGCAGCCAAGAATCTCCAGCCAGCCGGTGCCCTTGCAGATGTTGCAGCCCTTGCCACCGCAGATATTGCACGAGATGTCCATCTCGGCACTGGGCTCGGTGAAGGGGAAATAGCTGGGGCGCAGGCGTATCTGGGTGTCGGGACCAAACATTTCCTTGGCGAAGTAGAGCAGGGTCTGCTTGAGGTCGGCGAAGGTAACCTTCTTGTCGACATAGAGTGCCTCGACCTGGTGGAAGATGCAGTGGGCGCGGGCACTGATGGCCTCGTTGCGGAACACGCGGCCCGGGGCTATGATGCGGATGGGTGGCTTGTGGGTCTCCATAACACGCACCTGCACCGAAGAGGTGTGGGTCCTGAGGGCTATGTCCTGCTTGCCCTCCTCCTTCTGCACGAAGAAAGTGTCCTGCATGTCGCGGGCTGGGTGGTCAGGCGGGAAGTTGAGGGCCGAGAAAAGGTGCCAGTCGTCCTCGATCTCCACGCTCTCTTCGACAGTGAAGCCAATGCGTGCGAAAATTTCGGCTATCTCGTTCATAGTCACCGACAGCACGTGGCGCGAGCCGCGCTGTGCGAAGTCGGCGGGCATGGTAAGGTCGTGGGTGTCGTTCAGCTCGGCCGACTCCTCGACGAAGTTCTTCCACTCCTCGATCTTGGCCTGCGCGGCGGCCTTCAACTGGTTGAGGGCCACGCCCATCTCCTTTTTCTGCTCGTTGGGGAGGGTCTTGAACTGCTCGAAAAGGTCGGCAAGGATGCCTTTGCGTCCCAGAAAACGCACACGGAACTGTTCCACTCCGGCCGCACGGTCTTTGAAGTCCTCGATTCGGGCGGCCTTGATTTCTTCAATGTACTGGGTTATCTGATTCTTCATAATATCGTTGAATAAGACTTACTTGACTATCTTCACGCTCAGGATACGGATATCCTTCACCGGGCGGTCCATGCGGTCGCACTGCGCCGAGGCTATCTTGTCCACCACATCCATACCCTCAATCACCTCGCCGAACACGGTATAGTCGCCATCGAGGTGCGGCGTGCCGCCCACGGTGGTGTAGACCTTGCGCTGCTCGGGGGTGAACTTCTTGCCGAAGCGGGCCTCCATCATGTCGAGGGTGGCATTGTCCCACACATTGCCCTGAACGATATAGAACTGCGAGGCCGAGGACTCTTTCCTTGGGTTCACCTCGTCGCCCTGGCGGGCGGCACACAAGGCTCCCTTCTTGTGGATATGGTTGGCGCTGAACTCAGCCGGGACGGTATAGCCCAAGGTGCCGTCGCCAAGGGGCTGGCCGGGCTTGGCATCGCGCGACTTAGGGTCGCCGCCTTGTATCATGAAGTTCTTTATCACGCGGTGGAAAAGCAGGCCGTCGTAGGTGCCGTTCTTTGCCAATTTCATAAAATTGTCGCGGTGCTTGGGGGTGTCGTTGTAGAGCAAAAGCACTATGTCGCCCTCTGTGGTGGACATCTTCAGTGTCACACCCTTGTCCTGTGCATCTTTATGATTGGTAGCCATTTGCGCCGTAACGGCGACAGCCGCGAGCAAAAAAATTGCAAGAAAAGTGAACTTTTTCATTCTATCTCAATAATTTTTACTAATTTTGCAATGCAAAAGTAAGAATAAAAACAGACATAAAGCGACAAAAAATCATACTTTTATGAACAAAAAACGCATCCTATTCCCTGCACTGCTGTTTATCAGCCTCTTAACGGCGGGCATTTTTTCAGCCTGCGACAAAGACACCAACTGCTATTTGGATGTTTTGGTGGTTGAAGAAGGCATTCGCACACCCGTTCCCGGGGTAAAAATCGAGATTACGCAGGAGAGCGGTTCCATCCACGACGAGGGCGAGACCGGAGCCGACGGCAAGTACTCCACCCACTTCCCCTGGCCCGCCATCCTTACCGTCAACGCCAAGCTGCTTGTCGATGCCGAGAACAACGGCTACCGCACCGGCAGCACCACCGTGCGCACCGCCGACGGAGAGACCATGACCGCCATAGTGACCCTGGCCAAGGAAACCCACTACGAATAGCCAAACATCACAGACTATGACTTTTAAGCCCAGCGACCAAGACCTCGCCCAACTCGAAGGTCTTGGTCTTACCATTGAGCGCGTACAGGCTCAGATAGACAACTTCAAGGAAGGCTTCCCCAAGAGCCGCCTCGACGCCCCCGCCACCCCCGACAACGGCGGCATACGTGTGCTCTCCGACAAGGAGATAGCACGCTACGAGTGCCAGTACCGCACCCTCGGGCGCGGCAAGCGGCTGCTCAAGTTCGTTCCTGCCTCGGGCGCGGCCACGCGCATGTTCAAAGACCTCTATGCCTTCGCCTCGACCTACTTCGGCGTGGCCACCAACTTTGACCGCGAGTTCCCCGAGGTCAAGCTCTTCCTCGAGAACATACGCACCTTCGCCTTCTGGAACGACCTCAAGGCCTGTATGGCGGCCGCCGACCTCGACATCGAAGACTACCTGCAGCGCGGCGACTACAGCACCATCATCAACTTCCTCCTCAAGGAGCAGTACCTAGGCTACGGCAGCCTGCCCAAAGGGCTGCTCAAGTTCCACCGCTACGGCGAAGTGCAGCGCACCCCCGTCGAGGAGCATATCGTCGAGGGCGCCCTCTATGCACGCAACGCCGACGGCACCGTCAACCTCCACTTCACCATCTCGCCCGAGCACCGCGCCGCCTTCCGCCGCAAGGTCGCCGAGGTGAAGCACTACTATGAGTCCACCTTCGGCATCAAGCTCAAGATAACCTTCTCCGAGCAGAAACACTACACCGACATCATCGCCGTCGACGAGCAGAACAATCCCGTGCGCGACGAGGAAGGCCGTCTCGTCTTCCGCCCAGGCGGCCACGGCGCACTTATCGAGAACCTCAACGAGCAGCGTGCCGACGTCATCTTCATCAAGAACATCGACAACGTGGTGCCCGACTGGATGAAGCACACCACAGTCATATACAAGCAGGTGCTGGCAGGCATGCTCCTCGAGCTCAAGGCCAAGGTCGACGACGCCCTGCGCACCCTCGACGCCAAGCCCGACGCGACGACCGTCGGCAAGCTCGCCGCCTTCGCCAAGGGCGAGCTCAACAGCACCGTCCCCGACGGCTGCACCGCCAGC
>JAEEGH010012693.1_pt1 | contig 18824 bp, 14 predicted proteins | sample 9134181 | NCBI WGS metagenome assembly JAEEGH01 (sample SAMN16246544, study PRJNA631951) | gut metagenome | biome: gut microbiome; feature: rumen; material: DP-attached | host: Bos | place: Iran: Karaj | collected 2018-10 | reverse complement strand
GGTTCACCAGCGGCAGGTCTTTGTAGTCCAGCTCCTGCACCTCGGCCCGGCTGCCGATCATCTCCCTGGCCATGCCGGCCAATTGGCGGTTAAAGGACTTTGTCCTCCACGACCCAATCACAAACAAAATCTTCTTCATAACTTTGCTATATCTTTATATGTAAACGGTTTATCTATGTTTTTCTTTTAAAAGACACCCGGCCAGGTTTCTGTGTGAGATAAAAAAATCCGTGTAACTCCGTAATTCCGTAGATCCGTAAATTCGTAATTCCGTGATTCCGTAATTCCGTGGTTCCGTTATTCCGCCCTTCGGGCTATTCCGTGGCTCCGTGATTCCGGCGAAGCTCTCCCTTCTCACCTTGGCTCGTACGTCTCCGACCCATCCTCACCATACCTGCCATTCTTGGCCTCGTATATCACAGATGGCTCTAACACCTCTACCGTATGCCATACACCTTTCGGCACTACACATCCGTACAGGCCATCCTCCGGGCACAGATGAATGCGCTCCACCTCCTTCAGTGTGGCCTTGCCATCCTCAGAAAAGACCTCCTCATACAGCACCTCATCCATCCTTCCCGTGATCAGGATCACATTCTCGTTGCTCATCGGATGCCGATGTATAGCCACTTCTGTTCCGGGCTGCATGGCGTTCAGCATGCGCTGCGATTCATCCTCTGCCGATGTCCTCAGATCGTAGTTCTGTCGCTTACGCTCCGATGCCGCCGCCTGTTCGTGCAGCTCGGCAAGCAGTTCTTTGTTGATTAGTTGTACTTTCATATTCATATTAGTTCAAAATGTTTAAGATGTTTTAGGGTTTAACGCGCTTTGCGTCAGTGCTCTTAAACTCCTTAAACTATTAAACTCTTTAAACTTCAAGCTTAGTATTCGCGCAAAACCACCTCAAACGCCTCGGCATAGTTCACGCCCCACTGACTGCCGCGGACGGCGGCAAGGCCGGTGATGTACTCTGCCGAACGGGGATGCGGATAGGGCCTCATCACACCACGATACATGGAGAGCGCCTTCACCTTGGCATCCACGCCCTCCTTCCCCACTTCCACAAAGCAGTTGGGGTTAAACGTCTGCATGGCATTGTTTATCTTCCACTCTGTGCAACTGGGCACCTCCATATACCAGAACTCCTTCACGCGCTTCACCTCCGGCCTGCGCTGGAACAGACGTATCGCCTCCTGGCAGGCCATGGAGGTCTGCAGGTGGTCGTTGTTGGTGTCGGCAGGATGGTGCGTGATGATGATGTCCGGCTCACTCTCCTTGATGGCACTTTCGATGAACTGTACCAGCTGCAGATGCGGCACGGTGTTCATCTCGATGTTGGGGAACGTCCCTTCATACTCCTTGTTCACCCCGACGTATTTCAACGCTGCATGCGTATCGTCATCCAGTTCCTTGTCATCTGGCCGGAACGCACGCGCCTTTGCTTCCGTACACATGATACACACATCTACCAGGTCACCATTGTGAGCCCATTTCCAAATTGATGCTCCTGCACCCAGCACCTCGTCATCCGGGTGCGCTACTACGATTAAGTATTTCATATTATTATGCGTTTTATTTTTTTTCTTTTTTTATTCTATCATCTCCCATTCACCACATTCTCTAACGTATGTGCCAGACAGAGGTAAATGGTCTTTCTTTCAGACATAGTTATTTATCAATTATTTCTTTCGATTCTAATTTACTAAAGCTCCATTACGTCTCAACAGTTCTTTTATCTCTTTTGAACAAATACATTCACTAAAATCATACGCATCTACATTCAATGCTGTGATGATTTGTAATGAATCCTGATATTTGCAATATTTGTCATTACAAAACATAATCTTACCATTGGCCAATATCGCCACAAGTTGTTGATTCCTCACATTAAAAGCGATGTCCAATATATCACCATCAATGACATGACCTTTGGGCTCGTACTTATTTTCATACCACCAGCCCATTTTTCTACCTCCAGCAGTCTTCTCGTAATAGTTGCGAGTTTCCAAATGGCGATATCCGTCTGATGCTGCTATCAACGGTATCTCCTGATGCACCACTACCTGCTTGGCAATTGAATGTCCGGCTTCTTTCCTTAGGCATTGCCCATTTCCTGTGTGATAAATTCTTATCAGCTGGTCTTTTGTAAAAACGGCTATGTAGGGCTTACTATGAATGGCTTGGATAGACAATATTTCTTGTCCTTCCATAGATATTGTTAGCAAATTCCCATTCCAGGTACTATTCCACACCAGCATCCGGCCACTATCATCTACTGCTGCCAAATCACCAGTTGGTAGGAGACACACCAACTTGGGATTCACCACAGGGCATTCCAATTCCGTTTCCCCTCCATTAAACAGGTTGAATAAGCTCAAAGATTGCCCATTCCTTCTTATCACATTGTCTTCATAAGTAACTAGCCTACCTGCGTGATTCGAGACAAAATGTTCATCATACCAGAATTCGATTGCGTCCTCACAATAAAAAACCCAAGTTTTTCCTTCTGTTTCTCCTAGAATCCATTCACCGGTTTCCGACAAGTGGATATTCTTTATTTCTGGCGGACATTCCAATTCTGCAATCTTTTGCTCATTGTCCAAATTCCACAGTTGCACCTTCCGCTTACCTCCCTGAAGATGTAATCCCAGCGTCACCGCACGTTTCCCATCTCCAGAAATAGCAGCATCCAGCAACAAGGTTTTACCTTGTGCCAGTACGCAGTCTATCTCATCACCACATTCTACCGATAATCGCCCGTCACCATACGATCTCACCCGATAAGTATCATCACCAACTTCCGACACGATGTCAGTTTGCCTTCGACGTCCTTTATTCCATGGGATTGACTGTCTTAGTGAAGTAACGTCTTCGCCTTCCGCAGGATTATCCCAGAACTTTCCATTAGCAATTTCAATACGATGGCAGTCAGAAAGGTGATACGTCACTAAGCGATTGTTATAATACATATACAGTAGATCATCAGCCAATATAATTTTCACCAATCGCTGCATCACGGTTCCACCTCTCTCTCCAATCTCTCCTGTATAGTGCCAGCCTTCTCTTTCGGTATATGCAAAGACCAACAGATTGCCTGCAACGACAAATAGCCTTTTTCCATGAAATTCCATTTTGGCAATCTTCTTATCCAGAGAATAAGCATATACCAATGAATAATCGTTCAGTGAGAAGATATTCAGTTCTCGACCTTGCCCGAATTCTTTTTCAACGATAGTGGCAAGATATTCGTGATTCTCAGACAAACAAAGGTGAAGATGCAATTTCAAATCACCTGACGATAATCCAAGTGTTACCTCATCAATTTCTGCCTCCTTCAATGTTATCTTCTCTGCACCCACCTTGTTGACAGGCAATTGATGTCCCTTAAGCCATAACTCGGAATAGTCTGGCACACCACTTTCATCTGTAGCAGGGAAACATAACAAAAGGTTCTCTATTAGATTTCGACTATTATCGTCTTTTCTACCCCGTTCCACTTGATGAACCGCATTCGCAATTCCATCGTGCCAATAGGCACCGCTTCCTTGTCTGATATGTGTCATTACTGAATATGGCAATTGTCTGCTATTCCACAATTCTTCTATGTTAGCAGAATCTTCAGACCGGCGCATAATCCACTGAGCAGACAAATAGTCTCGGTACATCTGGTGTGGAAAAGCCGTTATTCCGTTTTCCCGGTATAGCAACCTTAATTCTGTAATGAGCAACTCAGTGACATTTAATGTATTCAAATTAGGCAGTTCTGTTTGTCGGTAGTATTCCTGTATTGATGCATACTCGCCTTCATGGATAGAAATATTCTGAAGCAAGTTGCTTAACATTTTCCTAAAGTCCTTATCTTGAAGGTTCATCCTGCGTTCACGTTCATAGGCATAAGCAATATCTGGCAATACATTACTGAGACAAATCGCTGCCTGCAGTATCTTGCCACCTTCAACAGCACCGCGTTTCATCATCAGAGCTAACTGAGCCACATAATAATCGTGGAACAAATCAGTAGAGTTCTTTACTGGCAAAGCCCAGTCTAAGAACTCTACATTCCGATATTCTTCAATGACAGGACAAATTTCCTTATACACTGTCACCATCATTGGGTTTCCCAGCAAACGATGAAGCGAGACGGAACCAACAATTCTATTCCATTCGTCCTTTGAGAAATAGCTGATTATCTGATTGTCTTCTAAAGGCTGCAATGTTGTTGGCCTATAGCCGGTCATACTATAACGTAGCGTAAAATTCGACCGGGATGACACCACTATTCTCAAACCGCTTAGCGCATTTAACCTTTGTATCTCCCTGATAAACAAGTTCTCTGAACGTCCATCCACTTCGTTCAGACCGTCCACAATCAACGTAAGTGTCGGTCTTGTGCCTTTCACCAACAGACTGTTATGCATTAGTTCCTTATCACCCTCATAAATTCGGTCTCTCAGGTACTCTTCGATACCAATTCCGCGGGTTGCTAAGTTTTCTGCTGAAACATACAATACAGCGTCATCAGTTTCCTTACAATAATTCAGAAGCATTGTGGTCTTACCCATACCGCCATCGGCCAACATAATGACATGCGGCTTATCGGTCTGCCACGATTCCTCCAGCAACTCACCGAGCGTTGTAAACGTATCATCATCTACAACAGATGGCAGAAGTGCTTTCTCTATCACATTAGGCAATCTGTGATAATGTTCCGCATTTGCCTCCTGGGCTGCGATGTATTCTTTTGAACGACCGTTAAAGGCTTTTGGCCTCAGTTCAAAATCATAACGGTCAACGTGACTCTTGTTATCCAAGTCGAGCAGTGGATACTTTGCCCATCCTTCTGGAAACCAAGAATAAGCGGTCACATACCCTCTATTTGTCTGTGGGTTATATTCCCCTACAAGGATTGTTGCATTTGCCTTATCCTCATGTCTTAGCTCTCCGGCCTGAAATTGATCAAGGTAGCGAATACGTTGAAGCACCTGGTCATGCTCATGGCCTGCAAGCCATAGTCTTACCTCATTTTTCTGAAGCACAGCCGATAGATATTTCTTCTCGTCCTGCAGTAATGAGGTAAAAGGATAGTGAGTTAGCAGGATTGTTGGTTTATGCTCGTTCAGCTGCTTTAATTCCCTATAAAGTGCATGAGTGCCTACAATCAAATCTGTAGCCTCCTGCCCTTCAGTATAGGAAATGTTAGTATCAACATGGAGAATATTGAAGTCCTCCGTTTCAACCGTAAAGTGAGGTCTTTCCGGATCACCATAGAGCGCAGCTCGGTCGGTTGGCAACACCTTGGCAACGAAATCGACAAAGTCCTTTTCTCCCTCCATGATAGCAACCATGTCCTCATGGTTGATGATTCCCTTTGCAGGGTCATAATAGCCCCACCGTTGGAACATCACTTTCTTGATGGCATCTTTCCTTGTATTGATTTCTCTGTTGATGTCATGATTACCTGGCACAATAAAAAGCCTTTCTACTGGTACTCCAACAGTTATACATATATCTTTCAGATACGCTGCCATGTCGTCATTAAATCCTTTGTCACCTGGGCCAGCAGTCTTGATGTCACCGGTACAGAACACATAGTCACACTTGAGTCCCTCTTTTATGAGGAAACTTACCAGTTCGTCTCTCAACTCGTCAGTAGAGAAGTCCGTACTACCTAAATGAAGGTCTGATATGTGTAACCAGCGAATCATATCCGTTCTTCAGTAATTCAATAACAGAACTCTTTTAAATTATCAATCCTCAAACATCTTCTTCGTATCACTCAGTCCTTTTTCATCAAGCTCATGGTCTATCTCGCCCAATAGAGTCTGTAATTTCCCAATTATAGGATTGCTCGTTCTACCCGTATACTTCCATATAAGCCTTTTCAACATTATTCTCAATTCAATACAGTTGAAGGCCGCTTTAAAGATATCATCTCCGTTGGGAACTGCCATCTTCATCATGTCATTTTTGAATTTCTCAACAGTTCCTAGTGCCTTGTCAAACAGCATCTGGATATCTCCATCTATCACATATAAGCAGTCTACCAGTGAGTCTCTCATAATCGACACACTATTTTCACTGATGCATTTTTCGTAGATACTTTCAATTACAATGGTCGATAGCTCATCCTTCTTCACAAGCCCGGCATCAACTAAAGGCAAAGCAACATTTTCTATATATTCTACTTTATCTTCAGCAAAGTGCACACCTTGCATCAGTTTCTTGTACTGACATAGAAAAGAGCCACCATCCCCAATCCGTTTAAACACCTCTAACAACCACTCATAGAACACCTGTTTGTTATGAGGTTCCGGCTTTACCGCCCATGCTGTATGACAAAGGGTAATTAATTCGTCATCACATCCAAAATAACCACGATAATCTTCCACCTTGAATGTTTCTGATACTACTGCTCTATGTATCAACCCCAATGCTCCAAAGGCCCTGCACCATTCCTCACCATCGCTTAGAAAAGCCTTCATAACCTCATCATCAGTAGAGCTATTAAACAACTCGGAAAGCAACATCAATGTCACTTTGTATACTGGTGTGATAGTTTTATCGGTCTTGATACTAATTAATGTAGGTCTCAGTTTCTTAAGCACGTCAATAGCATCGCTTGCCGAAAGCCTTATTAACATTTTGGCGGCATAATACTGACCATATACAAAGAAGCAATGACTGTCACTGCGAACGCCGTCAATGATGTGAACGTTATAGGGATCCACAATTTTATCATACTCCAACGACAACAGTCTAGTACAATCAGCATGAATATACCCCCATCGAGAACATTTGATATAGCCAACAGGGAATAGATTATAATGGCCCGTCAATATAAAATTCTTTAGGACTTCAATCCATCCGCTATCCTTACTCATCTCCGATACGACATGTTCGAATATCTTGTATTCGACACTCGGATTTGTGTTCGCAAGGAAATGCCCTAACGATGCAAGCCTGTCCCATGTACGCCATGTCTTTATTTCCTGTAAGATCTGTCCTACATTACCAGTTGCCAACTCATCACGCTGAGTTATAAGCCATTTTTCAAATCCTTCATCCGCAACTTCACGTCTTTTGGTCAACTCTTCCGCTTGGATTCCTCTCTCCTGTGAGTAGTCATAAATCACCTCGTTGCCTTTTCGATATACAGCCTCTTCTATGTGTTCCTTCACTTTTTCGAAAGCCGTATCTCCAATCTGTGTTATCAGAAGTGGCTGTTTCGAAGTAGCTCCTTGCAAGGAGTTTGACAGCATATACCCTTCTATCTCACCGCCATAGTCAAATACCATATATCTATCGTGAAGCGCATTATGTGCTGATGCTGGTACATCTACGACGACAAGTTTCATCGGTGCAAACATCTGGGGATTGGCCTTTATGCCATTAACTATCTTCGATTTTCTGTCACCGGGCTCCACATCACTGCCTTCATCAAAAAAAGAAGTACCATCGGTATTGGTCTTAAGCTGTGTCTGTGTCAGTACTGTATATTCACAATCCGTCTCAGCTGATGCGATAAAGAATAAGGCGACTTCCTCAAAATAGGGATCTTGTAGGAAAACACCCGTCGCTCCATTGGCCTTATTCTTAAACCAAGTGAGAAACGATAACATTCCCTGTATTTCCGTCGTTTCGTCCCACCCTTTTGGAAAAAAGACGTCGTTGATCTTAACTTTAGGGCGCTGCCGTATATTCTTTGCTGATTTTCCAGATTTACTGCCTATAGTAAACTCTTCCTTCGATTTATGCTCGATGATTTCTGCTTTGTCAGCAGCTCCTTGATTATTGGACGATAGGGTCTTCCTGATTTTATCCATCCAGTCCGAAGTCACTTTCAGTTTATCGCCTGCAAAAGCAATGGAAACATGTATCTTGCTAACTAAATAATACAACGACTGGTGAACGAGTTTATTCTCATTCTCTTTTCGCAGCCAAACCTTAATTTCCACCGATGAAGGACAAGTATCAATACTGAAATGGAAGTCCATATCGACGTCTGATGGCTTATCATGTAAAATACTGTCTGAAAGTATTTTGCCATCACCTGTAAACCTGACGTTCACAATCACCTCATCGTTACCGTCTGTCAGTTCTTTCTTGACTTTTACTGACTGGACGAAGGGATTCCCTTTCTTCCATCTACATTCAACAAGAGGTTTCCCGTTGGGATCTCTGTCCGTCGGTATGATAACATCTAGATTGCCCAAATGATCAAAGTTTCCTCCAAATGGCAACTGTGTGTCATTCTTTAGATAATCCTCCAGCGTTCTGATAGCTTGATCAATATCATTAGGCACTTTATCATCCTTTGCAAACAGCAATTCTGGTTCAAGCAAATAGTATGATTTCGTATTGGCAAGCTGCCTTTCCACAATCTGCTCACCACCCCATGATGTAGCATCAGTATTCAAACTGTATTTCACATCGAAATCCAAATCCTTTGTACTAATGCCCCATCTCATAAACGATGTTTTCAGGGAGATTCCTTTTGCGAGGTCATCAAAGACACCCATGATAACGTCTTTGTCCGTCGCAAAGATTACCTTTCTAAGATACAGTTTTCCGTGTTCACACCCGCCTTTATGCGATGCCTGGCTTATCACCGGTTCGCTCATCACCTTCAGACATGGTGTAAACACGCCATATGCTATACGGTAATCAGCCTTGCCTATCCGAAGGACAAACAGGCGCATAATCATCTTATCAATCACCATTTCTTATAGTATCTATGCCTTATAGAAATCCTTTCAATGACACAACAAGCAACAGCTGTTATTTCTGGTATTTGTCAATAAAATCTTTAACCTTCGGGGGAATACGTTTCTCATTCTCCCCTTCCAAATGAAAGGAATGGTAGCAGTCGTTTAGTTCGTTCTTATACTCCATATAGTGCCCATATTGGGCATCCCAACAAAAAAGGGTGCCTCGATAGATTTCTCCTATAGCATTTTTAAGAAGCTCCCTTGCCTCATCTCTACTACCTAATAAACGCGATTCACCAGGCCAATTTCCTCTACCATGCTCACCATGCTTTGAGTTCCAGTTATATTCTCGTGAAGGTTTCCTGTGGTTGGAAAACCAAGTATAGAACTCGCTCTCATTAAGGTTTAGTACATCCACAGACACATGATGCCCATCGACTGATACAATACAAGGTGTACAACCTTTCACCAATGCCATACAATCAACCAATGAGAAACTGTCATCCGAACGGTTGTACTTACGAACAGCAACCTCACTTATTGCATTCAATCCCAGATTTGAGCCGTGGAGCATACAAGATTCACCATTCTGCTCGCTATGAACTCTCCAATTTCGCATCCCCTTCAACAATGTTAGCATCACGTATTTTTTATTAAACAGAGAATGACGATGATTTAAATGCGGATAACAGAAAGCTTGAATATTGTTCAAATCATAGAGAATCTGGAATCTTTCATATTGGAACGTCAACTTTAGTTCCATTATAACTCCAAAGAAATCTGTATAATCCTTTTCCTCAAAGTCCTCAGCATTTTCAGTAAATGCACAAGTCTGAAGCGGAGCGGTCTTATTTTCCGGAAATAATAGCAACAACTCAGTCTCCATAATCCCTTATATACCAATTATCTGCCCTAAATCAAGTTCTATCTGGTCAAAGAAGTCTTTAGGAGGATTTATGATGTTGCCGTCATCAGTAACCTCCAACTTGACTGGATCATAAGCAAGAGATTCCTCTCTTTTTTGCATAAAATATATGTTAGGCAGAGAACCGCTAAAAATTTTCTTTTTAACTTGAACCATTATACCATTGATAATATGGTCACTGTGAGTCTCAACAATAACCTGGACTCCAGAGACTGCAGCTAGTGAGATGAGCTCTGCCATCTTTGCAATAGCCTTGGGGTGCAAATGAGCTTCAGGATTCTCAATTACCACCAAACCACCTTTGGGCGTTGAAAGCAAAGCGATAATGATGGGCAAGGCATAGCTTAGTCCATAACCTACATTATCGGCTCGAGTCTCTTCTGCAAAGAGAGGGTCTTCATACCTGTAATAAAGCCCATAAGTAGTACTACCGAGATTTTTAGGCACAATCTCAAGTTTCATACCCATATCACTCTCCCACTTAGATACTTCTGATAGAAGAGTTCCATCACTTTGCGGGTGAATCATTAAACTGTGTTCAACCTTTTCTTTTTTATAATAGTCTAGATAATGAACTGCCAATTCACACTGCCCATATTGAAGGGATAACCTCCGTAGCCCTTCAACTGCATGTGAATCCATCGGATAAGACTCCCTGGGTGACCACCTAGCAGCACTTATGTAATGGAAGTTCTTCCCGAAAAGACTAAAAGACTCTTCGCTTGATTCTCCGTTCTCAAAGATTGGTATGAAGTCGCGATTAAAATCATTACCTTTATTTATCCTGAACCGCCATTCTTTTCTACTGTCATCTTCTATAGTAAAACAAAAGCCTAAATCCCCATCTTCCGAGTAACGACATATTGCATCCTTTACTAAGCCCACACGACAGTAATCGCCGTTCAATTGCAATCCGTCCTTTAACACATTGCGGTCATTGGATTGTCTCAAAAGGAGCATTGCTTGAATAATAGACGATTTGCCAGAACTATTCACGCCAGTTAAAACCGTCAAATTGCCTAAATCCAACTGTAATTGGTCATGAACTTTAAAGTTTCTTATTCTAATCTCTTTAATCATGTTAGTCTATATTCAATGTCTCGTTGATAATATCATTAATACTCTCAAATCTTCTTTTCACGCTCTCACGCTGACTTGTTCCCGACGAGATGGCATAAATAAAAGATCTTTCTCTGTTTAGATGCATGAATTTTTCTTTAAATAAATCCTTGTTCTTAACCAAAGAACTCCGTTCTCCATCAGTCAACTTACTGAATAAGACACTGAGTACTTCAAACAAAGGTTTATTGATAGGTCTGCGTCTGTCTTCTACATACTCTCTCTTACGGAAAGCATCATCGCCAAATATTCTAATGGCTACTTTCATCGCCTTGTCAAAGGCATCCAAGATTTTACATCGCTCTTCTTTACTGGTCTTGCCGATGGTCTTCATCCCTTTATGCATAAAACTGTCCATATCGGGTGTATAAGAAGTATATGGCAACAAGTAAAATGACACAAAGCGCGTCACGAAGTCGCAATCCTCCATTCGCTCTGATTTGATCCGATTACAAGTAGCTTCTTTGAAAGAATTTGTTGCAGCCAACTCTTCAACAAAATCCGCAGGTATCCCCTGATTCATCGCATGTCTTATCTCTTGAGGAGCAAGAACGAGTCCACCTGTATTAATACGCTTAAAAATATTCAATTTCACCTCTTCGGGCGTCCCACTCTCCACGATATATATAGTCAGAGGGGTCTGCATAATTCTCCTTTGCAATGCCGGTGGTAAGGTGTTAAACGTCATTTTTTCGAATTGTTTTAAAAATTCAAGGTTGATAAGAGGCATATCCTTTTTCACAATGAATTTTTCAAAGACACTACAACGTTGCAAACCATCTATCACATTCCAGAATTCTGCCTCAATAATATTACCTTCCGATTTTTGCTCATCAAAATAAAAAGCCGGCAGTGGAAGTCGTAATAGCACCGACTCTATCAAACGACTTTGCTTGGTTGGATCCCATAAACCACTCTTTCTTTGAAATGGTGTCTTGAAATTCACCTCGTCATTTTCAATTTTATCAATCAACTGACCAAGAGTAAAAGGACTAGTACGGATACGAATCAGTCTAGGATCAAAAGGTATTTCAATCTCGGGACCAAAATCCTCCTTCTCTATTTCTATATCATTAATGTAATCTTCAGCCATATCACATCTCTTTATCAAATTCTACCCATTCTATATACTCTCTTGCAAAATTAACGAATTTCTTTCGTTCAAATTGCTTTCTTTTCCTATTTTTCTATTTCATTAACGAAATTGAGAATCATTCACCCGTAACCGTGAATCAGTAGTAACCATTAACCCTTAACCCTGAACAATAATTGCCATGAACCATTCACCATGAACCATCTATATTTCTCTCCACAAAGATAACAAAAATAACCAACCCCGCAAAGGATTGGTCAATAATTTTGTTGAGAATTTGGAGAATTTAGATCATCAGCATCTAATTTTCTCGCTTCTATTCTATCAAATATGTGCAAATTTGAAAAGTGCAAACATTAACCATTGCCGTTAATCATAAACCATACGCCATAAGTAGCCAGTCCCTTGTCACCCTAATCATTATTCATTTTCCTACCCTATCAACGATTTTTGAGAAATTCGCTATTCTGCCATCAGCATCAATATGAAACATATAGTAGTCACCGCTAAAGTAATAAGAGTTTTTTCCAAACCTTCTATATTTGAAATCTGGCCTCTCCGCTTTTTTTGACTGGTAATCATCATTGATTTCTTCTACTATATGACGCAGGGTTGGAATCACATCTTCTTCATTCAATTGAAACTTATCTCTATCCTTGTAGTAATCGCCAAATTGCCATTCCTTGATATGCCGCAACCCAATATGGATGTATCCTTCGTATGTGAGATATATAGGATAATGACCTGTAGGATTGAGCCTTTTTTCATTGAAACGCAACGCCTTCAGCACAATGTTTACACAAATAGCAAGATTCTCATTTTTCAACTTTTCAAGGCTTGTTCCCATTTCTTTGAGTTTATCATCAAGAAATGTCAATCTCTCCATTGTTCTCATTGACTCTAATAGAGCCTGCTGTCGTTTCTTTTCTTCGGAAAGAACACCTAAACGGCTTTTGTAATAAAGATATCGTCTTGACACATCATTATTGTGTATCTTACCATCCTTATCAAAAACTATTTCACACTCTTTCTCGTCAAGTTTAGCACCAAGAACTAATTTTAATGCCAGATAATTAACGTGCTCAGAAGGAGATAAGAGCATTCCATGTTCCATGAATTTGCATAAAACACCTAATTCAAACCTCATCTCTTCTAATGGTGGTTCGGGATCTATCGGTATCTTTATTTGATTTAGTTTCCTGAGCTTCTCTCCTTTATACACATTATCATCCTGCAACAAGGGAGCAACAAGGATTTCTACCACATCTTGAGAATTAAAACCCTCTTCTTTCAACTTCTCAATCTGTTCTTTATTTAAATCAAACAGAAGGTACTTAGCTTTGACTTTTCCATAATTACCACCACCACTCTCTATACTTTCCATCAGTATAATGCGCTCACGTTCTGTGTACAAAAGTACACAAGTAACAGAGTTGCCCCACATTTGTTCAGAGGGAGAACCTTCACGGAAGCTGAGATCAACAACGCGATCTTCCTTACCTGCAATTTCATATAATTTCTCTACGGTATAGCCGTGCTCATTCTTTTCCCAGTCCATACCGAATCTTTTTGAAATTGCCTCATTAAACTGTTTTTGAAGACCTATGATAGCGTTATACCAATCTTCCATTTATTTGTTCCTCTTGAAACACAATCCTCCTACACAGAAACTAAGCCTTTCGAAAGTCACTCCCACTGATTAACCCTTTTATACTCCTCCATCAAAGCCAGAAGCTCCTTAAACTTCTCTACCCTATCTTCCTTCAACAGTCCAGCACCATAGAGTTTCCTGTTATGCTTAATCCAGTTAAGATACTGTCCACGCTCTTCAGGTATGAACTTCGATGGATTCCGTTTATTGGTTTCAATAAACTTAACCACCTCATTGAACTTCTGCTGCCACCGCTCGTCTTGGGTCATCTTACATTTTACCTCTCACATTAAACATCGTTTACTCCTTCGCCTGTACCGAAACCTCGTTTAATAATTGTTCGTCAATGAGTTTCATCATAACATCTACGTCTCGTCCACTCCTAGCAGCGCAGCAATTAGATCAATACATGTTTTGCCTCGCCTCCTTCTCTATATTTGTGACAGCATCAAAGGCCTCTTTATAAACACCATACCTCCCCTCAAACATTCCAGATTTCAAGAACTGACCGTTTTCTTTCTCACGTTCGATAGTTTCGAAGAAATTTTTGTATGTAGAATTATGATTTCTCTCCAAGTAGAAAGGTTGCCAACAGAAAGCACCCATAGGTGGCCACATGTCAAACGTTTTTTCTTTACAGATAAATAAAAAGTAATACATTGACAACAGCTTCTCAAAAACACAGATAGTCGAGAAATATTCCTTATCGTCCTTAATCATATAAAAAAAATGTCTCAGTCTATTGAAAAGGTTCGTGCTAAACGGTGTCTTTAATCTGGTATAGCCAGTACTGCTATTCCACGTATTATTATCCACCAACCAGCAGTTGTCCTCATCAATAACATACGAACTAAATCTCCCTCCCAGCTCATAGAACTTCACTTTTAATAATTGGTCAAGAAGAGAAAACTTCTTGTAAAACACACAAGCGGTACCAAGCCCATAAAGATATGTTGTATCAAGAACATGATTAAGTTTTACTGTACTTTCATAACCTTGAGTTGGTGTAACTATTTTACGATTCGCTACGGCTGTTAAGCTGTCGACAATTGCATCATAATGTGCAACGTCTGCCCACCTTATAGCAACAACACTCATCGTCATAATAACATCTAATGCCTTAGAATTTTCTGCCAAGACATTTTCAAAAAGAGATGCTGTTGGGTATTCTGACCCATATACTAAATCCTTTGCTTCTCCCAGCAATTGTTCTGTTACATTTTCATACAAGTCTGTATATTTTATCAGATTCTTAAGATCAGATATATACATCTTAACTCTTGCTACGGCAATTTCCTTATCAAGCTCCTGATTCTTGGAATTAATTATCTCTAAAGCTTTTAGCCTTTCATTCATTTCAGTAAAGAATGTATCTGCGTTTTCAATCTGCAAACTTTCTCCGTTACTTCCATTCATGATAGTTTCTATTTCCTTACTCCTTTTACCAACATATGTATAGAAATAGCTATAACGATGGCTCTTATTACTCAATATTTGCTTGATAAGCGCCTTATCCCATGTCGCAGACCAACCACAAGTTATCAAGCCAAAGTTCTTCAAGATTGAATCCAGATAAGCTAGGAGATGATCTGGATAATAACTCAATTCTGCTTCTGTATTCTTGAATCTATAGTCTTTATAATCCCCATTTATTTTTAAAAGAGTTAGTGGATGATGATACAACGGCACTCGGCTCTCTATCTCTGAGACATCACTTATCACTTGATATCTCACACCTATTTCATTTAACGCAGATTCTAAGAGTCGGTCGAAATTTGTTGTTATAATAACCTTAAAATAGCCTTTCTTTGCCATCTCAGCAATAGCCTTGTGTGCTACAGTAGGCTTCTTATAACCCATCTCAAGATCTTCTTCTGATGGTTCAAAATAAGGCCGTAATAGGCTCTCCATTTCAGAAGGTTTCTTCCCTAACTGTTCTAGCAATTTTGAGTATTCTGCATCACAATTATATTTTTCCTTGAACCATAAGAAAGGGTCTGTAGGGATACCCTCACCTTGTACCACAGCCAACTTCTTAATTAAGTCTTCTGTTACTTTCCAACCAGACATAATCTTGGCAGGCAAAGAAATGCCCGAACCTAGCAACAAAGCATAGACACCTTTGTTGTTAAATACATCTATTACAAGTGAAGAAAGAATATCAACCGGTTGTTCCATCTTATTGTTTAGTCTTTGTTAAAGTGCAATGCTCCTTCTGTCTACTCCTTCATTCCCTTTCTAACAGCATCTAATTCTCCCCACAAAGATAACAAAAATAACCAATCCCGCAAAGGATTGGCCGTTATTTTGCCTAGAATTTGGTCAAATTAGTTCTTCAACGGCAGGATTTAACTATGTGGGGCCGTAGATCCCTGCCAAGTAGGCCTCCGTAGCTCCGTAAATCTGTAGATTCGCTGCAATGCAGCCTTATTCCGTAGTTCCGTAATTCCGTATTTCCGTAATTCCGCTGCAATGCAGCCTTGTTCCGTGATTCCGTATTTCCGTAATTCCGCTGCAATGCAGCCTTGTTCCGTAATTCCGTTGTTCCGTGGTTCCGTAACTCCGTGATTCCGCCCTTCGGGCTTTCCCTATTTCCGTGACTCCGGAAGTTGAAGTATCTCATCCTCATCCAATGGCCTATACGCACCATCCTTCGCCTCAAATAGTACCGTTCCGCTCTCAAGGCACTTCAAGCTATGCCACTGGCCTTTCTCGATGTTCAGCACGGGGCCGCCGGGGAACATGTCTACCGTCTCAACCAAACGCCCTTCGGAATCGTACAGATACTCCTCAAAATGCCCACGTATACAGATACACGTCTCAGAAGAACCTTTGTGCCTGTGTATAGGCAAGACAGTGCCCGGTTCCAGGGCATTGAGCATACGCTGGCTTTGATCCTCCGCACTGTTGCGAAGGTCCATGTTCATGCGTAGGCGGGGCGAATCCTTCGCCTGCAGAGTGAGACTGTCAAGTATTGCTTTATCTATTACCATATCTTTGAATTATATCGACCTCGGCTTCAGCAGATGAGCACAGATTCCCCTACGGAAGGCGGAGTAACATCTATCCCTATCGCACAACTCGTGCTTCCCTGAGCTATAGAATATGGCACGCCCTGTCACATTTCATGAAGGGCGTGCCACAGCTTTTATTTATACCAAGTTAGGTATCCCGTTCAACTCATTCTGGATGTACTCCAGCGAGGCAATCTTCTCTATCGTCTCCTGGAGGTTCAGGCGCTTAGTGTTGTCGCTGTTGAACTCCTCAATCAGGGCTCTCTTCGTGTCGCCCTCCTTGAAGTACTTATCGTAGTTCAGGTCGCGGTTGTCGGCGGGAACGGCGTAGAAGTTACCCATATCGATGGCCTTGGCAGCCTCCTCCTTGGTGAGCAACGTCTCGTACATCTTCTCACCATGGCGGATGCCGATGACCTTAATCTCCTCTTTCTTACCGCCAAACAAGTCGCAAACGGCTTCAGCCTGTGTTTGTATCGTACAAGCGGGAGCCTTCTGCACGAGGATGTCGCCGTTCTTGCCGTTCTCGAAGGCGAAGAGCACGAGGTCCACAGCCTCCTCCAGCGACATGATGAAGCGCGTCATCTTGGGCTCGGTCAGCGTAATGGGGTTGCCCTTGCGAATCTGGTCAATCCAGAGAGGAATGACGCTGCCGCGCGAACACATCACGTTACCATAACGGGTGCAGCAGATCTTGGTGTCACCGGAGAGACGGCTCTTAGCCACAGCAATCTTCTCCTCGATGGCCTTGGTGATGCCCATGGCGTTGATGGGATAGGCAGCCTTGTCGGTGGAGAGGCAGATGACGCACTTCACGTGGGCGTCGATGGCGGCGTCGAGCACGTTGTCCGTGCCAATGACGTTGGTCTTCACGGCCTCCATGGGGAAGAACTCACAGCTGGGCACCTGCTTCAGCGCTGCAGCGTGGAACACGTAGTCCACGCCCTGCATGGCATAGTGCAGCGTGGACTTATTGCGAACGTCGCCGATGTAGAACTTGATTTTGTTGGCCACCTCCGGCATACGTGCCTGGAAGTCGTGACGCATGTCATCCTGCTTCTTCTCATCGCGTGAGAAGATGCGAATCTCTCCGATGTCGGTGCGGAGGAAGCGGTTCAACACTGCGTTACCAAACGAACCGGTGCCACCGGTGATTAAAAGCGTCTTGTCTTTAAATACTGACATAATGTTTATTGGTTTAATAGTTTTATTGTTTTATTATTTGTATATTGCCACCTTATATAAAATTCTGATTGTATACCACAATTCCATAAAGTACGTGGTCGAGAACTCTGAGGGGCATCGTGGGTGATTATTAGTTGTTAATTCAAACTATTGTATCAATAACGTTCCAAACCTGAGGATTGGTCAAGATGTTTGCAACAATACTGGCCGAAACATCTGCGCCAAAGGACTTAAGTTTCTCCAATAAAAGATTCTAACTCTCCAGAATATTGGACAAAGAGACGTTCACAAAAGCGACCTAAGATAGTACCTCTTTGTTCCCGTGACGGCTCCGGGAAGTTACTCCAATATCTTGTTTCTATAATTAACTGATGACTTTCCTTACACACAGTCATACGAAGAAGAACTTTATCTACCCATTGCTCGCCAGAATGAGTAAGTAGCTTATCATCTTTTTTATTGGTTCGAAGTTCCCATGTAGGTAAATTACCATTCTCCACATCAAAGACTATTCTTGACTTAAGAGATTCTGGGTTTTGAGTTTTAACTACTAATCTCATTTTTCTTCCTCCTCTTCAGTTTCTAAATCATTATTTTTCTTCGGATAAAAAATGACTTTTACCCTGTTCCAAAATCCTTCTTTCATGTCAGAATGATCTGGAGTTTTGATATCATTGACAATAGAGTCCACAGTAACCATATTGAATATAAAATGAAATGCACTTATGATGAACAAAACGAAAAACACTACCGCAGCCAAAAAGAAAACAGTCTTCCACATATCAGGGGTAATGCCATATGTATCTTTAAAATCTGTACTAACAAGTACTCCTACACATGTTATAACAATACTTAAATGACTCAAAACGCCACTTGACTTTTTAACTCGTCTAAGTTGTCCTTCTAACTTTATTCTCAGTTTATCTTCTGAGATTGTTATTTGATTAGTTTGCACATTCTCGATGGAATCTCGAATGTACTTGTTATCAACCGATATCTTCGCCATGCTTCAAAGTATAAAAATTTAAAACAAGCACTCTTGAAACTTCATTCAAAGCGGAAGCGTAGAAACTCATATATAAAGGCTTAGAATCATCATCATAAGTTCCAATCATAGCAAATTCTTTGC
>JAEEGH010012690.1_pt1 | contig 18825 bp, 17 predicted proteins | sample 9134181 | NCBI WGS metagenome assembly JAEEGH01 (sample SAMN16246544, study PRJNA631951) | gut metagenome | biome: gut microbiome; feature: rumen; material: DP-attached | host: Bos | place: Iran: Karaj | collected 2018-10 | reverse complement strand
CTCGAGGAATACGGTATCGGCAGACCTTCAACTTATGCTCCTACCATCTCCACGATCCTTGACAGACAGTATATCGAGAAGGAAGGAAGATCACTTCTCATAACAGAACTCGGTAAGCTCGTAACCAATATGCTCTCTGAGAATTTCTCCGAGATCGTAGACGTAAGCTTTACTGCCGACATGGAGAGCAATCTCGATAAAGTCGAAGAAGGCAGCGTTAAGTGGGAGAAGGTCTTAAGTGATTTCTACCCTGAGTTTGCCGAGCAGGTTAAGAGCGCACAGAACTCCATCGAGAAGATCGAGATCGTTCCCGAGAAGACAGGCGAGAAGTGCCCCAAGTGCGGCAGCGAGCTCGTCTACAAGGAAGGCAGATACGGTAAGTTCGTTGCATGCTCTAACTTCCCTCAGTGTGATTTTACGAAGAACATCGAGATACAGGCGAAGGGTAAGTGCCCTCAGTGCGGTTCCGGACTTCTCGCGCATCATTCCAAGAAGTACAGAGGCAAGCTCTTCTATACATGCGATAAAAAGGGATCCAACCCTGACTGTGACTTCATCTCATGGAACCTTCCCATCGACGGCAAGACATGCCCCGAGTGCGGTTCATACATGGTGCTGAAGCACTACGGCAAGAAGGCATATCCTAAGTGTTCCAACAAGGACTGCCCGTCAAACTCCAGAAAGAAGAAGTCTTCGGGTTCTGATAAGGATGAGTGAATCCGTTGAAGTAACTGTCATAGGAGCAGGACTCGCCGGTTGTGAAGCAGCAAATATGATTGCTTCACTCGGCGTGAAGGTCAGGCTCTTCGAGATGAAGCCTGTCCGTAAGTCACCTGCTCATCACAGCGACGGTTATGCCGAGCTCGTATGCAGCAACTCCTTGAGAGCGGCTGCTCTTGAGAATGCGATAGGTCTTCTGAAGGAAGAACTGAGGAGACTGGGTTCACTTATCATGGAATCTGCCGACAGGGCTCAGGTACCTGCAGGCGGCGCACTGGCTGTTGACCGCGACGAGTTCTCATCTTACATAACTGAGAAGATAAGGAATAATCCTCTTATCACGGTCATATCCGAAGAGGTCACCAAGATCCCAAGGGAGGGCATCGTTGTGGTCGCCACGGGTCCGCTTACGGACGGTGAGCTCTATGAGGACATCAGGAGCCTTACCGGTTCTGATCTTCATTTCTTCGATGCGGCAGCCCCCATCGTTACACTTGATTCCATCGATATGACCAAGGCATTCAGAGCCTCGAGATACGGTAAGGGCGGAGATGATTACATCAATTGCCCGATGAATAAGGATGAATACATCGCCTTCAGGAATGCGCTCGTTACGGCAGAGAGGGCGGATGTTAAGAATTTCGATAAGGAAGTTGTTTTCGAGGGATGCATGCCCATCGAGACGATGGCTTCGAGAGGAGAGGATACCATGAGGTATGGTCCCCTGAAGCCCGTTGGATTGATAGACCCCGCTACCGGCGAGGAGCCCTATGCCTGCCTTCAGCTCAGACAGGACAACAGGGCAAAGACGATGTATAACCTCGTAGGTTTCCAGACGAGACTTAAGTTCGGTGAGCAGAAGAGAGTGTTCGGAATGATACCGGGCCTCGAGAATGCCGAGTACTACCGCATGGGTGTAATGCACCGCAACACATATATCAATTCACCTGAAAATCTTACGCCCAGGTACAGTCTGAGGAAGCTGCCGAACATCCATTTTGCAGGACAGATAACCGGCGTGGAAGGTTACATCGAATCCACCGCGTCTGGACTTCTTGCAGGATTCTATGCAGCGATCGAAGCTCTCGGGATCGACAGCCCGATGATGCCTGATGCTGATACCGTTATCGGTTCCATGGCCTTGTATGTGTCTGACCCGAATGTTAAGAAGTTCGTTCCGATGAATGCGAACTTCGGTCTGGTCAATCCCATACCCGGTAAATTCCGCGGCAAGACGGCAAAGAAGGATAAGAATTCTGCGATTGCCGCGAGAGCACTTGAGCAGATCGACCGTTTTGCGGTTACAATAGAGGAGATCAGAAAACTTCACGGGCAGTAGGAAAATGAGCGTTACAGAAGACAGGCAGGAAGACAGGACCGTTCTCGCGGGTACAGACCGCGGCGGCGTAACTGCGGTCATCGGGAGTCTCGGCACCAATCTTATCAAGCTCATGTGCTGCAATGTGGTGTTTGTAATATTCAATATTCCGGCAATGGCTGTAGCCTTCCTTATGGCGGCATACATCCTTCCGAAGATGAGTTCGTCTCTTATGCCGGAGACTTTTGTTGATACCCTTATATCTTTGGGATTGCACGGACAGACCAACCGTTCCAACGATATTACCGGTCAGGAGGCGGCTCTCAGCATATACAGCCTTCTTCTGATCTTCTGCGTCATGCTTCTGGTATCGAGTCTTCTTGTGTGCGTGGGACCTGTTCAGGCAGGACTTGCCAAGGTTTATGGAAGCATTGCCAGGACGGGGAGCGAATCTTCAGTCAAAGTATTCCTTGCAGGCGTAAAGGGCAGTCTCAGACAGTCGATCCCTGCCATGCTCATATCCATCGCGGTCACCTTTATCTGCCTTCTTGCAGTAAGCTTCTATCTCGGATTCGGCCTGACACCTCTGGCGGCACTGTTTGCCGTGATACTCGTAGTGTTCTCTCTTATGCAGAACCTGGTCTACCGCATAATGGTGACCAGCGACCTCGGGCTCTTCAAGATATACAAGAATGCGCTGTTCATGATGCTGCTGAGGCTGTTCCCGAGCATCGGCATGGCTTTGCTCAATATATTCGTGCTAGCGGTGATCCCGTTCGCACTTATAATGAGCTCGCAGATCGTGTCAGTGGGCGTTTGCTTCTTCCTCTATCTGTTTATACTGGCTTCGTTGATGCAATATCTCAATACCGCTTATGCCGACAGTCTGATCGCGCGCTACATGCGTGAAGGTGAGGAGGATAGCGATGCTTGATTTTACTCTCCTCTCGGACAGGCTCGTCGAACTCATGCAGGTCGGAGGCGTGCTGTTCTTCATCGCGCTTGGGGCATTTGCCTACATCCTGCTCGCGATACTCATCAATGTGTTCAAATACAAGAAGAAGATAGCAGATAAAAATGACGACTACCTGATCTGTGATGTGGCTTACTTCATCGAGAGAGGCAAGCGCGATGAGCAGGAGGATTCATTCTATATATCACCCATGACCGAGATGCCGGATAACGGCCTTATCGCAGCCGTATCGGACGGAATGGGAGGCCTGGCCAACGGCGAGGACGTATCGAGCTACATCATAAGCAGACTCAAGGAGTCCTATCCCTTCAATTTTGAAGACACGGCGGAAGTGGCAGCGATCCTCAGGCAGATATCCGATGAGATCTATGAGAAGTATAAGCTCAGCAGCGGCGCGACCATCGTCATGATCCACATCAAGGATAACTTCATGAATTTCTATTCTTCCGGCGACAGCAACATCATCCTCATGAGAGGCGATAAGACGACGCTCCTTAACCAGCGCCAGAACTATGTTTCCTATCTCGTCAAGAAGATGGCGGAAGGCGGCATTACGACGCACGATGCCTATACCAACAACCGAGCGAGAGCACTTACGGACTTCATGGGCAACCACGAATGCAAGGTCATCAGGACCAGCAGCCCGATTAGGCTTTTCGAAGAGGATGTTATCCTTGTAACATCTGACGGCGTTACGGATACCGTTAATCTCGGAAGGCTCTCGAAATACGTATCGCCCCAGCTGAGTGCGAGGACCTCCGCCGAGAGGCTCAAGTATGCGGTAAGGGCCAAAAAGAACAAGCGTCAGGATAACTACACCGGAATAATCGTAAAGATGGAGAGAAGCTTCCTGTGATCGAATACAATATCTTCAGACATGCAGGCGACAGCCTTACATACGACGATGAAGTGGTCCTTGCCGCTTCTGTTTCTACGACCATCGGAATATTGGACGGCAATAAGTTCGGCGGTGATAAGGATAAGTTCAGAGATGCGTTCAGAACTATAGTCGAGACTGCCGGCTATGAGGATATTGCCGATCCTTCGCACCGCTTTGAGTTTGCATCGGAACAGGCCGAATGCCAGATGCCGCCTGAAGCGGAATACATGATAATGGAGATCGACGGCCATGTGGTCGAGAGCGTAAGGCACGGAAACGTATCCGCGAAGATAGTGATGAGCGGAGAGATGAGGAGTCTGCCGAACGGTAAGTTCGGACTGAGCGAGGGTGACAGGATAATCTGCGCCACTTCGAACTTCTACCGCAAGCTGACAGACGAGGCGATACTCGCTGATGCACTGGTATCCGAGAACTGTTCCGAGTGGATGAACTACATGATCAGAAGGATATCCGACAGCTGTGAACTGAAGTGCGGCAACTTGTCGGCCATTACCCTGATAGTCAGAGGCAGTTAATTGCCGTAGTATTTCCTGTAGAATTCTTCCTTGAAGTCGCCGAGACGGTCTTCTGCGATCGCTTCCCTGACACGCTCCATGAGCTTGAGCAGATAGTAGATGTTGTGATATGTGCAGAGCCTTAAGCCGAACATCTCGTTAGCCTTTATCAGATGCCTTACATAAGCCGCGGAATAGTTCCTGCATGCGTAGCAGTCGCATTCGGGGTCCATCGGACCGAAGTCTTCGGCATGCTTTTTGTCTCTGATTATCTTCTTGCCGTAGTCAGTGAGGATAGTTCCGTGACGTCCCATTCTGGTGGGCAGTACACAGTCGAACATATCGACGCCTCTTAATGCACCCTCGATAAGATAGTCGGGAGTTCCGACGCCCATGAGATATCTGGGCTTGTCTTCCGGCATGAGAGGTACGGTGCAGTCGATCATCTCAAGGAACAGTTCCTTGGGCTCGCCCACGGAGATACCGCCTATGGCATAACCGGGCAGATCGAATGATGTTATGGCGTCGGCGCTCTTCTTACGGAGTTCCGGATACATTGAACCCTGGATAATGCCGAAGAGAGCCTGGGTATCAGGATTCTTGTGCGCCCTGATGCAGCGCTCGAGCCACCTGGTGGTCCTTGCCTGTGACCTGTCCGCGTAATCGTATTCGGAAGGGTAGGGGCAGCACTCGTCGAAAGCCATGATGATGTCTGAACCCAGATCGTTCTGGATCTTCATGGATTCTTCAGGTGTGAGGAATAGCTTGCGTCCGTCTATGTGTGAGCTGAACTTAACGCCTTCTTCCTTGATGTCCTTGGGCCTGGCAAGAGAGAAGACCTGGAATCCGCCGCTGTCGGTCAGGACCGCGCCGTTCCAGTTCATAAACTTGTGGAGACCTCCTGCCTTGGCAACGATCTCCGAGCCTGGTCTCAGCCAGAGATGGTAAGTGTTTGACAGGATTATGCCTGCGCCCATTCCGGACACTTCTTCAGGGCTCATGCCCTTGACTGATGCCTGCGTCCCCACGGGCATAAAGGCGGGCGTCATGAAGCTTCCGTGCGGGGTGTGAACCCTGCCGAGCCTCGCGCCTGTCTGCTTACATGTGTGGATGTGTTCGTACCATACGGGCGGCTGTGACATTTAATCCTCCAGGTCTGTTATGAACATTGCATCGCCGAAAGAGAAGAATCTGTATCTCTCTTCAACGGCATGCTTATATGCATTGAGTACGTTCTCTCTTCCGGCAAGTGCCGATACCAGCATTATAAGTGTTGACTCCGGAAGATGGAAATTCGTTATGAGCGAGTCGATGCACTTGAACTCGTATCCGGGATAGATGAATATGTTCGTGTATCCGGAACGGGGCATCATCTCAGGATCGACGGATGCGACGGATTCGAGAGTCCTGGTCGAAGTGGTTCCGACGGAGATTATCCTCCTGCCTTCGGCCTTTGCCCTGCGGATGATGTCGGAGGCTTCCTGCGGGAAGTCGTACCATTCGGAATGCATCTCGTGTTCTTCGATATTGTCAGCCTTGACCGGTCTGAATGTTCCGAGACCTACATGGAGCGTGAGCTCTGCGATCTCGACTCCCATGCCGCGAAGCTCTTCGAGGAGCTCTTTGGTGAAGTGAAGACCTGCAGTGGGAGCGGCGGCAGATCCGGGATCCTTGCTGTAGACGGTCTGGTAACGCTCGGGGTCATCGAGCTTCTCGTGTATGTAAGGGGGGAGCGGTACCGTGCCGGCCTTGTCCAGCACTTCTTCCCACACGCCCTCGAAATCGAAACGGATAATGCGGTTGCCGCCTTCGAGGACCTGCTCGCACTCGGCTTCGAGCTCACCGGGGATGAATGTCATGCGGCGGCCTTCGCGGACCTTCTTGCCCGGTCTTGCCAGGGTCTCCCAGTGGTTGTCATCGATCCTCTTGAGAAGAAGGAGCTCAACAGGGCTCTGTGTGTCGGATCTGACGCCCAGGAGTCTCGCGGGGATCACGCGGGTGTTATTGATGACAAGAACATCGCCCTTCTTAAGGTAATCCTTGATATCGTAGAAGTGTTTGTCTATCGTTCTTCCTGTCTTCTTATCCAGTACGAGCAGTCTCGATGCCGTACGGTCCTTGATAGGAACCTGGGCGATAAGTTCTTCCGGCAGATCGTAGTAAAAATCTTCAGTCTTCATGATGTCCTTCTTCTTGTTTGTTATCCGAAAGAGTTTATCACATCGGAGGGCATTTTGCTTTGCGGAAGGGAAGGTTCCACATTTTTAATAAAATAATGGAGATGCGGGATTGATTTTGCCAAAGATTGATATAATGACTCTATGAAATCTTATCCTTTTATCCCGGTTCTTATCCTGGCGGCTGTGCTTGGCATATCCGCCTGTTCTTCGTCTGAAGAGGGATTTGCTCCCGATACGGCCCAGACGACAATGATCCTGGATACTGTAGGAGAGACAACACTGCCGTCGCCGACGCCTACCCCCACGCCGACTCCTCTGCCTCCGGCTGAAGAGATCGCAGCCATGGAACCCAAGACAGTAACCGTATCTTTTGTCGGGGATCTTACTCTGACCGAGGATGCCAGATCTTCCAGCTCCATCGGCTTCAATGCTGTCGTAGGTGACGATTACGAATACTGCTTCCAGAACTGCAAGGATATCTTCCTTGCCGACGATCTGACACTAGGTAATCTCGAGAATGCCGTTACTGACCTCACGAGCTATGCCCAGAAGGAATTCGTCTTCAAGATGAAGCCTGAAGCACTCGAGATGCTCCAGATAGCAGGCATCGAGGCTGTCAACATAGCCAATAACCACACGAAGGACTTTAAACTCGAGGGACTTGAAGATACAAGAGATAACCTCGACGAATACGGCATTATCTGGAGTGATGCGGACAATGTCGCCATATACGAGACTCCGGACGGGATCAAGATCGGCATGTTCGGCATTGGCAACAGCGGAACCCTGGATCAGGGCAAGGCCTGCATCGATGAACTCAAGGAGATGGGTGCAAACATAATCATCGCTTCATGCCACTGGGGAGTGGAGAAGATGTATACCCCCAACAGTGACCAGATCAATCTGGCATACGGATTGATAGATTACGGTGCCGATATCGTCATCGGAACCCACCCGCACAGGCTCCAGCCCATAGAGGAGTACAACGGCAAATACATATGCTACAGCCTGTCCAATTTTTGTTTTGGTGGAAATAACATATTGAGCGACCCCGATTCCTGTATAATTCAATGCACATTTATAATGGACAGTGAAGGCCAAAGTTGCGTAGACTATAAACTGAGCGTAATTCCTTATTCTCAGACCTCGACGAGACCCGGTAATGACTTCTGTCCGGCGCCGTATGAATGGGGAACCGAAGAGTACTATCGCGTTCTTTCTAAGCTCGGCTGGTCCAATGAGGACGAATAATTATTTTGAGAAAGGCTGATATTATGTCAAACGGTAAAGTTCTTGTTGTAATGGGTTCGGATTCCGATTTCCCCGTAATGGAAAAATGTTTTAAGATGCTCTCCAAGTTCGATGTGGCTTATGATGCCGCAGTGGCTTCTGCCCACAGGACTCCCGAGCGTGCTGCCAAGCTTGCAAGTGAAGCAGAATCAGAAGGATATGATGTAATAATCGCGGCTGCAGGCCTCGCGGCTCACCTTGCCGGTGTTCTTGCAGCTCATACGACGCTTCCCATTATCGGAGTTCCCTGCAAGGGAGGCGCTCTTAACGGCGTTGATGCTCTTTATGCCACAGTACAGATGCCTACGGGCATACCGGTAGCGACTGTTGCCATTGACGGCGCAGCCAATGCAGCTATCCTGGCCTGCCAGATGATAGCAATAAGAGACGGTGAGCTGAGAGCAAAACTCGCTGCATACAAAGAAGAACTCAAATCTTCAGTAGACGCCAAAGATGCGGCTCTGAAGGAGAAAATAGCAAATATCTAAAGGTTAAGGAGCAAGACTCAAATGAGCGGTATTTTCGGTGCTTTCAACATCAAGGGCAACACGGAGGATGTGACAAGATCCTGTTATTACGGAATCTTCTCACTTCAGCACAGAGGACAGGAGTCCGCAGGTATTGCAGTCAATAACGGCGGTTCATTCCTGATCCACAAGAATCCCGGCCTGGTAACCGACGTATTCGATGAAGTTACCATCTCGGCTCTTACCGGATTCTCCGCCATCGGACACGCGAGAGGCGGTTCGCCCAGAGAGTCAGGCACCGAAGCCATCCAGCCTATCATCATCAAGTCAAGAGTAGGCAACATCGGACTTACATGCGACTCTGTCGTAATGAATGCTTCCGCCATCAAGGAAGAGCTCGTTAACCAGGGTGCGATCTTCCAGACGAACATCGACGCAGAGCTCATCCTCTCGCTGTTCTCCAGGAACCGCATCAAGACTGACGAGTGCGAGCAGGCTATCCTCGAGACGATGAAAGAGATCCATGGTGTATATTCCATGATCTTCATGACAGACAACAAGCTCATCGGCGTAAGAGATCCTTACGGAATCAGACCGCTCGTTCTCGGTAAGATCGGCGATACATATTTCCTGTCTTCCGAGAATTGTGCGCTCGATGCTATCGGCGCCGAATTCATAAGAGACATCGAGCCAGGCGAGATCATCTCTATCTCTTCGGAGGGCGTAAAGTCTACGTTCTACAAAGAGAGTCCCACGAACAGACAGGACGGCAAGGTGTGCATCTTTGAGTATGTATATATTGCAAGACCTGATTCCGTCATCGACGGCATGAGTGTATTTGATTCCAGATACAGAGCAGGTAAGGCTTTGGCTGAGCTTCACCCCTGTGATGTCGACCTCGTAATCGGTGCGCCTGACTCCGGTAATGCCGCTGCTGAAGGTTTTGCAGCTGGTCTCGGCGTTCCTTACGGCGCAGGCCTTCTCAAGAACCGTTATGTCGGCAGAACGTTCATCAAGAGCACGCAGACACAGCGTGAACTCGCGGTCAAGATGAAGTTCGCTGCTCTTAAGACAGCCATCAAGGACAAGAGGATCGCGATCGTTGATGACTCCCTCGTAAGAGGTACCACAACAAAGCACATCATCAGCTTCCTCAGAGAGAACGGTGCTAAGGAAGTTCACGTAAGACTCGCATCTCCTCCGGTAAAGTTCGGCTGCTGCTACGGAGCAAACGCTTCTTCCGAGACGGAACTTCCTGCCGCTACCAAGTCTGTTGAAGACATCAGACAGATGATCGGCGCAGATTCTCTCGGATACATCAGCCTGGAAAAGCTCAAGGAATGTCTCAACACGATCGAGTGCGATGTGTGCGCAGCTTGTTTCGACGGCAACTTTGTTGCAGGCAGACCCGAAGACACTGAGTTTTAATAGGAGTAACGGATGAAGATCGCAGTATTTGTCTCCGGAGGCGGTACAAACCTTCAGGCGATAATCGATAATACGAAGACAGGCATCCTTCAGGATATCGAGATAGTCCTTGTTCTGTCGTCTTCTCCCGACGCTTATGCGCTTACACGCGCTGCGGATAACGGCATAAAGTCTGTCGTACTCCGTTCTGCTGATTTTGCAGACAAGGCTGAATGGGATCAGAAGGTCGTAGAGGAGGTTAAGGCTTCCGGTGCCGAACTGGTGGTCCTTGCAGGATATCTCTCACTCCTCGGACCGAAGATCGTCAGCGAGTATTCCAACCGTATAATCAACATACATCCCGCGCTCATTCCGTCTTTCTGCGGTGCCGGCATGTACGGCATCAAGCCTCACAGGGCAGCACTTGCGAGAGGCGTAAAGGTCAGCGGTGCCACGGTGCATTTCGTGAACGAGAATTATGATGAGGGCCCGATACTGCTGCAGAAGTCAGTGGATGTACTGCCCGATGATACCCCTGAGACACTGCAGAAGCGCATCATGAAGGAATGCGAGTGGGAGATCCTTCCGAAGGCTATAAGGCTTATAGCAGACGGCAAGGTGGAGATCGATAACAACATTGCATACGTAAGAGAATAAAATACAGGAGGATCCGTCAATGGAAACAGCAGATTTGGGTAAGCTTCTTAAGGAGAATTCATATCCCGGAAGAGGAATCGTGATCGGAAGATCAGAAAACGGAAGCAAGGCTGTAACAGCTTACTTCATCATGGGCAGGAGCGTTAACTCCCGTAACCGTGTATTCACGGCAACAGAGGACGGAATCAAGACAGAGGCTTTTGATCCTTCCAAGCTTACGGATCCGCACCTCATCATCTATTCTCCCGTAAGAGTACTCGGCAACAAGACCATCGTTACCAACGGTGACCAGACTGATACGATCTACGAAGGTATGGATAAGCAGATGACTTTCGAACAGTCATTAAGATGCAGAGAGTTCGAAGATGATGCTCCGAACTATACTCCGAGAATATCCGGTATCATGCACGTTGAGGGCGGTACATACAACTATGCCATGTCCATCCTGAAGAGTGCTGACGGCGATCCGTCTTCATGCGAGCGCCACACATTCACATATACCAACCCCAAGGCCGGAATCGGCAGATTCCTGCACACATACATGGGTGACGGCAATCCGCTTCCTTCATTCGAAGGCGAGCCTGAGAAGGTTGAGATCAAAGGTGATATCGATGAGTTCACTGCCAATGTATGGGAGTCTCTGAACGAGGACAACAAGGTATCACTCTTTGTAAGATACATCGATATCGCTACAGGCAAGGCTGACACGAGAATCGTAAACAAGAACGTATAATTATTTACCGCGGAGGAATATAACTATGAACGAGATGGCCCTTAAGTACGGCTGCAACCCCAACCAGAAGCCTTCCAGGGTTTTTATGAACAACGGATCTGACCTTCCGATCGAAGTGCTGAACGGAAAGCCCGGATATATCAATCTGCTTGATGCTTTCAACGGCTGGCAGCTCGTAAGAGAACTCAAGATCGCTACTGGCCTTCCGTCTGCAACTTCATTCAAGCATGTATCTCCTGCAGGCGCTGCAGTAGGCAAGCCCCTGTCAGAGACTGAAGCGAAGATCTACTTCGTTGATGACCTCGGCGAACTCTCACCGATAGCATGCGCTTATGCCAGAGCAAGAGGCGCTGACAGAATGTCTTCTTACGGTGACTTCGTTGCCCTTTCCGATACTTGCGATGCGATCACAGCTACAATGCTCAAGAGAGAAGTATCCGACGGTATCATCGCTCCCGGTTATACAGATGATGCTCTCGAGATCCTGAAGTCCAAGCGTAAGGGCACATACAATGTCATCAAGATCGATCCTGATTATGTACCCGATCCCATCGAGACAAAGCAGGTATTCGGTATCACATTCGAGCAGGGAAGGAATGAGCTCGCTATCAACAACGACCTTCTCTCCAACATCGTTACAGACAACAAGGACATCCCTGATGACAAGAAGATCGACCTTCTCATCTCTCTGATCACTCTCAAGTACACTCAGAGTAACTCCGTCTGCTATGTTAAGGACGGACAGGCAATCGGTATCGGTGCCGGCCAGCAGTCCAGGATCCACTGCACAAGGCTTGCAGGTTCCAAGGCTGACAACTGGTGGATGAGACAGAACCCGAAGGTCATGGGCCTTAAGTTCGTTGACGGTATCGGCCGTCCTGACAGAGACAACACCATCGATGTCTATATGTCTGACGAATATGAGGATGTACTCCGCGACGGCGTATGGCAGACTCTGTTCAAGGAGAAGCCGGAGCCCCTTACGATCGAGGAGAAGAAAGCATGGCTTGCCAAGAACACTGATGTTGCACTCGGTTCCGATGCATTCTTCCCGTTCGGCGATAACATCGAGCGTGCTTACAAGAGCGGCGTTAAGTACATTGCCGAACCCGGCGGATCCATCCGTGACGACCATGTCATCATGACATGCAACAAGTACAACATGGCAATGGCATTCACGGGAATTCGCTTATTCCATCATTGATTTCGTTCGGTTGTTTTGCTCGCTTAGGTCCTCCGCGCTACGCTTGTGCGGAAATCGCTTGCATAACAGCCTCACTCAGGAACAGTAATGATCAAGGGCTGCGAAGTTGTTCGCAGCCCTTATTATTTAAGTAAATTCGGATGTGAGAAGATCAGTAAGTTCCTTGTCTGAAGTGACTTCGAAGTCGGGGAGTCTGTCCGGCTTCGGCAAGAATCTTCTGTTGATCCATATTGTATGCCAGCCACTGTCCATTGCACCCGTAATGTCGTGCTTATAGGAGTCACCGATCATCCAGAGTTCGTCAGGCTTAAGACCAAGCTTCTCTTCAACTGTCCGACACAATCTGACATCGGGCTTCGAGAAGCCTGTCTCTCCGGAGACTATCACATTCTCGCGGTCGAACCATCGGTCCAGCCCGAGCATGTCCACTTTGTGGCGCTGATGTTCTGATTCGCCGGCAGTAAGCACGGCAAGCCTGATACCGGGATCGTCCGATAAGGCATTCAGAGTATCGATCATGTTTTCACTGAGCGCCATATGGCTCTGAAGTTCGAGATAAGCATCGGCAGATAAGACACCGTCTCCGTCTTTGAAGGGAAGAGAAAGTGCTTTGAACGTCTCTTCGTATCGCCAGCCGTTGATCTCTCTGGTCGTGATCTTGCCGGATTCTAGATCCTTCATGTTGATATCGCTCTTATCGTAGAAGATCTTGATGAAGTGAAGAGGATCATCAACGCTTGTTCCGAGCACGGTCTCTGCAGCCTTAACAAGCATATCCTGCCTGCAGTAGAGAGTGTCGTCTATATCAAAAACTAAACCTAACATATAACTCCTGTCCCAATAAGAAAGCACCTGCTGTAACTAGTTCCGCAGGCGCAATTACTTCCACGAATAAGCCCCTTGTTCTGCTAGTTCCGCAGGAGCGCAGCTCCGAGGACTGTTCGTAGCCAAGAACAAGGGGACTTATGAGTTTGGAGCCAATGGTGGGAATCGAACCCACGACCTATTCATTACGAGTGAATTGCTCTACCCCTGAGCCACATTGGCGTGCCATAAGAATATACTCATTAGAGGCCTTAATGTCAAGTCGGAAGGGGTTGCCGGAAGACAAGTAATGATATAATGAAATGGCAGGAGGTAAACGGGAAAGTGTATTCAAAGAGAACAGCTCTTACAGCGGCATTTTTGTGCCTGGCATTCTGCGTATCCGCCTGCAAACGCGAAGAGAACGTTTTCCCCGAACTGCCGGGAGAGCCTGAAGCATCTGCTCCGGCAGAAGAGACCGAGACTTCGGCAAGCGACTCCAAGACAATTAAGACACTGTCCGTGGCGCTTCCTTATTCTGATGATACCGTCAGGTATCTTTCTGCCATGTTCTATATGAAGCGCAGCGGAACCTGGGATGACATGTATACCGGAGCAAATATCGATCTTGCTTCTTTGGATGAGGTGTCTACAGACTTTGTCATCACTAACAGTGAAGTTCCTTCCAAGGGGGCAGACCTCATATCTGTCAAATCCTGGGATGACAACGGATACATGCCTGATGTTTTCCTCGCGCAGGATTGCGCTTCCGTATATTCGGGAGGGTATTGCACGGAACTCAATGAGTATATCTCGGACTCCGAATACATAGACATGTCCCAGATATATGTTGGTGCTCTGCAGGCAGCGTCAGAAGATGGTGTCTATTACGGTATCCCGCATTATTCTTCTGCGATAGTCCTGCTCGGCAACAGCGACTACATCCCTGATTCGGGTATCTTATCTTCCAAGTTTACTACAGATGAACTCCTCACGTACCTCGAAGACATAGCATCAGAGAATGCCGAGGGCAGCGTGGTGCCCTTTGCTTCTGCATATAAGCTTACTCCGTATATTGCCGGCAGTTTTGACGGCGATAAGGCATATTCGTTCATGATGTACGATGAGTATAAGAATGACAGTGAGGGCGCTTCAGAAGTTCTCGCGGAGGATATCGGCTATATAAGAGGTCTCTATGAGGGCGGTCTTGCTTCCAACACGGATGCGAGCGGCGCGGATCCTGTTTTCGCGCGTAATGCTGCGTTATGGCTCGAGACGTCGGATAGTATCGGGCTATGGTCTGAGTACTTCCCCGGTAAGCTTTATGTCCTTAGGCTGCCTTGTGCCGATACGGCAAATCCGGGTGTTCCTTACCTTGAACCGTACAGCCTGTGCGTATCGGAGAACTGCAGCGATAAGGAGTTTGCAGCCGAGTTCGCTGAGTTTATTACATACGATGTTGATGCACAGCTTCTGATATACAGGACAGAAGACATGTCCGGATATCTGCCCGTTATAAGAGATCAGGGCCTTTGGGACGAAGTCTGTGCGGATGAGTTCTTCGGGACGGAGGCATATATATACAGCCAGATAATGGACAACGCGGTCTATTGTCCTGCGGGATACGATAACCCGCTGTACAGGAATTCGGGCGAGTATCTTGCCGAATTCTTCACCCTTGATGAGGATTTTGATCCGGAGGCATGCTATGGCGGGAATTAATCTTCGTAAGATCAAGATAGGTGACAGTTCTGAGCTTCGCGCATGCGGCCTGATGTCGGGCACGCTCGCTGTTGTCGAAGCAGACATCAGAGGGTTTGTGGCGAGCCGGATGACTGATGTCCTGATCGCGCAGGATGAGAGTATCCGTGCCGTTGTTAAGCTCTTCCGCCGCGACAGGAAGATGAGCACCGTGCAGCTCGAATTCGTTTACACGGAAGATGCCGATATGGACACCAAGTCCGAGATCATGGAAGCTACGCTGAAGTATTGTTTCCTCACGGAGTACTACAATAAGGTCATCGCGATATGCAGGGCGGAAGACGCCGTGACCGAAGAGCTGCTCGTATCTCACGGATTCATGCAGGAAGCGGTGTTAAGGGATGAGATCAGGACTGATACAGGATTCGAAGATGCCGGTCTTTTTGCACTTACCGCCGCCTGCTATACGGAATACAATGTCTGCTTTGTTCCTTTCGAACGCGGAATTGCAGTTATCACGGGCGGTAAGGACTATGTCGATGAGATAAGGCTCCTTCATCCGGGTTCGCACATCGAAGATCCGTTCATTCTCAACGTGGCGGGAAGCCTCGGACTTCTCGGCAGGGGCGGATGCATCAAGGCTGCAGATGGCGGCATCTATGATATGGACGAAGAGCAGCTTGACATGCTGCCTTCCGAACTTGCAAAGGCTTATGTGGAGCTTACCGAGTATTTTGCAAATAAGAGGGCTACGTTCGACATAAGATACAGATTCATGAGGGGCACTGAGTTCCAGCTCAAGGTCTGGAAACAGCTCTGCTCCATTCCTTACGGCACAACTGCAAGCTATGAGGACATTGCCCTGGCTCTTTCCGGCGGCAACCGTTTTGAGGCAAGGAAGATAACAAGGGCAGTCGGTGCTGCATGTTCCGACAACCCGATATCGATAGTGGTGCCCTGCCACAGGGTCATAGGCAAGGACGGCAATCTCGTGGGATATTCCGCAGGCCTTGATATCAAGGATTATCTGCTCCTTCACGAGTCGTTCTTCGCAGTAACACCGCTTATCTCCAAGGAGGCATGATTTGGCAAAACACGATAAGACCAGCATAGGGGTATCTACGATCCTTAACCCCGTACCTGTCGTCATGGTATCCTGCGCAGGCAAGGATCCGTCGAAAGAGGGCGAACGCCCGAACATCATGACTGTCGCATGGGCAGGAACGGTCAATTCCGAACCGCCGATGATATCTGTCAGCATCCGTAAATCAAGGCATTCGCATAAGCTCATCTCCGAGACGGGGGAATTCGTCGTGAACCTTGTATCCAAGTCGCTTTGCAAGGCATGTGATTACTGCGGTGTAAGATCAGGCGCTGACGAGGACAAGTTCAAGGCGTGTTCGATAACACCCGTGAAGGCGGACGGCATGAAGTATGCTTATGCAATCAAGGAAGCTCCCGTATCGATATCCTGTACGGTAAAGGCAGTCCAGGAGCTGGGCTCTCACGATATGTTCATCGGACAGATAGAAGCTGTCACTGCCGATTCATATCTTCTTGATGAGAGCGGAAGACTTTGTCTTGACAACGCGAGACTGGTGGCTTATAACCACGGCGAGTATTTTCTGTTGGGAGAGAAGATGGGGTTCTTCGGGTATTCAGTAGCTTCACCCGACATAATAAAAAAGAGAATGGGAAAGTAACAAATGGAATTCGAGAGCATAGAGAAGAAATTCAGCGGTAAGTTCATCCACTACTACAACGCGAGATATAAGACTGCGCTGGGCAACGAGAAGGTATATGAGATGATCTCCCGTAACGGAGATATCAAAGGCATCGAAGATATCCGTTCGGACAAATGCGATGCCGTAGTACTCATAATCCATTCACCCGATCACTCGAAGATACTGCTTAACCACGAATTCAGGATGGCAGTAGGAGGGATAGCGGTGAATTTTCCTGCCGGTCTCATCGATCCGGGAGAGACTCCCGAGACCGCTGCTGCAAGAGAGCTTTGGGAAGAGACGGGACTTAAGCTGGAGAGTATCGAACAGATACTGCCTTCGAGCTATTCCGGCGTCGGCATCACCAATGAGCGCAGCTGCTGCGTGATCGGTACTGCTACAGGCGAATTCACCCCCAGCACTTCAGATGAAGAAGAGATATCAGCTGATTGGTATACCAAAGACCAGGTGCGCGAGATGCTTGCAGATACCAATTTTGCAGCCAGAACACAGGCGTATTGCTACTTCTGGTGCAAAAGCTGATTATTAAAGAATAACATTTACTTTTAGGACCAAATTATTTATTATTTATAGGTCAATTTTCTACAAAGGAGTACGAATATGGATATTTCACCACTTCAGAAAGCAAGATATGAGTATCAGCCCAAGCTTCCGGGTATGCTCAGGAACGGCATCGCAGACATCTGCGTAAAGGAAGGCGCTGCTACACAGAGTGTTGCAGATCAGGAGAAGATCCAGGCACTTTTCCCCAATACATACGGTAAGCCCGAGATCACATTTGAGAAGGGCCAGAACACATCTGCTGCTAAGAAGCAGGTTGTCGGCGTTATCCTCTCCGGCGGACAGGCTCCGGGCGGACACAATGTCATCTCCGGTCTTTATGACGCACTTAAGGCTACAAATCCCGAGAACGTTCTTCTCGGATTCAAGGGCGGTCCGGACGGACTTCTTAAGAATGATTATGTAGAGTTCGACGATAAGTTCATCGACGCATACAGGAACACAGGCGGATTCGATATTATCGGTTCCGGCAGAACAAAGCTCGAGACAGTTGAGCAGTTCCAGACTGTTGCAAACTATGCTAAGGAGAATGGCCTCACAGCTATCGTCATCATCGGCGGTGACGACTCCAACACAAATGCTGCAACACTCGCTGAGTACATGGCTGCAAACAACACAGGCATCCAGGTTATCGGCTGCCCCAAGACGATCGACGGTGACCTTAAGAACGAGGACATCGAGGCTTCTTTCGGTTTCGATACGGCTACAAAGACATATTCCGAGCTCATCGGCAACATCGAGAGAGATGCCAACTCTGCAAAGAAGTATTGGCACTTCATCAAGGTTATGGGACGCAGCGCTTCCCACGTTGCTCTTGAGTGTGCTCTTGAGACACAGCCTAATATCTGCCTCATCGGTGAGGAAGTTGCAGCTAAGAAGATGTCTCTTGCTGACATCACAAACCAGATCGCTGACTCTGTTGAGAAGAGAGCAGCTAACGGCAACAACTTCGGTGTTGCGATCATCCCTGAGGGTATCGTAGAGTTCGTTCCTGAGTTCTCCGCTCTCATCGCTGAGATCAACGAGCTCCTCGCAGGCGAGAAGACAGCTGCTTTCAATGCACTTCCTGACTGGAACGCAAAGTATGACTTCATCAAGGCAGGTCTCTCTGCTGATGCATTCAAGGTATTCGATATCCTGCCTCAGGGCATCCAGCAGCAGCTCTTCCTCGAGAGAGATCCTCACGGTAACGTTCAGGTATCCCTCATCGAGTCTGAGAAGCTCTTCTCCGAGATGGTAAAGAACGAGCTGGCAAAGAGAAAGGAAGCTGGTACATACAAGGGCAAGTTCGGTGCTCAGCACCACTTCTTCGGCTATGAAGGCCGTTGCGCATTCCCTTCCAACTTCGATGCAGATTACTGCTACTCACTCGGCTACAATGCATTCATGCTCATCCAGTACGGATACACAGGTTATCTGTCAAAGGTATCCAACATCAGCAAGCCTGCTGATGAGTGGGTTGCAGGCGGTATGCCTATCACAAAGATGATGAACATGGAGAGAAGAAACGGCGAGGATAAGCCGGTTATCCGTAAGGCTCTCGTAGAGCTCGACGGCAAGCCCTTCAAGTTCTTCGAAGCTAACAGAGAGAAGTGGGCTGTTGAGACATGCTTCACATTCCCCGGTGCTATCCAGTACTTCGGACCTTCTGAAGTATGCGACAGAACTAC
>JAEEGH010012689.1_pt1 | contig 18826 bp, 16 predicted proteins | sample 9134181 | NCBI WGS metagenome assembly JAEEGH01 (sample SAMN16246544, study PRJNA631951) | gut metagenome | biome: gut microbiome; feature: rumen; material: DP-attached | host: Bos | place: Iran: Karaj | collected 2018-10 | reverse complement strand
TTCCGCAACTTCACGTTCCGTCTGTTTGCGGCTGTCGGCATAGAAAGAGTCTGGTGTCACATTGAGGATACCCATCACTTGTGGAGCTTCCAGACTGAGCAGCCGTCCATTACAATTCACCGTATACTCCATAACAGCCACAAAGGTACGAATAAGCGAGCACAATACAAAATGAAAAACATTTTTTTTCATTTTTATTGTCGAACGAAAGTACCTCCGACCGTCAGGTCAGGGTACGAATAACTTTCTGAGGTATCGCTCTGTCGGTGTCCCCTATAAAAAGATTGTTGCGTCTTACTACATATTCTGAAGAAGTAAATTGATGGGCGGATACAACATTTTCCAATTATTTGGAAAGCAACATAGAAAGTGTGTTAGCGCATAACAGTCTAATGACCGATTTGGGTTTAAACAACGGATAACCTGTTTGGTTTATTGATCACAAGAATGACCTCGTTATTTTATAATAAGGTACGCGAAGGATAGTTCTCATCTATTTTCATTTTTCACTGCTAAACTAAGAAAATGTGCCTAACGTTTGGCAGATTTACATTTTATTCGTAACTTTGTGCTGACAATAATATAACCATTAATAATTCTGCGAAAATGGATCCAATAACACTTTACATTCTGATTGGTGCAGCAGTTTTGCTGCTGGCAGTATTACTATTTGTCTCCTACGTCAAGGCACCGCCATCGTCGGCATTCATCATCTCCGGTCTGTCCCGGGAGCCCCGCGTGCTGATAGGCTCTGGCGGTTTCCGCATCCCATTCTTCGAACGACTGGACCGTGTCTATTTAGGACAGATCACCGTTGACATCAAGACAGAAGAGAGCGTACCCACCACCGACTTCATCAATGTCGATGTGGACGCCGTGGCCAAGATACGCGTCATGCCTACCAACGAGGGCACCCGCCTGGCAGCCAAAAACTTCCTGAACATGATGCCCAATGAGATTGCCGAGCAGCTGCAGGACTCGCTGCAGGGTAACATGCGTGAGATTATCGGTACGCTGGACCTCCGTTCACTGAATACCGACCGCGATGGTTTCTCAGACCAAGTCATGACCAAGGCACAGCCCGACATGGCCAAGCTGGGCATTGAAATCATCTCGTGCAACATCCAGAACGTAACCGACAAGGAAGGACTCATCCGTGACCTCGGTGCCGACAACACGGCAAAGATTAAGAAAGATGCCTCCATCAACCGAGCCATTGCTGAGCGCGACGTGAAGATAGAAGTGTCGAAGGCTGACAAGGAGGCCAACGATGCCCGCGTGGATGCAGACACCGCCATAGCCATCAAGAACAACGACCTGGCACTGAAGCGTGCCGCCCTGAAGCAGCAGGCCGACACGGCACAAGCTGATGCCGATGCCGCCTACGCCATCCAGCAGCAGGAACAGCAGAAGACCATCAATATCAAGACCGTTGAGGCTGAGATTGAGAAGACCAAGCGCGAGCAAATCCTGTCGCGTGAACAGATAGAAATCAAGCAGAACCAGCTGGCAGCCGAAATCGAGAAGAAAGCCGATGCCGACAAGTACAAGGTGGAGAAAGAAGCTGCCGCCGACCTGGAACAGCGCAAGCGCATTGCCGAGGCACAGAAGTACGAGGCCGAGCAGCGCGCTTTGGCGCAGAACGCCGAGTCTGATGCCGTGCGCTACCGCCTGGAGCAGGAAGCCATGGGTATCAAGGCAAAGGGCGAGGCCGAGGCCTATGCCATTCAGAAGAAGGGTGAAGCCGAGGCCCAGGCCATGGACAAGAAGGCCGAGGCATATAAGAAATACAACAATGCCGCCGTGGTGCAGATGATGATTGAAGTGCTGCCTCAAGTGGTGGAGAATGTGGCTAAGCCCATCTCAGCCATCAAGGATGTCAACATCTACAGCGGTGACGGGCAGGGCATCTCCGCCATGTCTGGCAACGTCCCCATCGCCATCAAGCAGGCCTTCGACGTGCTGAAGTCCGCCACTGGCGTAGACATGGCTGACATCATGCGCTCGGGTACCATCCAGGCAAAGACTACACGTAACATCAACCTCAACGACGAGGCTGCCGATGCCGCCGACCACCTGTTAGGCAAGGACGACAAAGAATAAGAGGTGAGAATGTGTCAAAACTCTCGACACACTCACTTATAATAGATCAGAGAACCGTCCGGACGGTTCTCTGATCTAGATGTGAAAACAATTAAAATGTGAAGTTTAACGAACTTTAACCTTGTAGACTATATTTGCCGAAACTCCAAATTTATCGGTTGATATACATAAAATAGCTTTAACTTTTCATCAATTGTTAAAGCTATATATTGTAAAGGACAGCAATTCACTTCGTAACGGAAAATATAATTGCCCTTAATAACCATTTATAGCAACTTCAAGAATTTGGTGGTTTGAATTTTTTTATGTTAATTTGCAACCGATTACAAACATTACAAACAACCGCTAATATGGAAAAGTTAGTAACATGGAATGAAGTATTTGACTTCAAAGGGGCTGTCTATCGTATCGTCAGAGAGATAGACTCAAACAATTTGTTTAGCCTCTATCTTTTAGAAGATGGGCGTGAACTGCGTATGACAAGAAACGTACTTTTGTACAACTTCGCCAAAGATAAATTGCTTGGTAAAGATTTCAAAAACATAGCGAAGGTCTTTGATTGTTTTGAAAAGGATTTCATAGACGAAAGAAATCAACCATACAAAGAATACTATGTTGTTTCAGAACATCTTGACAGAAGTTTCGAGAAGCATGATAAAATTCAGCAAGGAATAAACTTGTTCAGAAACACATGGCATGAGTATTTTCATTGCCTTGATGTTCACTTAGAGGAGCACATTAATAATGCATATGTAAACAATAATATTGAAGCGCAAGAAATCATACGAAATAATATTAAAGCAAAAGCCAAGGACAATATTGAAGAAGCTATTGCATTAGCCTTTGATAATGTTTATCGGACGATTAAGGGACTTGACCCTAACATAAAGATACATCCATATCCTGCTAATGTGGGGCTTGCAGATTCTATGATAAAGGTATGCAACTTTGGATAACCCCCCTAATACCATTTACATAGCGTTCTTTGAATTATCTGCTTTACAATAAGGGTTTGCAATATAACTCATATAAATGTAGTCTGCAATTTCCCAAAGGGATAGTAGATAGAGGCAATTTCCTGTATTGCCTGATAAGGTAGTTGTTTTAAAACAATGACTTACGAATTATCGATTGCGAATACTTAAGATTTGCAAGGTAGAAACAGTGTGGGGTCATAACTCTCTATCAGCCGCAGGATTGCGAATACTTAAGATTTGCAAGGTAGAAACAGTATGTGCAGGCTCGACGGGAATTTCTTGTCATTGCGAATACTTAAGATTTGCAAGGTAGAAACAGTAAATACTCCTTGTTGGTCTCAAAGCCTATGATTGCGAATACTTAAGATTTGCAAGGTGCTCTGGTATCTCCCGCTTCTTGCGTTTCCATTGCGAATACTTAAGATATGCAAGGTAGAAACAGTCTCCTTGTTGATAGACATGAAAAATCCGACAATTGCGAATACTTAAGATTTGCAAGGTAGAAACAGTGCTACCGACTGCACGTTCTTCAGTCTGATGTTTGCAAACGCTAAAGATTAGAATGATAGAAATGAGCGGTCACATCTTCATCAGTTGTTGGAGTATATTGCATACTGATAATTGAAAAGCAACATATTATCAAATTTGAAGCATATGAAACTGACCAAAAGATTTAGAATTAAAACAGATGAAAGGCTATTAGCTATTTGCAAGGTAGCTAATAACCTTTATAATCAAACTCTATATTACTGGCAGCAAAGGCGGGATAATGACAATGAATACCTTAAATATTATGCATTACGTGATGAAATGCGTAACGTGCCTAATTTGGAAGGTACAAAGAATTACTATTTAATGAATGCTCATGTGTCAGAATTTGTAATTAAGTTGGCGTATGATGCTATAGATTCTTTCTACAAACAAATTAAAGATTGGAAACAGCATCCAGAGAAGTATAGAGCCAAGCCGGAATTTCCTCACTACCATAAGAGTGGAGGATTTACAGAGGTGCAATTTGATGCTCATGAATTCAAGATAAAGGATGGCCTTATCATATATAACAAGAAGAAAGGCTATGGAATCCCTATTCCACAACGGGACAAATGGGAGGAACGTTTCAAAAGAGCAAAAATTGTTCGAGTTTTGCCTAATCAGGACTATATGATAATTGAGGTTGTCTATGAAGCAGAAGTACAGCAGGCAAATGTAGATATTCAGAATGTAGCAGCCATCGATTTAGGAGTTGACAATTTGGCCACATTGGTATCTGCTTCGGGCTGCACTATATACAATGGAAAACCATTGAAATCGTACAATCAATATTTTAACAAGAAATTAGCAAAGGCAAAAAGCATTCTTGATAAGCAACAACCCGAGAGACGTTCAAGTAAACGCATTCGTCAAATGTATGACAAACGAGATAGATATATTGACACCTATATGCATACAGTTAGCTGTCGTATTGTAGAAAAATTGGTAGTGGAACATGTAGGTTTACTTGTTGTCGGTAGAAATAAAGGATGGAAGCAAGAGGCAAATATGGGTAAAGTTAGCAATCAACGTTTTACTCAAATCCCATTTTTCAAATTGCAAGATCAATTGAGGTATAAGTGTGAAATGGTTGGTATAAAATATGTGGAACAGGAAGAAGGGTATACCTCTAAATGTGACGCGCTTGCAATGGAGAGTATCGAACATCACGATAATTACGAAGGGAATAGAAAGAAGCGTGGTTTATTCCAAAGTAGTACAAATAAATTAATAAATGCAGATCAAAATGGAGCTTTGAATATATTGAGGAAATATCTGGGAGATAAGTTATATAAAGAAGCAACAAAAGATTGGAAACTGCCAGCCCCTATAAATATTGTGAACAACTTTATCAAACAGGAACAAATTAACGAATAAAAAAATCGGGAAAATGCATCGAAATTTACACTTTCCCGATTATGGTCAGTAGGGTCTATAGACTATCCTTCCAAGTCATCACTGCCATCTCCAGGGATGTTTCCACCACCGCTAGGAGTGGTTCCGCCATCAATGATGTCCTCATCGGGAATTTCGGCACCTGTGCGCTCGTCAACCTTCTGCCAACTTACCTGAGTTGCAAACTCCTGACTGAACTTCACGCTGACCGATGCGCCGAGACGGCTACGACCCTTGTTGGCGGTCAGCATCTTGGCCATGGCTACCGTGATTTCGCCGGTCTGCTTGTCCTTCGTGTCCTTCACCGAGAATCACGGGGCGGTTCTCCTGATCATCAGTTCTGACCGCAAAGATATGAAAAAATATTGTAACACAACAGCTTTCGGCTGAAAAGTATGACTTATACTGATATAGGTAGACACATTTATGAACCATAAAATGTGTGTATTATGAGTAAAAGTCAAAGCAATTACACTGTTTACAGTGATGAGGAGCGTCTTGCTCTTCTGCGTGAGTTTAAGATGTCCGGCATGGGCAAGCGTTCTTTTTGCAAGCTTCACGGCATCAAGAGTACTTCAATGCTAAGATATTGGGAAAAAAAGTACTCGATCGAAAAAGAAGTTGTACCTTTGCAGTCGGAATCTGAAGAAGACGAGATGGCAAACCGCAGTAAGGACAGCTACCAGGATGAGAATGCTCAGCTGAAGAAGCGCATTAAGGAGCTGGAGAAGGCATTGGAATTCTCCCGCCTTGAGACCTTGGCCCGTGACCTGATGATCGACAAGGCCGAGGATTACTTCGACATTTCGATAAGAAAAAAATCTGGGGCCAAGCAGCCATGATTCTGGTCTTCGAGTGCGGCCTTGCCGTCGCACTCGTATGCAGGCTGTTTGGCCATTGCCGTCAGGCCTTCTACCAGTCGAAGGCTGACATTGAGAAGGAGGTGGAGCATGAGCGTAAGGTCATCGAAGCCGTCAGGGAAATCCGCGGGGAGGATCCTGGCATAGGCGGCTACAAGCTGTGGCTGATGCTAATAGCGATGTTCGGACGCGGCTTCGTTCCTGGACGTGACCGTTTCTATGTCCTTCTGCGCCGTAAGGGGCTGATGCTTCCCAAGCCGAAGCCCCGCCATACGACGAACTCCAACCACCGCTACCACAAGTACCGGAACCTGATCAAGGACATCGTGCTCACCGCAGCCAACCAGCTGTGGGTGGCCGACATTACCTACGTCGCCCTTGCAGGCGGTGACGTATGCTACCTGCACCTGATTACGGATGCCTACTCGCACAAGATTGTGGGCTGGAAACTCGCAAAGACACTCAAGGCTGCCATTTCGATAGAGGCGCTGAAGATGGCCGTTGGGCAGGCGGTGGCGATGTCCGGCAGCGAGTCGCTCAAAGGCCTTGTACACCACTCCGACCGTGGTGTGCAGTACTGCTGCGATGCATACGTAGCCATGCTCAACGCACACGACATCAGTATCTCCATGTGCGAGGACTACAAGCCTACGGACAATGCGATTGCCGAGCGTACCAATGGGATAATAAAGGTGGAGTGCCTTTATCGGCAGGAACAGTTGCATACGTATGAGCACATGCAGAATATCATCACGCACTTCATCCATTTCTACAACTACCACCGTCTGCACATGAGCATAGGCTACAAGACACCTGTAGTGGCACATCTGGAGCAGGGAGTGCAGGAAAGGAAGTGGAAAAACAAAATTTATCCTAAAAAAGACAGCACAAATGAAAATAATGTCGTATCTTTGCCGAGCCGAACAAACAGTCCGGGCGACGGCGTATGCCAGCGCACCTGACGTAAAACCGAATGCCCCATCGAGGGGCATCCAGTTTTGCCGAACGAACAGCCCAGGGCTCTGCGTGTCCAGCATGACCGAAGTGTCAATAAAATCAGCACAGCTTTTTCGCTTGTGTCTATCGATTCAGTACGACAACAACAAAACCGTCTACAGAATCAGCTAATGAAGAGAAAAAGTGTCTAGTGAAATCAGGAAAAGTCATTGCATGGTTATGCACTGATAGTTTGCACGGAGCTCGAGGGTCTTTAGGATGAAGCAAAAGGGTGGTTTGCCCGAAGCAAACCCCTGCTTTGCTTCGGGCAAAGTCAGAAGAGGGTATTTGTGCGTATGTTTATGCAAGGAGTGGATATTTATACGCGCTTTCGCCTTGCCGACTGTGTTTCAAGAATGACCTCCCCACCTCACTATGTTGGCCGCAAACGGCCTGTACATCGGTGCTTCAGATAGGGAGGTGGTTATTAGGTAAAGCGGTTGTGCTATTCTGCCCGTGCAGACAGGGCAGCTCGCTGACAGATGGGAAGGGTAAGGACTGACTCTAACATTTCTTTTGCGCAATCGACGGCAACGACTGACGGTTCTGCGCATCGTTGCTTCAGAATAAAGACACTTGGCCCTGTCGTGATGCTGCACGCAAACTTCTTAGCATGTAGCAACAGGTCAACGGACACTATCAGCCTGATGACAGCAGCCCTCTTTGACTGCGGGGCTGCCATACAGAATGTCTGGTGACTGTACCCTTGGTCTTCTGGCAGGCAGAGCGAGACGATACGCAGTTTTGAAAACTCACTTCTGGCGATTTCCAACTGGGCGTAGTCGTCTGCAAGGGCAAAGATGCAATCACCATCGGCAGGGTGCAGCGCCTCTATTATTTGTTTGCCGGCAATCAGTCTTGCTTCCTGTGCCTTGTCACCACCACGAATCTGAACACCGGAATAAACAGGAGGAAGTGAGAGGCTTCGGATAGTTTCTGCTATCTGCCGTTTCACCTCCGGCTGAGGTTGCCAGACCATTTTTGCCAGCATCGTATATGCCTCATAATAGGAACCGTCGAAGCCCAGGGCTGGAATATGGTAATGCGTATCGGCATCAGGAGCCACGTCCTGACTCAGCTTTACATACTCGCCATACGCCCTGAAAGCGAGCCAATGCCCCGTCAGGGATTTCCACAAGAATTTCAGTTTCCAGAAGACAAGGGACAATGATCTCGTTTTAAAGGCATTACTGATGATGCGATGCCACCGTGGCGGACGATGCACGTTGTACTTGTGATGAAACTCCTCGTGGACTTCCTCGCAGAAAGGCTCGAAATATTCCGTCCAGCCCTTGCCTGTCCCGAAGTTGGCGTCTTCGGAATAGAGCTGGAAGCGATAGCCCTTGTCCAGGCAATAGAGCATGGCATTGATCATATAGTTCATTTCTACGCAGAAGCCGCAGTCAATGCCGGCATGGTAAATGAGTCGTCTGCGGAAAGAACCATTGACCTTCTGATAAGAAGATAAATCTAAATGTTGCATATTATTACAGTCGGCTCTTGACGTCATTACCAGCGCCTGTTCCCTTGTATTTCGAGCGGGCAGTATTGAAATTATAGCGGACAGTGAGTTTCAGGCTGCGGTTGTCTGTCCGCTTATCTAAGTAGAACCGATGAACATCGCTGTAGATGGTAATCTTCTGGCGCATGGAGGCAAAGACATCGTTAACAGCCAGTTTCACACTCAGGCGGTCATGGAAGAATGCCTTGTAAAGACTCAGGTCAAACTGCCACGACTGGGATAAATGCATATTCTCCGAATCCCCGGCAGAGCGCCACGACAGATCGGCATTCAGCCAGACATCCTTGGGCAGGTTGACGGCATTGTTAAAGCGGACAATGCGCACCGGTTCGTTCAGACGAATGGTGCTCACCTTCGGACGAATGGCGTCACCCAAGTATTTCACCTCCAAGTCCTGCCACGTCATGGCAAGCATCAGTTGGGGATGATAACAGCCGAAGGTCGGCGCCAGATGGAGCATGGCCTGCAGATTGTTGAAACCACTGGTGTTGTTCTTCTGAAGCAGGGCGATTGTCGGGTCGCCATTGTAGTTAGAGTAGGAACTGACGATATAGTCGTGTACATGGGCATAGTCTATCATCGCCATCATCCACTTCCAGTTAAGGGCCAGTGAGAGGTTGTCACGATAGGTCGGACGCAAGTAGGGATTTCCACTCTCGTAGAGATAGCGGTTGATGTATTTCAGGTCACTCGTCAACTGGCTGAAAGCAGGACGGTTGATATTCCTGGCATAGCTGAGTCGTGTCCGCACCTTGCCTATAGGATAAGACAGCATAGCCGAGGGGAATATATCGTTATAGGTGCGCGTCGTATCACTGTTTATCGTTCCGAAGAACCGGCTATCGACATGTTCGTAGCGCAAGCCTGCCTTGGCTGTCAGTTTTCCAATCTGCTGGGTCAGTTCTGCGAATACTGCTCCATTAGATTCCTTGGTCTCGGTACTGCTGCTGGCAATGATCCGCTCCGGGTTGAGAAAGTCATCTGTACGACGCACAGAGCTGCCCTCTGCGCCCAGTTCTATTTTTCCCTTCCATAACGGACAGCCTGCGACGAGCTTGGCTGCATAGAGTCGGTTCCTGCCCTCGCTGCGTGTTGTCACACTACGGCTTTCGCTTTTTTCAGCCACCTCAAGGGTAAAGGCGTCGGCAGTCTCGTCCTGAATCACCATGTCGGCATTAGCGTCTATCGACAGCTTGCCGATAGTACCTGAATAATAGACATTAACGTTGTGCTCGGTTCTTTTGATTTTCTCATGCCCGTCACTGCTCAGACGGTCGTCGACTGTCCCGTTCTCGAACGCGTCTGTCATCATGTTGCTCTCCTGCCGTGTGGGGCGCGAGGCGGCTGTATAGGTCATGCCGATGGCGTGACGGTCGTCGAACATATAGTTAAAGCCCAACTTCCCGTAATAGATATTGGTATGGGGCCTGTAGTTTGTAACACCCTGCTGCATATAGTGAGTGCCGTACTGCTGTTGATAGCGGTGCTGCAGATAGGTATCCTGACGGCTCCTGTTCTCCACCTTCATCCGAAAGTCTTCAATGTCAGCCGTGGCGAAGATGTCGAGGCCACCCGTGCGATAGTTGACGTTTATCTCTTCCTGTCCGAAGAGGTAATGGTTTATCCCTATCAGCGTCTTATTGTCGAAGCTGAACCCTTCACCGACAGGGCGGATGGTCTTGATGCGGATGACAGAACGCACCGAAGCATCATATTTGGCACCAGGCGTCATGACGACTTCCACATCCTTGATTTGGTCACTGCTCAGTTGGTTGAGTTCACCAGGGTCACGCATCTGCCGACCATTGATATAGACGAGTGGCGTACCTCGGCCTAATACCTCGATGTTGCTGCCATTGCGCAACACACCCGGTATATGCGTCAGCACATCATTGCCTGTACCCAGCTTTGAGAGGTAGCTGCCCTCAACAGTCGTCACAAAGGCATCATCCCTGATTCTGACTAGCGGGCGAGAACCTTTCACTTCTACCCCATTCAGTCGGTAACTGTCAGGCTGCATCCGTATCGAACCAACTTCACTACTATTGATTTGTCTGGTGAGTGTCTTATAACCTATGAATGAAATGCGAGCCACAACAGGCCTTACATCACAGGGGATGACGAAGAGGCCTGCCTCATTGCTCACGCCACCACCGACAACGCGCCCTGTGTCTGATGGAGAAAGCAAGTAAACATTAGCGTAGGCAACGGGCTGACCCTTTTCGTCGACAATATGGCCTTTGTATCGGGTGTTTGTCTTTTGGATACACTCAACAAACAGAGAGCCCTTACCCCTCTCCGATACCCGTACAGGATAGAAGCCGATAATCTGGCGGAGCGCATCGGGTACGGATTTGTGCCTGATGCTGGTAGTCACACGGAAGTCTTCCAGCTCATTGTACATGAAACTGATGGTATAGTCCCGCGATTGCGCGTTGAGGTCACGCAGTGCCTCAGACATTGAGACGTTATCGTAATTGCGTGTAACCTTCTGCGCCTGTACGCCGATGATACTGCACAAGGCGATAAGAGAAATAATAAAAGGCTTCATCATCTGACAATCAGTTTTCCGTCTTCTACAGCCAGATCGACCTGTTCAAACATGTTCAACTTCTCTATGACCTCTTGCAGACAGTCTTCCTGATTCCATACGAAATAGAAACGAAGCAGACTGGCCTGCCTGTTCTGCAAATCCATTTCAAGGTGATGATAGGTGGCAATGTTCTTGGCAATGCTATCGAGCGTGACATTGTCAAAAACTACAGGTTTTGCCCTGACGATGGTATCGGCTGGAAGTGAAGAGCGTAGAGAGGGGAGTGAAGGATTTACTTCCGTCACAGTGTCTGCCACCATTGGGACTTCCGGTTTCTGATACTGACGGACGATGTGGATGGCTGCAAAGGCGATGCCTGAGAGCATGAGGATGCCCACAAACATAGCGGCAAACTTAAGGATCGAGTGCTTTTCGCTTCTCACTTCTTGCTTTTCATGACTCAGTCGTTGCCATTCGGCATCTATCATGTCATCAGAGACTTCCTGATCGGCACGGACAGCATCTATGGCACTCTGCGTTTTCGACATCAGTGTGTAGAGCTCACGGCACTCTTCGTCGGCAAGTATCTCCTGCCACTCCTCTACAGTATAATGCTGAGGCTGTTCCATCATCTGGAGCAATAGATTGGTCTTATTCATACGCTCATTTGTTATTAAGATGTGTACGTAATTGATGAAGCGCACGGCGCAGATGCTTATAGACAGTGGTTTCACTGACATCCAGACGATTGGCAATCTCCCTGAAGGTGATGCCATCACGGAAATGTTGCATGATGATGTCGCGACAAACGGGTGGTTCTAATTGGTTTATGCCCTTATATAGAGCTTTCAGTTCTTCTTCTAACCGTTCCGTCGGCGTGATAGTCGTGTCGAGGTCAAGCAAGTAGAGGTGCTCTACGCGTTCTTGAATTTTTCGGCTACGAATCACGTTCAGACATCGGTTTCGTACGCTTGTAAGCAGATAAGACTCGGCTGTCTCTTCCCGTAGGTTCTGAGACTCACGGAGTAGATGTGCAAAGATGTCGTGCACCACATCCTTGCTTTCAGCATCGTCGTGCAGAAGCATGGTAGCCAACCGATACATCTGACGGTAATGCTGTCGGAACAGCTTTTCGAGTTTACTTTGATCTGTCATACACTCTTAATACACACGAAAACCGATTTACTAAACCCTTGATGGCAATTATTTATTGCAAAGTTAGGCAAAACGTACGAAAAAGCCCACGACAGCCGCATTGGGGGTGTCGTGGGTGATTAGTTTTTGAGTTTATGAGTTTTTGAGTTTTCGTTGACGTTGACGTTGACGTTTTCGTCTTTCGTTTTCGTTTTCGTTTTGTTATTGCTTCAGCAGGTTCAGCGGCTGTTGTGGAGCCAGGGCATTAGTGGTTTTCTCCGTGTACTCCGACAGCTTCAGCGTAGCGCTGAGCGGCAGATTGCGGCTGCTGTTGCCGATGTGGAAGGTGTAGCTGCCTGCCTCGCCGAGCCACTGGCTACCAGCCTCGTCGAACGAGGCGAGGTCGCGGCGCTCAATGTGCATGGTCAGCGTCTGGCTCTCGCCGGGCTGCAGTTCACGCGTCTTGGCAAAGGTCTTCAACTCTTGAGCAGGCTTTTCAATGTTGCCCTTCGGTGCGGTGACATAAACCTGTGCCACCTCCTTACCACTGACGCTGCCCGTATTCTTGACTGTGACGGAAACGGTGATGTCGTTGCCTTTTGCTTTGACGACAGGCTTGCTGAAGTCAAAGGTGGTATAGCTCAGACCGAAACCGAAAGGATAGGCAACCTCGCGATGAAAGGTGTCGAAAAAGCGGTAGCCTACGTAGATGTCTTCGTCGTGGTTCGTATAGGTATGACCTGGTACCGGCATCTTGTTGCCCACCATCAGTTCAAACGAATAGTTGTCCAGACTGCCGGGGAAGTTCTTCGTTGAAGCATGGTCGGTGGCAGCGATGGGCCACGTCATGGTCAGTTTAGCCGAGGGATTCACCTTACCCGTCAGCAGGTCGGCAATGCTGTTACCGCCCTCCATACCTGGCTGCCAAGCACAGAGAATGGCATCAGGATAGCCACTCCACGAAGCGGTCTCGATAACAGAGCCACTGTTGATGATAACGACAACTGGCTTGCCTGCTGTATGGAATGCGTTGCAGACATCCTTGATCAGTGCCAGTTCCTCAGGGATGAGGTTGAACTCGGTCTCGATGTCGCGGTCGATGCCCTCACCGGCCTGACGGCCAATGGTGATAATGGCAGCATCGGCAGTCTCTACCTCTTTATTAATAGCAATAGGCGACAATCCGATTTCAGGATACTTCTGCTGACCCATGGCTTCTGTCTGGAACCACTTGGCTGGGTGGCGCTCAGCCTGGAACTTCACCTTGGCATACTCGATGTACTTACGGTAGATGTTGGTGAGCACTGGTGACGACTTAATGCCGGCATTCTCAAGACCCTGAAGCATGTCGACGACGTAAGGCGGATGAACACAGCCTGAACCCGTACCACCGCTGAGGAAGTCGTAGGAGTTCTCGCCAAACAGGGCAACGGTCTTGACTGCTCCGGCTTTCCAAGGCAAGGTACCATTGTTTTTTAGCAGTACAATACCTTCGGCAGCACTCTGGCGGGTGATTGCGGCATGAGCCTTGAAGTCGGGGTTGTTGCTGGCTGGATACTGCTTGAAGCTGGGCGTCTTGACGATATACTCCAGCATGCGGCGTACGTTACGGTCTACGTCGGCCATGTTGAGTTTGCCACTCTTCACACCAGCAATGATTTCCTCCACCTGTGCCGGCTGACCGGGCTCCATGAGGTCGTTGCCGGCCTGCACCTCGGCAATGGTGGGCAAGCCCTCGCGAATACCAATCCAGTCGGTCATCACAATACCCTTGTAGCCCCAGTCTTCACGCAGGATTTTTGTCAAGAGGTCGTGGTTACCCATCGAAAACTGGCCATTGACCTTGTTATACGAAGCCATGATGGTCCACGGGTTACTCTCGCGCACGGCAATCTCGAAGCCGCGCAGATAGAGTTCGCGGGCAGCACGCTGGCTGACACGCTCATCGACGCTGGTACGGTCGGTCTCCTGCGAGTTGACGGCATAGTGCTTGGCCGACACGCCCGCACCCTGGCTCTGTACGCCATTGATGTAGGCAGCGGCTATCTTTCCTGTCAGCAGCGGATCCTCCGAATAATATTCAAAGTTACGGCCACACAACGGATTGCGGTGCAGGTTCATGCCTGGTCCGAGGATGACGTCACAACGGTATTCCTTGGTTTCGTTGCCAATGGCCTCACCCACCTTTCTGACCAGTTCCGTGTTCCACGTCGATGCCAAACAGGTACCGATGGGGAAAGCAGTGGCATAGTACGTCTTGCTGTCGCCCTCACGGGTGGGGTCGATACGTACACCGGCAGGACCGTCGGTCAATACGGTGGCGGGAATGCCCAGACGGGCAATCTCTGGCGAAGTACCAGCCGCACCAGCTACGAGGTCGGCCTCACCACCTACGACTGCTCCTGCGCCAAAGAAATTATTAGCACCACCAACCAAAAGTTTGGCTTTCTCTTCCAGTGTCATGGCCTTCAACACCTCGTCGATGTTGTCAGCACGGAGTTTAGTTTGCGCTGTCATTGTCATTGTTGTTAAAAGGACTGCAAAGCCCATCATCATTTTTTTCATAATAATAAGTTATTGGTTTATTAGTTTATTGGTTTATTGAGTTTTCGTTTTTCGTTTTCGTTTTTCGTTAATTAGTTCCTATAGTACGCCTTTAGCTGTTCGGCATAGTCTGCCAACTGCTGCACATCACCATTGCCATAGCGCTGCCATGTCTGCTGGCACGGCAGCAGCAGGGGGTTGAAGGTGACATCGTGACGGTTCAGGTAGGGGTCGCAGTGCTGGAAGACCTCCAGAACGTCGACCACCAATGCTGTCGGGACGTGCATCAGCCGAGCCAGTTCCTGCACCTCAGGGGTAGCGCTGACCATGGTGACAGGCGTCAGGCGGAAATACAAGTCGAGCACCAACACCAGCATGAAAGGCATCAGCCGTTCGTCCTCGGCCAGAGGCCGGAAGTCGCGCTCGAAGGTCTCCTGAACCTCAACGCCCTCAAAGAAGTCACCGCCCGAATTAAAGCCCTTCATCTGCCGCAACAGGCTGACAGCGCGGCTCAGGCGACGCGGGTTCTGGCTATACTCCTGCCAGATGCGCTCGATGCGTGGTGTACGCAGCCGGGCAATGTCGCCCATACGCTCATGCAACACCCGAGGCGCAATATGCAGTTCCAGACTCAGCTCCACCATCTCGCGGCTGTACGTCGGCTTCATGCCGACAGGCTTGTGCAGGTATGACTGCATCAGCAGCAGCCAGAAGTCTTCCTGCCATTGTTGTTTTGTTGCCATGAAACGCTTTTTTGATGAATTATTTTGCAAATATACGCTTTTTTTTCTATTTTTGCAACCAAATTAATAATTCTTATGAGAAAAACACTGGTTCTTGCGATTCTGGCAACTTTTGCCACGACACTTTTTGCGCAATCCTTGCGCGAAGAGATTCGCAACAACCTCCGGTGTTCGGCCAGCCACAACATGGCCTACCGGGGGCCCAGACAGTTAAACCTCAAGTCAGCACCCGAGGGCAAACACCCTTTCTATATTTCGCACTACGGACGCTACGGCTCACGATACCTCAGCCGACGGGAATACTACGATGAGCCCTACCACATACTGGCAGCAGCCGACAGTGCCGGCACGCTGACACCGCTGGGGCGCGACGTGCTGCATCGCCTTGGCATCATACGCAGTGACGCCTACAACCACTGGGGCGAACTGACGGAGCTGGGAGCTCGGCAGCACCGCCACATCATCAAGCGCATGGTAGAGCGGTTCCCGGAAGTCTTTGCACAGGGCAGCACGGTAGATGCCCGCAGCAACAGCGACATACCCTGCATCCTCTCCATGGAGAATGCCCTGATCAAACTCACCAGCCTGAAGCCGCAGGTCACGGTACACCACAATGCCACACAACGTGACATGTACTATCTGGCACCGGACAATAGAAGGCATCCCGCTGAAGCCATGGACTCGACGGTACAGGCCGCATACCGTACGTTTAAACAGCACCATACGCACTACGAAAGACTGATGCAGTCGCTGTTCAACGACACCGCATACGTCCGCCAGCATATAGATGCCGACAAATTTAATAGCGCGCTCTTCCGCATTGCCAGCAACGTACAGAACACAACCGTCAGCGAACAGCTCACGCTCTACGACCTGTATGACGACGACGAGATCTACGACAACTGGAAATGCGAGAACGCACGATGGTATGCTACCTGCGGTGCATACACCCGCAACGACGGCAAGCAGCTTTACAGCCAGCGTAACCTGCTGCGCACAATCATAGCCCATGCTGACAGCTGCCTGCAACTGAAACAGCCCTCCGTACAACTGCGCTACGGAAACGAGACGGTCATCATCCCACTGCTCTGCCTGCTCGACGTCAACGGCTACGGAATGGCCACGGGCAATCTGGAGGCAGTAGACAAAAAGGGCTGGGCCGACTTCAAGCTGTCACCCATGGCAGCCAACATCCAGCTGGTGTTCTATCGTAGCAGTCCGAAAGACAACGATGTGCTCTTCAAGGTGCTGGTCAACGAGAACGAGGCACGGTTGCCGCTGAGAACCGATGTCGCCCCCTATTACCACTGGCGCGACTTCCGCGAGTATTATCTGAAGAAACTCGATGCGTATGAGAAGCTATAATATCGTCATCCTGCTCTCAGGCTGTCTGTTATGCGCCCTCTCGCTACAGGCCCAGAAGAAAAACGACAGCATCCCTGTGTCGGCTTTCGAGCGCATCTGCCAAGACCGCAACTTCTCGGCCAGCAACTACTGCATCTATCCCGACACCATAGAGCACGTCATGACGGTGCCGCCATCCGGCAAGCAACCCTTCTATATCTCACACTACGGTCGTCACGGCTCGCGATACCTGAACAACCGCAAGGGCTACGACATCCCCTACAATATGCTATGCAAAGCGGACAGCATAGGGGAACTGACGCCAACAGGAAAAAGAGTCCTCGCGGAAATGCAGTACATCATCAGCGAATCGGAAGGACAGTGGGGCGAGCTCAGCGAATTGGGCAAGCTACAGCAACAGCGCATAGCACGGCGCATGATGGAGCGGTTCCCGGAAGTGTTCAGGGGAAAAGCCGTCGTCAATGCCAAGAGCACCACCGTCAAACGGTGCATCCTCTCCATGGGTTCCGCCCTGCAGGAGATGATGCGCATCAATCCACAACTGAAGGTTACCATGGATGCCTCACGAAGTACCATGCACTACATGAACTTCCAAGACAAATTACTGCGCGACAGCATGATGACGCACGAAGCATCCAAGGCATTTAAGGCATTTTCAAGCTCACGCATACGCAATCCACGACTCATGAACGAGCTGTTCCTGCATCCCGACTCCGTCACGAAGGTCATTGACGAGGAGTGGCTGAACTACTACCTGCTGAAGACAGGACTGATGCAGCAAAACACCCACATGGCCAACACGACAACACTCATCGACCTCTTCAGCTATGAGGAGATACACCAGTTCTGGCAGCGTGAGAATGCCTGGTGGTATTTCATGTACGGGCCGTCGCTGCTCAACGGTGGACACCAACCCTACACACAGCGACACTTGCTGCGGCAGATAATCAACGACGCTGACAGCTGCCTGCGACTGCCACACCCTGGCGCACAGTTGCGCTTCGGTCATGAGACGATAGTGCTGCCGCTGACATGCCTGCTGGGCATCAACGGCTTCGACTACCAGACCGCTGACCTTGAAGAGCTGGAAAGTCACGGTTGGTGGGCCTGCCTGGTGTTCCCCATGGCATCCAATATCCAGTTTGTGTTTTATCGAACAGACCAGCTGGACCGCGATGTCATCTTCAAAGTGTTGCTGAACGAAGAAGAGGCTACGCTGCCCATACCGACAGACATAGCCCCCTATTACCATTGGCGAGACTTCCGCGAATACTACCTGCGTAAGCTCGACAAATATGAGGAAGAACGATAGTTACTGCTTTCCCTGGAATGCCAAGGCGTACATGCGCATCTGCTTCACCATGGCCAGCAGGCCGTTGCTGCGTGTGGGAGACAGGTGCTCTTTCAGGCCTATTTCGTCAATGAAGCAAAGGTCGGCATCCAGTATTTCCTGCGGGGTGTGGCCCGACAGTACGCGGATGAGCAGGGCTACGATACCCTTCACTATCAGCGCATCACTCTCTGCACTGAAAAAGATGCGGCCGTCCCTGTAGTCTGCCTGCAGCCATACACGGCTCTGGCAACCGTCTATCAGGTTGCTCTCCGTCTTGTACTTCTCGTCCAACGGTTCCTGCTCGTTGCCAAGGTCTATCAGCAACTGGTACTTATCCATCCAGTCGTCCAGACCGGCGAACTCCTCAATAATCTCGTCTTGTATTTCGTTGATGGTCATGATTTTAACTATGAATTATGAACTATGAACTATGAATTATGAACTATGAACTATGAACTATTTTAAACAGTTTATCGCTTGGGCGGACCTTTTCGGGTACCTTGATGCTGACCCGCGTACCCTGCCGGGCTGTCTGCACAGCCTGTACATCGTCATGAATCTCGTCGACGGTGACGTAGAGGGCACCGGTGGTAGGACCAGTGATGAGCATCTTGTCTCCCACAGAGAAAGTGTCGGCCTCGACGGTGAACTCCGCCACGCCCAAGCGTGAGAAATACTTGACGCCCTTGCCGATATATTGCTTGCGCTCGGTAGCGTTTGAACCATAGTTCTTGTTCCACTCGCCCAGCGTCTGCCCTAAATAGTAGCCGTCCCAGAAACCACGGTTGAA